>Ga0209512_1003896_pt1 | contig 13576 bp, 9 predicted proteins | sample frozenSSSSmetaG_FD_184142 | JGI IMG/M metagenome (GOLD analysis project Ga0209512, IMG submission 184142) | Glacier valley bacterial and archeal communities from Borup Fiord, Nunavut, Canada, to study Microbial Dark Matter (Phase II) -... | ecosystem: Environmental > Aquatic > Freshwater > Ice >... | reverse complement strand
CCACAGCTCACTTTTTCTCCCATGCTCAAGATTCTTGGGCAAGAATTGCGGTTGCCTGTTCGGGGTCTTTTTCCATTGGCAATGTCTAACTGAAGAAGTCTAGACCAGAGAGCAGACTCAGAACGCTATAATAGATAGCCCCTTTAAGGTAGGACTGATTCCCCCTAAACCAGAAGGGGCTGATCTCTCAGACCCCTGTAGCTTTGTCTCTCTACGCTTTACAATAAGTAATATGACTAGGGCTAGCAAAAGGGAATTCTTGTATGGTTCGAGTGATTGAAATCCAGCCTGTACTGATTGCAAAATCAACATCAATTTCCTTGTAAAGAACGCTTGCAGGTGGTCACCCACGGTTTGTCGCATTTAATCTAAACAGCAACTATGAAAGACCTCACTCGTTATCGAAACATTGGTATCTTCGCTCACGTCGATGCTGGCAAAACCACTACCACAGAAAGAATCCTGAAGCTAACGGGTAAGATTCACAAAATCGGTGAGGTGCACGAAGGCGCGGCGACAACAGACTTCATGGCGCAGGAGCAGGAGCGTGGAATCACGATTCAGTCGGCTGCGACCACCTGTTTTTGGAACGACCACCAGCTAAACATCATCGACACGCCTGGGCACGTCGATTTCACCATTGAGGTTTACCGCTCTCTTAAAGTGCTCGATGGCGGCATTGGGGTGTTTTGCGGATCAGGCGGAGTTGAGCCACAGTCAGAAACCAACTGGCGCTATGCCAACGACTCTAAAGTAGCTCGGATCGTCTATATCAACAAGCTCGATCGCACAGGCGCAGATTTCTATCGAGTCGTCAAGCAAGTAGACAAAGTGCTGGGCGCAAAACCGATGGTGATGGTGCTGCCGATCGGGGTTGAAGAAAAGTTTTGCGGCATGGTCGATCTTCTAACCCGCAAAGCCTGGGTATGGGATGAGTCGGGCGATCCGATGGGCTACGAGATTAAAGAGGTTCCTGCCGATATGGTCGAGGCGGTCGAATCTTATCGGGAACAATTGGTTGAGCTGGCGATCGAGCAAGACGACGACCTGATGGAACAGTATCTAGAAGGAAACGAGCCGGATATCGAGTCGCTGAAGCGCTGCATTCGCAAAGGCACTCGCGACCTGGTGTTTTTCCCAACCTACTGCGGCTCGTCGTTCAAAAATAAAGGCGTGCAGTTGGTGTTGAATGCCGTCGTTGACTATCTGCCAAATCCGATGGAAGTCATTCCGCAGCCCGAAGTCGATCTAGAAGGAAACGCAACGGGCACGTTTGCTCTTGTCGATCCAGAAAAGCCACTCCGCGCACTCGCCTTTAAGATCATGGACGATCGCTTTGGTGCGCTCACCTTCACGCGCCTCTATTCGGGCAAGATCTCGAAGGGTGACACCGTGCTCAATACAGCGACGGGCAAAACCGAGCGGATTAGCCGTTTGGTGGAAATGCACGCCAACTCTCGTGAAGAAATTGACTCGGCTCAAGCGGGTGACATCATCGCGATCGTTGGCATGAAAAACGTCCGCACCGGGCACACCATCTGCGATCCCAAACATCCCGCAACGCTAGAACCGATGGTCTTCCCTGACCCCGTGATCTCGATCTCGGTCAAACCCAAGACCAAAGGCGGCGAAGAAAAGATGGGCGCAGCACTCACCAAGATGGTGCAAGAAGACCCATCCTTCCACATGATGACCGATGAAGAGAGCGGTGAAACCATTCTCAAAGGAATGGGTGAACTGCACCTCGACATCAAAGTAGACATCTTGAAGCGCACCCACGGCGTAGAAGTGGAAGTCGGCGAACCTCAAGTAGCTTACCGCGAGTCGATTACCAAGCGCCTCGAAGATGGTTACATCCACAAGAAACAGTCGGGCGGTTCGGGTCAATATGCAAAGATCAGCTATGTGATCGAACCCGGCGAACCCGGCAGCGGCTTCCAGTTTGAGTCTAAAGTGACGGGTGGCTCAGTGCCCAGAGAGTATTGGCCCTCCGTTGAAAAAGGCTTTCAAAGCTGCACCGATAAAGGCGTGTTGGCTGGCTTCCCCTGCATGGACTTGAAGTTCACGCTTTTAGAAGGCGGATTCCACCCGGTTGACTCGTCGGCGATGGCGTTTGAAATCGCTGCTAAAGCCGCCTATCGTCAGTCGGTTCCTCAAGCTGGTCCTCAACTGCTTGAACCGATCATGAACGTCGATGTGTTTACACCCGATGACTATATGGGAGACGTGATCGGAGATCTCAACCGTCGCCGGGGCATGATGAAGTCTCAGGAAACTGGACAAACCGGAGCGCGCATCAAAGCAGATGTGCCATTGAGTGAGATGTTTGGCTACATTGGCGACCTGCGAACCATGACCTCTGGACGTGGGCAGTTCTCAATGTCGTTCTCGCATTACTCGCCTTGCCCCAACAACATCGCAGAAGAAGTGATCAAAGCCACAAAAGAGCGTCAGGCTGCTTTGTAAGGGATTAGCTCAGGGAGATCAATATTGGTATCCCTGTAGCAATCTTCAGACCGTGAGAATTTCTGATAGTGTGGATGTTTCGATCGTGCCTCGTCCCACGAAGGACACTCACACTACAGACTTTCACCCGCGACTTAAAGGTATTAGTGTCAGGCAGTCCATCGGTATTGATTGCTTATGGAGTTAAACTCTCTATCCGCAGAACTCATCCTTAGCGATCCTCTTTTTAGCTTGGGTTATCTCTCTTTAGACTGGCATCCTGAGCCGGGAGCCTATCTAGAGTTTGGGGGTCAGACTTATGTCGTATTAGAGCGTAGGCATCGATATCTACTTAAATCAGGGCGCTATCAGCTTCACAAAATCGCGCTCTACGTTCAACGATTCGATGCTCCCGCAGATGTCAGCGTGTTAAATGGGCGATGGGTGATTGGCGACATCACCTGTTTGTATAATGCCCGATCGGAACTGCTGCGATGTGCGATTAATCCAAGTGGGTCGTGCGATCGCTGTGTGCATCACCAGCCTCTCTAAAATCCCTATCTGAAGCACGATGATAGGAATCGGCACAACTGATAGGTTGGAATCTCTGCACATAAGATTTAATCCCCGATGAACGCACCTCGCCCAACGCCACCCCAATCGCAAAACACAGAATCTCACCCGATCGTCCAAGCATTTAACCTCACTACAGGGCTGTTGAGTGTGACCATTGCGATCGCTAAAGGGGCGACTGAGCAAGTCGTTCGTTTAATTAGCAGCACCACGACCGGAGCCGGACACGCGATCGGGGTTCTTGCAAAAATACCGGGGCTAAACAACCCCTTTGTACGTCGAATAGCGAGTGTGTTGAGACTCGATTGGTTGATGGGCATGGCAGGTCAAGTCGATGTCGAGAAAGCAAAATCTACCGTTCGAGCGCTCCAGCAGCAATATCCGAAAGAATCGCCTAGCCAGATTGTGCATCGATTGATGGTCAAAAAAGCCATCAATGCTGGAAAAATCGGGTTTATGAGCAGCTTAATTCCTGGATTGGCGGTGGCACTGTTGGCGATCGACCTTGCCGCCACCACTGCTCTGCAAACTGAGCTTGTCTACGAAATTGCTGCCGCTTATGGGTTAGATTTGCAAGACCCATCGCGGAAAGGTGAAGTATTAGCAATCTTTGGGCTGGCGCTGGGCGGAGCGAACGCAGTCAAAGCAGGCTTGGGCTTTTTGCGAAACGTGCCCCTAGCAGGAACTTTAATCGGAGCCAGCACAAACGCAACCGTTCTTTACTCGGTTGGCTATGCAGCAAGTCGCTTTTATGAAGCCAAGCTGAATGCGGATAGTGCAGAACCAACCACGGAAACTCTAAAAACAATTCAACAGGAAAGCGAACAGTATTTGGATGCTGCGATCGCACAACAAACCGTGATGGATCAGATCCTCGCGCACATGGTTTTAGCTAGCTACCCTGATAAAACGTGGGAAGATATTTTGCCAGAATTGAAAACGCTGCAGCTTGACTCAAACTCACTCAAAATCATCGAAATAAATCTGCGAACGCCTCAGCCATTGAACCAAGTATTGCAACAGTTAGATAGTGATTTTGCCGCGCCGTTATTTGCTCAGTGCCAACAACTCGCAGACCGCGATCGAACTCTCTCTGATGCAGAAAGCAGAATCCTAAATGCGATTGCTAGCAGGTGTAGTCCGCAATTGTCAGAGGAAATCGTCACGAATTAAGAATTCAGAGTTAATTAACACCGATTTCACAACTGAATGCAGTCAATCGCGGGTCACCCAACGCTGTAGAGACGTTTCGGTGAACTGTCTCCGCCCAATGCCGTAATAACCGAGCAAAGGTCGTATTCAAAAATTAAATAGGTATAAAATAAGACTTTGGGTTCTTTTTCATGAAAGTCAAATCTGCTTCTTCTAAACGGGGTTTAGGATGGCTAACTGGTATGGGAACCCTCTTGCTCATTGCCCCTACGATCGCGCTCACTGCCTCTAGAGGAATGGCGGCTGAGACACTTGTGTTTCGCTATGGCGTGTTTGGAGAGTCGATCTCAGTTCCCCAACTAACAGAGTTTGCCCAAACGGGTCAGGTATCGCCTGCGCTGCGAAGCTATTTCCGACTGTTCCGCCAAAAGCCTAATGCGATTCGTCGCACGCTCAATCGAGAAGTGAAGGTCGGTTTGCTGACGCTCGATCGGTTTCTCAACAGTCCGACTGGAGAGCGTGTACTAGACCAGTTGGGAGAAGCGATTCAAACCCCGGTAGGAGAGGCAAATCGACAGGCGCTCAGAGCCGCGATCGTGCTTTCTGCAAAAGATAATCAGGTGTCACTCATTGAAGTGCTGCAAAATTATCCGACTCGTCAACTATATATTGATGGACGGGCTGTCGGGCGAACTTATCGACAGGTTTCGAGGGTCACGAAACAGATTCAGAGTCTACCACGCACCCCTAATTCACGGTAACTATACAAGCACAGTGCTTACGTTTTAGGTATCTTTCTGTCTTTTAAGAACTGCGTTTTCACGATGTCAAATGCTTGTTTGTAGATCTGAAAATCAGTAGGCTTTTCTACTTCAGGAACACTTCTAGTTACATAGTGAAACGCATGAAAGACAGAGTTCAATCCGGCGATCGCGTCTCCTATGGGAATAGGCTTTTTGATTGACTGGTTGTCTAACTTAGCAACGTAATTCAGTCCCCCCACCTTCATTAAATTCTCTAGCTTGTTTTCGTAGACAAGACGAGCAACTTTGGTCATGTCAGCCCCGATCGCGTGAGCCACTCTTCTAGCCGTCTCTTCTTCGATGCCGCTCCGTTTGAGACAAATCCACCCTAGTCCAGCTCGCGAAATTCTCACCTGCTTGGCAAGCTGGCTCATGTTAGTTTGCGGATTTTCTTGAAGATATTGTAAAACGAGCTGTCCGAAAGCTGAACAGTCTTCAGGACGCAGCTTTAAGGGGTTCATATTTGGATTTAGACTCAAACTTGCAACATTGAGGCTTTCACGATCGCCGCCAAACTCTACGTTAAAAATTAATTGATCCTAGTATCTAAAGTAGTTAAATATCTTTACTCAAATTTATACTTTCACACAAAGCACCCCTTCTCTCTTAGGTTTGAGTTGATTTTAGTCTTAAAGTCGCCTTAAACAAACGTCCAAGGCATTTTTTTAGGAAATTTCTACAAGTTGTTTTTTCTAGAAACCTACTTCTAACGATAGGTGCTGATCAAGAGAACTCTTCGTAGATTTAAAGCAGACGAAATGACTCTACTTGAGATTTGATTAGTCTATAGCTTGGTGACTCGATCGACGCGATGCGCCACTTTTTGCCCTCTCAGACGGACTGAGAAGGCTCGAAATTGCTGCAACGCACTTTACAATGGAGGAAACATGATGTTTCAAACCTTAAAGACACTATTAGAACTGGGTAGCCACCCAATCCCAATAGCACAAGTTTCCGTAGAGCCAGGAGTGATCGCACTCGAAGAAGAGCTTATGTTTTCTGGTCCTCAATTTCTGGTTGCGTTAATTGCAGGATTGATGATGGCGTTCGCATTCCAATTCCTGCTAACTAACCTATCAGTTGCCTTTGCTGCAAGTCCTGGCGCATTGCCAGACTCTGATGAATCAGAAAGCATTGGCAAAACCATTCGCGGAATCGAAACAAAATTAGGGCTTTTTGTATTAATAACTGTATCGATCGCACTGTTTATTGCCAGCTTTTTAGCGGTAAAACTTAGCTTAGTCGGGAGTACGACACTCGGCGCAATCCTTGGCGTTGTCATTTGGGCAACTTATTTCTCTGTGCTTGTGTGGCTAGGTTCTGGCGCAGTCGGCTCTTTTATCAGCACTGCCACATCAGGAATGCAGAGCATGATGGGTGTAGCAACCACTGCATTGGGTGCAAATGTAGCTAAAAATCAGGTGGTTTCAACCGCAGAAGAAATTACGGCAGCGGTGCGTCGAGAACTGACTTCTGGGTTTGACCCCGACAGCATTCAAAAGACGCTACAAAGTTCTCTAAGCAATCTGCAACTGCCCAAGCTAAATCTTGACGAAATCAAAGGACAATTTGAGACGCTGTTAAAAGACTCAAATCTGAAAGACGTTGCAGACAGCGATTTTCTTAAAAACATCGATCGCGACTCCTTGGTGAAGCTAGTTAGTAGCCGCACAGACTTCTCAAAACAGGAGGTCGATCGAGTCGCTGATCAGCTAGAAAGCGCTTTGAAGAGCGTTGTTGGTTCATCCGGCAAACCGCAAGATGTCACCGAACAGTTGGCGAGTTTGTTGAAGTCAGCCAAGCCCGAAGACCTCACATCTAAAGCGATGACCGATCAACTCAATCAACTCGTCAAAACCGTTTCGGGCACGATGACTCCGGGGAGCAATTTGACCAATCGGGCGCTGCAGCTTGGGTTGGGTGGGCTGTTGAGTCAGGTGATGAAAAACACCAATCTCTCGGATTTAGATGTTGAGAAGGTTTCGGGGCAACTGCAACAGTTGAGAACCACACTGCAAGGGCAAGCCGACAAAGTAGGCAAGCAGATTTCTGAAAAGTCAGCAAAGCCGTTTAGCGTGATTCAATCCGACCTTGAAAGCTATTTGTTGTCCTCTCCGCCGTGGCACCTAAACCGGGAAACCATCAAGCAAGAATTTAAAGATGTAATCTTCGATCCGCAAGCCGATCCGAGTGCGATTCGCAAGGAATTGGAGTCGATCGATCGCACTTATTTTGTTGAGACGCTATCGCGACGAGACGGTTTCACACCCGAACGAATTCAGGATATTGCGAGTCAGCTAGAAGACATTCGAGCAGAAGTCTTTAATTCTGTACAAACGGCTGAATCAGAGACGCGATCGCAGGATCTTCGCAGCCGAGTTGAAAACTATTTGAAGTCAACGGGCAAAGAAGAACTGAATCCAGAGAGCATTGAGCGCGAGTTCACACTGCTTTTAGAAGACCCAGAAGCCGGGTTAGATGCTTTGGGCAGTCGTTTAGGTCAGTTCGATCGCGACACGCTAGTGAAGCTGTTAGGGCAGCGCGAAGACGTGAACCCCGAAGAGGCAAACCAGATTGTCGGGCAACTTGAAAGCACTCGCGATCGAGTCCTCGCCCAAGCCAAAGACGTTCAAGATCGGGTGCAGTCTGAGGCACAAGAACTTCGTCGTAAGGTCGAAGAATATCTGCGAAACACTCAGAAAGAAGAACTGAATCCCGAAGGCATTGAGCGCGATTTGAAAACCTTGTTTGACGATCCTCAAGCAGGACTGAGTGCTTTGAGATCGCGGCTTTCTCAGTTCGATCGAGACACCTTGGTGCAATTGCTAAGTCAGCGTCAAGATCTGAGCGAAGAGCAAGTCAATCAAGTCTTAGATCAGGTTGAATCTATTCGCGACAGCATTCTGCAAGCGCCGCAGAAAGTCGTGGGTAAAGCCAAAGAACAATATGAGCAGACGACCACGGCGATCGCAGACTATCTGCGTAAAACCGATCTGCAAGAACTCGATCCCGAAGGCATTCAGCGCGATTTGCAAACATTGCTCAGTGACCCAAAAGCGGGAACCTATGCGTTACGAGATCGCTTGTCTCAGGTCGATCGAGACACGTTAGTCAAACTGCTTACACAACAAGGCAACTTGACCGAAGAGCAGGTCAATCAAGCGATCGAGCAAGTGCAGACTGCCATTCGTGGCACGATTAAAGCCCCGCGTCGTCTCGCAAAACGTGCCCAAAAACAAGCGATCGATTTTGAGACCAGTCTCGAAAACTATCTGCGAAACACCCATAAGGAAGAACTGAATCCTGACGGGATTAAACGCGACCTGCAGTTGCTGCTGCAACACCCTCAAAGCGGACTTGGAAACCTGGGTGATCGCCTTTCACAGGTCGATCGTTCGACTCTGGTTGCTCTGCTGTCTCAGCGCAAAGACATCACTGAAGAAGAAGCCAATCGGATTGCTGACCAGGTTGAATCAACCTTCAAGTCATCGGTTGAGCAAATTCAAAAAGTGCAGCAAACCGTCCAATCTGCGATCGAGGGTGTGTTTGGCAAAATGCGCGATTATCTCGACTCGCTAGAGCGTCCTGAACTCAGCTATGAAGGCATTCAGCAAGACTTTAGCACGCTGTTTGATGACCCACAAGCTGGATTTGAGGCACTGCGGCATCGGTTGGGTGGGTTCGATCGAGACACGCTCATAGCGGTTTTGAGTTCTCGTGAAGATATCTCTGAGGCAGATGCCAATCGCATTGTCGCTCAAGTTGAAGGCGCGAGAGACCGCGTATTGAATCAGGCTGAACGCATTCAGCAAGGGACTCAGAGACGCATCAAAGAAGTCAGGCAGCAAGCTCAAAAGCAAGCGATCGAGGCACAGAAAATGGCGGCAGACGCGGCTTGGTGGTTGTTTGGCGCAGCCTTAACATCACTGGCAGCATCGGCGATCGCAGGCTTCTTAGCCGTCGGGACTCGATTCTAAAATCAAGTGGGCAGACCGCAACCTGCCCACCTGCTCATCTGTTGCAAACCGTTCAATTTAGGAGGTCAATCATGTCTACAGAAACTACACAAGATCAAGAAGTTGCCCAAGTCAAAACCGAAACGACGGTCATCGATATGCCAACAGGCGACCCGATCGTCATTCAGAACACGACCATAGAAATGCCGCCCTCTGAAGACTGGCTCAGAGACGAGGCAAGGATATCAGCGTTCTTTGACGACCCGATCGGCTATACGTCTGGGGTTTTAAACCCTTATAAACGGATTTTAACTGCGGTTGGCTGGGTTTTGTTAGCGACCGCAGGTGCTTGGTTGGTGCTGTCAGTCTTGAGCGCAGTTCTTAGCATTGCCACTAGCATTCCAGTTCTTTCACCATTGTTTGAGCTAATTGGTATCGTTTACACAGGTTGGTTCATTTACCGCTATCTACTCACATCTTCTCAGCGTCAAGAACTTTCTCAAAAAATTGACGCTTTCAAAAGTGAGTTTGTTGGCAAGTCTTGATCAGAATGGTTGACGTGGAGCAGCTTTAAACCTGTTCTAATTGAGACTCTCGATCGAGAGATTTTCAAACTATCCAATTTTCCATAGCCTCTCAATTTTTCTTGCGATCATTCTTACGACAGAGAAGCAGCTTATCCCAAGTGCTGATGAATTCTTTAAGAAAAAGAGCATCAATAAGAACGCAGGGATAAGACGTTCTCTCTACGACTAATCGGTGGACTTAAAGTAACTAGGAGAATAAGAAAATGGCATTAGGTCGCGATACAGAAAGCAGATACGATCGCCGAGCAGTTGGAGTATTTCCTACTCGTGCTGCTGCCGAGAAAGCACTCCACGAATTGAAGAATTCTGGATTCAACATGGACAGAGTTTCGGTTGTCACAAAAGACGGCGACGGCGCTGGTAAAATCGAAGGGGCAACCGTCAGAGATGAAGGGACAACTGCCAGAGATAAAACGGGCAACAAAGCTGACGAAGGCGCAGAAATCGGTGCTGTTTCTGGAGGCACACTAGGCGGTTTAACGGGTCTATTAGTTGGACTCGGAACCTTAGCCATTCCTGGAGTCGGACCCATTATGCTGGCAGGAGCAACCGCAACAGCGCTGGCAACTACGGTAGCAGGGGGCACGATCGGAGCCGCAACCGGAGGGTTGTTAGGCGGTCTAGCTGGGTTGGGAATTCCTGAAAAAGAAGCGAAGCACTACAACGATCGGGTTCATAGCGGTGACTATCTCATGATTGTAGACGGCTCGGAAAGCGAAATTCTTCGTGCCGAAACCCTTCTAAAGCACCAAGGGATTCGGGATTGGAGCGTCAACACAATTCCGGCTGATGAAATGAATCGTGCAGCGGTCGTCGAGCAGCCTGTGACGGGTGTTGCACCTACACCAGCGCGGATGGTGCCTGACCAATCGGTTCGGGCTGGCAGCGATGACACAATCAAGCTGTATGAAGAGCGCTTAGTCGTAGACAAAGACCGTGAAAAAACGGGTGAAGTCGCGATCGGAAAGCACATCGAGACCGAAACGGCGCGGGTGTCCATTCCGATCGAAAAAGAGCGCGTTGTGATTGAGCGAGTCACTGGCAACACCGAAGCAGTCGTTTCGGGTGACGTTGCCTTCGGAGACACTGAAACGATTCGGATGGAAGTCTATGAAGAAACTCCTGACATTCACAAAGAAGCATTTGTGCGTGAAGAAGTGACGATTCGCAAAGAAGTCTCTCAAGAGACGGTGACGGCTCAAGAAACTCTACGTCGTGAAGAACTAGAAGTTAACACAGACGGTCATCCGGTTGTGAATGCTGATCGTCCTGTTAACGATCGCCTCTAGGCAGCTATGCAGGTAGCGAAATCATGTCTGATTTCGCTACCAAATTGTTGAGTTCTTTGGTCAAAATCATAGGGTATCAAGATAATGAAAAAAGTTACAGTTCTTTTATTAGGTGGTGCTTTGGCGCTGAGCCTATCAGCCTGTGGAGCCGCTAAAACTAGCAGTGAAGCACCTAACACGACGACTAGCAGCAGTAGCCCAAGTACGGCAGAACCGACCGCGCAAACCAATCAGAATGACGCGACCAGCGAGACCCGCAGAAAGCAGCTAAATGCTGATATTCGGGCGGCTGAACAACGCAACAATGTGGCGGGTGACAAGTCTGTTAAATCAGATAACGATATTAAAAGCGAAGTGCGATCGAAGCTTGAAGCAAACCTACCTGCAAGTGCCTTGGCAATCTCTTCTAAAGATGGCGCAGTCACTGTCATGGGAACCGTGGTAGACGAGAAGCAGCTTCAAAAAATTGAGCCTCTTGCAAAGCAGATTAGTGGGGTCAAAAGTGTTGCGATTAAAGCCACAGTCAACTCGGCTGCAAAGCCCGCAGCACCCCAGCCCGGAACAGCCAACGTGATGAAGGACAAACAAACAGGACAATAGAGTCTGCACAGAGCTTACGAGTCGTGAGGGCAAAAGTCCTTGACTTCTTGAACTTAGCATTGGCATAACAGGGCGTAGAGCTTCCTCACTGGGGACTCTACGCCTTTTCTGGTTTTTTGAGTGCCGACTTTCTCCCTAAATGGCTAAAAAAGAAGTCATACCAAATCAACCAATGAACAGAGCAGATGGCGAATTCACCCGACGCTGTAGAGACGTTTCGGTGGAACGTCTCGTCTGTCGTGTTCAAGAATCGAAATGGTGTCAAACGTCTTACCCTTACAACAGCAAAAAAAGCTGATAGCCCTCAACTGAGAGACTACCAGCCTTAATTTCTAGAGTCTAGTAATGAGAAACTTCACTACCTGTTGCCCTTACTTCGATTCGGTGAAGTCAGCGTCGATTACATCATCGCCACCGCCCGAAGCCGTGCCACCTGATCCCGGAGGCGTACCACCGTCACCATCAGTAGGAGGCGTATCGCCACCCGCTTGTTGATAGAGATTAGTAGTGATGCCATAGAGAGCTTGTTGCAGATCAGTCGTCATCGTCTTGATCTTGTCAAAGTCTTCAGCCGCGATCGCCTCTCTCAGATCTTTGACTAATCCATCAACTTTCGTCTTATCCGCCGCCGGAACTTTATCACCCAACTCGCTCATCTGCTTCTCAGCCTGATAAGCCAGAGAATCTGCCTGATTCTTCAGGTCGATGCGCTCACGACGCTCTTTGTCAGTCGAGGCGTTTTGTTCAGCATCGCGCACCATCCGCTCAACGTCGTCTTTGGGCAGCGTCGAAGCACCTGTGATGCTGATTGACTGCTCCTTACCCGTGCCCTTATCTTTTGCGCCCACGGTCAAAATGCCGTTAGCGTCAATGTCAAAGGTGACTTCAATTTGAGGAATGCCACGAGGAGCCGGAGGAATGCCATCAAGTCGGAAGGTTCCGAGACTCTTGTTGTCATTCGACATTTCCCGCTCACCCTGCAAAACGTGAATCTCGACGTTGCTCTGACCATCGACCGCCGTTGAGAAGACTTCAAACTTCTTCGTGGGGATGGTGGTGTTGCGAGGAATAATCTTGGTCATCACACCGCCCAAGGTTTCAACTCCCAGAGACAGCGGAGTCACATCAAGCAGCAATAGCCCTTCGGCTCCTGCTTCACCAGAGAGAATGCCCGCCTGAATCGCGGCACCCATTGCCACCACTTCGTCAGGGTTAACGGTCTGGTTGGGTTCCTTGCCTAAGACGCGCTTAACAACCGCTTGCACCGCAGGAATTCGGGTAGAACCACCCACGAGGACGACTTCATCGATCTTGCTCTTGTCGAGCTTAGAATCGCGAAGTGCTGCCTCAACGGGAACGCGACAGCGATCGATGAGATCGGCGCACAGTTCCTCAAATTTCTGACGAGTCAGGGTTGTATCGAGGTGCTTCGGTCCGTCTTGAGTTGCCGTGATAAAGGGAAGGTTGATGTCAGCCTGAGTCAAGTTAGACAGGTCAATCTTGGCTTTTTCAGCCGCCTCAGTTAGACGCTGCAAGGCTTGCTTATCTTTGCGGAGGTCAATGCCTTCCGATCGCTGAAACTCACCAGCTAGGTAGTCCACGATCTTTTTGTCAAAGTCGTCGCCGCCTAAGTGAGTGTCGCCAGAGGTCGCCAACACTTCAAACACGCCATCGCCGACTTCTAGAATCGACACGTCAAACGTGCCGCCGCCCAAGTCAAACACGATGATGGTTTCGTTACTCTTTTTCTCTAAGCCATACGCCAAGGATGCTGCGGTCGGCTCGTTGACGATTCGCAAGACTTCTACGCCTGCGATTTTTCCAGCATCTTTGGTGGCTTGACGCTGTGAGTCGTTAAAGTAAGCCGGAACCGTGATCACGGCTTGAGTTACGGTTTCGCCGAGATACTTACTAGCATCTTCGACTAATTTGCGAAGCACTTGCGCAGAGATTTCTTCGGGCGCAAATTGCTTGCCTGCGGCGGGGCAGTCGAGCTTAACGTTTCCACCCACATTCAGGACTTTATAAGAAACTTCGGTAGCTTCGTGGGTGATCTCATCAAACCGACGACCGATGAATCGCTTCACTGAGTAGAACGTGTTTTCTGAGTTCATCACCGCTTGACGCTTGGCGATTTGACCGACGAGGCGATCGCCATTCTTGACAAACGC
>Ga0209512_1003895_pt1 | contig 13578 bp, 18 predicted proteins | sample frozenSSSSmetaG_FD_184142 | JGI IMG/M metagenome (GOLD analysis project Ga0209512, IMG submission 184142) | Glacier valley bacterial and archeal communities from Borup Fiord, Nunavut, Canada, to study Microbial Dark Matter (Phase II) -... | ecosystem: Environmental > Aquatic > Freshwater > Ice >... | reverse complement strand
GCCACCACCACGGCGTTCACCGCCGTAGCCACCGCCGCCGCCGCCACCTGGACGGAAGCCGCCGGGCTTGGATTCCTTAGGCTCAGAAGCGTTCACGCGGAGCGCGCGGCCCTGATAATCGTAGCCGTTGAGTGCTTCGATCGAAGCGTTCAGTTGGCTCTGGTCGCCGAGGGTCACGAAAGCAAACCCTTTGGATCTGCCGGTTTCGCGGTCGGTGATGATTTTGACCCGTTCAACAGGTCCATAAGCGGCGAAGAGGCCAGTAACGTCTTCTTCAGTAGCGGTGTAGGGCAGATTGCCCACGTAGATGTCCATTTTTGTCTATTCTTGATACGCCATCACATTCAACACTTCCCGAGACCATGGCGTAAGAGACCAGACGAAGCGCGTCCAATTGCGAAATTACAAAATGAACGCCGTGTCTCTACCCGCCGTGAGGAAGGTTGGCAAGAATTGTTTTTTTGCCGAAATGAGCCAGAACCGGGGTTGGCATTTCCCGGAAGAGAACATTAGATGTCGGCCTATGGTTGGTGGAACAATCGGAATCTTCCAGCGCTGGGTGGTGATGTGGATTTTCATGCTGGGAGTGGCCGGGGCTCACTCGATGAAGCAGGTGAGGGCGGAAATTTCGGTGGGAAAAGACGGCTGGGAAGCGTCGGTGTGGCTGGAGGCGTGGGCGCTCTACCCGGAAGACGGGCCGAAAGTGCCGCCGGGGACGCCGGGTGATCCGAAAACGGCAGGGCTGGACTGGGTGGCGAAACTGGATGCGGCGGATCACGCGGTGATGCGCAAGGTGGCGGCTGAGTTTTTGTCGGAAACCTTCCTGCTGACTTTGGATGGCAAGCGGCTGGAGGGGGAATATAGTTTTCCGGAATATGCGAACGGGCTGCCGAAGCTGAAGGAAAACGACGCGGGCAACGCCTTGATGAGAATCGACCTGCGCGGGAAATTTCCGCAGCAGGCGGCTGGCCCGCTGGCGCTGGTCTGGCAGGACGATGAGGATGAGCCGCTGGCGCTGGAAGTGAAGGTGCCGCAGGTGAAATTGGTGCGGCTGGCTCCGCGTGAAAAACCGGTGGTGCTGATGAAAATCACGGCGAACGGGCCGGAGGCGACGGGCACGGAGTCATCGCTGGTCACCTGGATCGTGGCGGGTTTCAAACACATCCTGCCGCTGGGGCTGGATCACATTTGTTTCATCCTCGGCTTGTTTTTTCTCCAACCGAAATGGAAACCGCTGCTGTGGCAGACGAGCGCGTTCACCATCGCGCACTCGATCACGCTGGCGATGGTGGTGCTCGGGCTTTTCACGGTGCCGTCGAGCGTGGTGGAGCCGATGATCGCGCTGAGCATCGCGTATGTGGGGATCGAAAACCTCTGGGTGAAGGAGCTGAAGCCGTGGCGGGTGGCGTTGGTTTTCGGGCTCGGGCTGCTCCACGGGATGGGGTTTGCCTCGGTGATGAAGGAGCTGGAACTGCCGCAGGGGCAGGTGATTCAGCCGCTGGTGGGCTTCAATCTGGGCGTGGAACTGGGCCAGATGACGGTGCTGGCGTCGGCCTTCGCGGCGACGGTTTGGTTTTTGAAAAAGCCCGGATTCGGGATCGTGCGGAAGGTGGCTTCCGGGTTGATCGGCGCGGTCGGGCTTTATTGGACTTGGGAACGGATCTGGGGGTGAGCCCGGTGCCGTCACTTGCTGGGCGGGGCGGGCTGAGCGGCCGGCTTTTGATAGTCGAGGATCGGGAAATTTTTCGCACGGCGGCCGAGCGCGGTGCGAAGGGCGTCGGCAGCGGGCGGGCTGCCGATGGACGCAACGACGAAGGTGCGGCGTGCCGGAGGATCGCCGGGCTGGCGGGGCAGGACGGCGACGGAACTCACTCCGGGGATTTTCTCAAAACTCTCCCGCACGGTGGTCTGGCGGCCTGGGCAGCCTGTGTCCCCGACAGTGACGCGTACCGTTTCCGCCCCGCCGGTGCCGCAGAGGAGGATGAGGCAGAAAAGGGTGCGCGTCATGATGGCGGAGCGGTCTCAGGCGATGACTTCCTGGTGGAAGGCTTGCCAGTCGTCGAGGTTGTTGAGGTTGATGGCATCGAGGATTTTCCCTTCGTCCGGAATGCCGCAAGCGGCGAGGATGGAGGTGCGGACTTCGTCGGAGTGGTGGTAGCCGGTGATGGCGGCGTTGAGTTTCGCGACTGCGGCGGCATCGAGCGCACCGCCGGACTGGGCGAGGACCCAGGCTTCGAATTCGGGGTAGCTGGGCTTGGTGGCGATGAAGTTTTCGAAGGCCGCTTTGTCGAGACCAAGTCCGTCGAGGACCATCTGGTCATAACCATGGCCGCAGGACGGATAGCCGGCGTGGAGCTTGCCGGCGGCACCGAGCGAGGCTTTCTGCCAGAGGCGTGGCAGGTGGAGGACGCCGAGCGGGCCGGCGGTGCCGGAGCTGATCAATGGAACGAAGTTGGACATGGTGGATAGTGTTATGGTTTTTCGGTGGATCTCCTCGTGAAATACAAGGGAATCCATGCGCCTGTCGCGCCGGATTTCAATCTCTTGTTTTTGAAGAAATGAAAATCAGTGGATTTTTCTCGTTTCATCCGCGCCTGTTCCGTTTCAAATCGCCCGCGCCGCAGCTCTTTGCGGAAATTTCATCCCATCCTCCGACCGCCATGTGGAAAGGCCGCTTCTCCAAAGACACTTCGTCACTCGTCCAACAGTTCGGCGAATCCATTTCGTATGACTGGCGCTTGTTCCCGCATGACATCGCCGGATCCATCGCGCATGCCCGAGCCCAATTGAAGGCCGGTCTGCTAACGGCCGAAGAGTTTTCCCAAATCGAAAGCGGCCTGATGGAAATCCTCGGCGACATCGAGGCCGGGAAATTCGAGTTCAAGACCTCGCTCGAGGACATCCACATGAACATCGAGGCCGAACTCACCAAGCGCATCGGCGCGGCGGGCGCGAAACTCCACACCGCCCGTTCCCGCAACGACCAAGTCGCCACCGACACCCGCCTCTACGCCCGCACCGAAATCGACGGCCTGCTCACCGCCATTACCGGCCTGCAAAAAGCCCTGCTCGACCGCGCGGAAAAATACGCCGCCACCGTCATTCCCGGCTACACCCACCTCCAGCGCGGCCAACCGGTCACCGCCGGCCACCATTTCCTCGCCTACGTGGAAATGCTCGAGCGTGACAAATCCCGCCTCGCCGACGCACGCAAGCGCCTCAACATTTCCCCGCTCGGCTCCGGCGCGCTCGCCGGTTCCACCATCAACCTCGACCGCCGCGCCATCGCCGCTGAACTCGGCTTCGACGGCGTGACTAACAACTCAATGGACGCCATCGCCGACCGCGACTACATCGCCGAGCTGTTATTCGTCATTTCGCTCTGCGGCGTCCACCTCTCGCGCCTCAGCGAGGACCTCATCCTGTGGTGCACCGCCGAGTTCGCGTTCGCCTCTCTATCCGACGCGCACACCACCGGCTCCTCGCTGATGCCGCAGAAGAAAAACCCGGACGTCTGCGAACTCACCCGCGGCAAGACCGGCCGCCTTGTCGGCAACCTGATGAATCTGCTAGTCGCCGTCAAAGGCCTGCCGCTCACCTACAACCGCGACCTGCAGGAAGACAAGCCGCCGCTGTTCGACTCCGTGGACACGCTGAACCTCATCCTCGCCGTCAACACCGAGATGATCTCCGCCATGGAACTCCGCGAGGAAAACTGCAAGGCCGCCGCTTCCGATCCGATGTTGCTCGCCACCGACCTCGCCGACTACCTGGTGAAGAAAGGCGTCCCGTTCCGCCACGCCCACGAACTCGTCGGCAAAGCCGTCGCCCAGGCCATCGCCACCAAGACCCCGCTTGACCAGCTCGACCTCCCCGCCATCGACCCCGCTTACGGCCCGGACGCCAAGGACGTTTTCTCCCTGGAAACCGCCCTCGCCGCCCGCACCAATCCGGGTGCGCCCTCCATTGCCAACGTCATCGCGGAAATCGGCAGGTGGAAGGATGATTTGGCGTTCTGGTCCAATGGCGTTAAGGATTGAGAATGTCCGACAAGAATATGACAAAAGGCCCACGAGGAGACAGTTCCGTTCAGGGTAGGGCGGAAATTGAGATGCGAAAGCTTCTAGAGAAAGTTCATGGCCCTCTCACGAAAGCGAAATGGAGTATCGACGACGATGTGGAAATTGAGGTGGATGCTGTGAATTCGGATCGATCAGTTCTAATAGAAATCTTCGCACGCCAAGGTCGTTTACTTGATGGTCAGAAAAAAAAGATCGCGAAGGATATTTTGAAGCTCGCTCTTATCGGGATAGGTGATTCGTCCCGCAAACGGCGTTTGATCTTGGCGCATGCGAATCCAGCGATTTCGCGTCATGTCACACAGAATTCCTGGCTTTCTAAAGCTGCGACTAAATTCGGAATCGAGGAGATCTGCCTATTCGACCAGCTAACAGAGAAATTGAAGTCCGAGATTCGAGCAGCACAGAAAATCCAAGGAAATCGTAACTTATAAACGCGACCGATTTCACAGATTTGATCAAGGCCGTCAGATGATCCGAAAATTTATCATGATCACTTGTCCAACCTCCGCCATACTTGTTCTCCCGGAATGGTTTCGATGTGACCATTCTCCCAATCTCGCCTGCCCAAAAGGCTGAAGCCTTTCTTCTGCCCATTCCTGCCGAGTGAGTTGAGAGAAATTTTAAATCAGTTGAGATAATAAATGCAATTACTGGCACCGGGAGCCAGAATTATTTGCACGGAAGGAGATGGGCAGGACAACAGCCGATGCACCGCGTGCCACAAATGGTCCATGGGAGCACCATGGACTAGAATCCATCGGTGCTCTCTTTTTTATCTTTGAGTGCTTTTCCCGCGCTTCTAAATTCGCTCGATTCAATGAGAATCAGCCGCTCACTATCAACCCATGTCGCGACAACCCGTTTATCTTCCCTCGTGAAGGAAAAGTTTTTTTTGTCACCCTTTGTTGCTGGCCCAAACTTTGAAGTTTCTGCATTCGCATTGACCAAACTAGTTATCGCTTCATATTCAAAATCGGAACCATCTGAGTGCCTAATAATCAGTTGCTCCACTCGATCTTTAATAAAGTAGGCTACAACATCATATCCGCCCTTTTGGAAAAGAACTGTTTTTTCCGCCGGGGCTTTGCTCGGCAGCTCTTTAATAGCGTTACCGTAGCGAGTCACACATTCTTGAAAATTTTCATGGATTCTAGCACGTGCGGAACCAATCAAAAGAATGCTGGCGAAAATGATGGGAATGATTTTCATTTGGGTTGAAAAAATATTTAAAAATCGGTAGTGCGCAAGTACAATATCAAGGCAGGTTCCCCGGCTATAACAGCGTAAGGAATTGATTGGTACGATTGCTCACGGATTCACACGCCCTGAAACCCTTTCAGTTTCCGCCTCACCCATGAAGCGCGTTCAAAACCGCTTGCGGATTGCGCTCGACGACGCGCAACAAGGCCTTGGCCGGGCCTTCGGGTTCCCTGCGTCCCTGCTCCCAGTTCTGGAGCGTCCGGATGCTGACGCCGATCATTTGTGAAAAGTCCGCTTGGGTCAGGCCGGTCCGCTCCCTAAGTCCCTTCACATTCAGATCGGTCAGCGTGGTTCGCCGGTGCGCGAGCTTTCCGCCCTGCATAATGGTGCCCATCTGCTTCACGCTCAGCACCAGCTTTTGGAAATCTTCATCGTTCATGGGTGTATGTTTCTACGAGTTGTTTGAGGACTTTCAATTGGGAGGAGGTGAGATCGGTTTGTTGGTTCTTCGGATAGGCTGTGAGCATGAAGGCCGTGTCCTCGTGCCAAAGGTAATAAATGACACGAATCCCGCCCCGTTTGCCCCGGCCCGAACCCGCCCATCGCAACTTCCTCAGCCCACCGGATCCCTTGATGAGATCCCCTTGGTCGGGTTGTTGAAGCAGGCTGAGCTGGAGCTGGCGCTGATCCTCCGGAGACAATAAATCGTCAATTTGCTGCGAGAAGACAGGCGATTCGATGAACTGAAGGACCACTGCGGGAGAATACTCCAATGGCGTAGTTCATCAAGGTTATATTTTTGATCGAACGAGCGTAGGGGCCCATCGGGCTGGGGGGCTTCAGGTTTCGGTCCAAGAGGCTTTCCACGCTTCGTATTCGGACGGTCTGACGCGGTAGCGGGCGAAGTTTCCCTCGTGAATGCCGGCGAGGGTTTCCTCAGCGGCGGCGACGAATCGCTTGCGGTCGTTTTCGATCACGGATTCTTCGGCCCAGCGGCGCAGGCGGGCGACTGCCTCGCGGCGGTCGCAGCGGGCGCGGATGATTGCCGCCACTTGCCCGGTGATGGCCTCGCGGTGTCTCACCCAGAAGGCATCGGGATCGCCGACGGCACCGCGGATGATGGTGTAGCGCTGCGCGGACCGTTCGTAGGCCTGGATGAACACCTTCAGCAGGAGGAGGGTGTCGTTGAACTTGTAGATGGCGAGTAAATGGCGAGATGGGCACTTGAATGGCGGGCAAATTCACGAATGTAGCGGCTTCATGCGTTGTGTGAGCGGGAAGCCGAGATGCATCCCCATAAGCCAGTCCTTTCATCCTAAATTGGTGCGACTTCCATCGGCAGCGTCACCGCGGAAATCTCCCGGTGGAAGGCCGCCTTGACCTGAAGTGCGGTTTCGTGCATGTTTCGTGCATGGCGACAAAGACGATTTCATTGGAAATTGATGCTTACGAGCGCTTGAAGGCCTCGAAAAAGCCGGGCGAATCATTTTCAGAAGTCGTGAGACGTGCTCAATTCGCGGATCCCGTTCCAACCGGAAAGGACTTGCTGGAATGGATGCGCAAAGGAGGAAGCGGAGTTTCCAAATCCTACCTGGACGAAGTGGAGGAAGCCGAAAAGAACGACCTGCCTCCCGTTGATCCATGGACCTGATCGTCGATACCAACTTCGTCATCAGCATGGAGCGCGAGGCGAAGAAACCCGAAGCCGGGCGAGCCAGGGCGTTTCTGGAAAAGCACGCCGAAGAACAGTTCTTCATGCCATTCACTGTCGCCGGAGAACTCGCTTGCGGCCGGTCGGCGGCGGACAAACGAACTTGGAAACGCCTTTGCAGTCCTTTCGCATTGCTTCCTTGGACCTCGGATGTCCTCTGGCAATACGGCGAGCTTTACCGGCATCTGCAATCTGCCGGCAATCTCATCGGTACCAATGACCTGTGGATCGCCGCCACGGCGCTGGTGCACGGCATGCCTCTGGTGACCAACAACGCCGTCGAATTCAGAAGGGTTCCGGGGCTTGAGGTTCTGGAATACTGACTCAATTCCTAATCGCCACGCCCACGAACTCGTCGGCAAAGCCGTCGCCCAGGCCATCGCCACCAAGACCCCGCTTGACCAGCTCGATCTAACCGCCATCGACCCCGCTTACGGCCCGGACGCCAAGGACGTTTTCTCCCTAGAAACCGCCCTCGCCGCACGGACCAATCCGGGTGCGCCCTCCATCGCCAACGTCATTTCGGAGATTGTGAAATGGAAGGGGCTGTTGGGTCTGTGAAGAGTGGCTCGCACATAACTCTTGTGAAGTTGCCATTGGGTCGCCTGGAAAAGTTTGCGTGGACCTCATCATCACCATCTTTGTTGGCGGGTTTTGAATTTCTGCAAGTGCGCTGCCACGCTCAAACGACAGCGGCCAGTATGAAATGTGCTCGCCGTTCCACTTGGCAGGGCACCGGCTGGGACTGATGAGCGCCGTGCAACTCACCGACCGCAAACGCAATCCACCGAGCCGCTGGGGATTCGACGATCTGGACCTGCAGATCCTGCGGCTGGCAGGATTTGCCCTCGGTCAGGCGATGGAACGCGAACTGCTCGCGAAACAACTCGGCCGCCAGGCCGGGGCCGGATGGCCACCGGCGGCCGCTTGGCCTACCCCTATTGCGTTAAAGACCCGGCCGCCGCGCGCGGTGATGCTTCAACGTAATCCGTTACGTTGATGAAAACTCCCTTGAGCCGCCCCAGATCGTTTGTCGCAGCCACCCTGTTCGCCGCGTCTGTCGCACCGTTGTTATTTTCCATCAGGGCCAATGGTGAACCGGCCGCCGCATCTATCAGCATCAGCGCTGTTCCCCGCTCCACCCAGATTGGCACCGGTCCCGCCCCAGCCGGCGCACCGGGCAACGGTCGCTACACGCCGCCGCTGCCCGCGAATCCCAGTCTGCCCACGCTCTGGCTCATCGGCGACTCCACCGGCGACAACGGCCCGGCGGGCCAATGGGGTTGGGGCGCGCCGGTCACCGCCTTTTTCGATTTGAAAAAAAATCAACGTCGTCAACCGCGCCTTCGGTGGCACCAGCAGCCGCACGTTTTATAACGGATTCTTTTGGAAGGACCTCCAGCCGCGGATCAAAAAGGGGGATTTCGTCATCATGCAGTTCGGCGCGAATGACAATGGCGGCGCGAAGGGCAAAGGCGCGTTCGGCGGCACCGGCGAGGAAACCCAGATGAACGGCGAGGAAACCGTGCACAGCTTCGGCTGGTATTTGAAACAGTTTGTTAGCGAGACCCGCGCCCAAGGTGGCACTCCCATTATCTGCTTGCTCACCCCGCGCCTCTATCAGGAAAATAGGAGGCGTTCCGCCTTTCGGCGAAGCCGGAGGTCCTGACGATTTCCGGATTGGATAGACGCGGCCTCGCCTACGGCATTTACGAAGTGTCCCGCCGCATCGGGGTCTCGCCGTGGCGCTGGTGGGCCGATGTTCCCGTGACCACGCGCGCCGAGCTTCGTCTATCAATCGGCGACGAACCGCTTGACCAGCCCGCCGTGAAATACCGCGGCATTTTCATCAACGACGAAGATTGGGGACTTCAACCCTGGGCCGCCAAGACCTTAGAGCCCGAGGTCGGAAACATCGGTCCCAAGACCTATGGCCGCATCTTCGAGCTGCTGCTACGCCTCCGCGCCAACTGCATCTGGCCCGGAATGCACCCGACCACCACGCCATTCCATCTGGTGCCCGGAAACGCCGCCGCCGCGGATAGATATGCCATCGTCGTCGGCGCCAGCCATGCCGAGCCGATGCTCCGCACCAATGACGACCAATGGAAACTCCCCGAGAAGGATTTCAACTATCTGATCCACCGCAACGAGGTCCTGTCCTATAGGGAGGAGCGCGTGAAGGAACGCGCGTCGGGTGAAAGCCTCTTCACCATCGGCATGCGCGGCATCCATGACAGCCCGATCATCGGCCCGAAAACGGAGCCGGAACGCGTCGCCACTCTGGAGAAAATCTTCGCCGACCAGCAAGGCCTGTTAGCCAGGCACCTCGGCAAGGGCAATGCCACCCGTGTCGGCCAGATCTTCTGCCCCTACAAGGAAGTCCTCACCACTTAGGACGCCGGCCTCAAGGTGCCGGACGACGTGCCCATCGCCTGGCCGGATGACAATTTCGGCTACATCCGCCGTTCCTCCACCGCCGCCGAGCGCAAACGGTCGGGCGGCCTCGGCGTTTATTACCACGCCTCCTATCTTGGCATGCCGTTGGCGTGGGCATGGATCGATATCCTGCCTCCCGCCCTGATCTGGTCGGAAATGACGCGCGCTTACGAGCCGGGAGCTAACAGCGTGTGGATCGTCAACGCAGGCGATCTCAAGAACACCGAGCGCTCCGCGGGGTTTTTCCTCGACCTCGCATGGCATGCCGACCGCACGAACCCCGAAGCACCCGCCCAGTTCATCCGCGAAACCGCCGCGCGGGATTTCGGCGGGGAAAACGCCGCCGGTGTTGCCGACATCCTCGGCCGCCTCCAGTCCATCAACTTCACCCGAAAAGCCGAACATCTCCTGTGGCACCCCACATTCGAGCCTTACCAGCCCACGGAACTCAACGAAGCCGAAATTGTGCAACGGTTGAAAGCCTGCGCCGATCTCCAGCGCGACAGCGACGCCCTTGCTAACAAACTGCCGGCCGCCGCCCGCGACGCGTATTTCGAACTCGTCGGTTTTCCCGCCGCCATCACCGCCGCCGCCAACGAACGCTACTTCCGCGCCGAACTCGCCCGCGCGGACGAGGCCCGCGGTCGTTCGCCCAAGGCCAACTTCGATGCATCCGCGGCAGCGCAGAAGCGCCTCACCGAAACCACCGCCCGCTACAACAACGACATCGCCGGTGGTAAATGGCGCAACATCGTGACCGAAAACGGAATCTCCCCCAAGGACTGGAAACGCTTCCAACGCGACACCAAAACCATCACGCCGAAACCCGCTACCGACAACGTCTGCCCTCCCGCTCCTCCCGTCTCCGGCCCACTCCCCCACCCGCACGGCGCACGGCCGGGCGATTTTGTCGAACGCGACCGGGTCGTCTCGATCATTGCCGGAAATTTCGCGGAAAAGAAAAGATCTCCCGTCCGGCGCAGGTTGGCGCAGCGTTCCCGGCCTCGGTCGCACCAGTTCTGCTGTCACCTTACTGCCTTCGACCGCTTCTATCACTCCGGCTGCCGCTCCGGCCTTGGACTACCAACTTCCATCTCACCTCCTACAATCCAGCCACGCGGCACGTCAGCCTGCTGCCGACCCATCCGCTCGTCGCCGGTGGGGGCCTGCGTCTCGCCGTTTCCATCGACGGTGCCGCGCCGCTGCCGCTCTCCGTGACCGGCGGTTTCGATCCGAAAAGCGCCGCATGGTCCGCCCGCGTCCTTTCCAATGCGACGGAGGCGGTGCTGGCGATTCCTAACACGCTCACCCCCCCGGTCCGCACACCCTGCGCCTGATCGCAGTGGATGCCGGAGTCGTCGTGGACAAGATCGTCCTCGATCTCGGCAGCATGCAGCCTTCCTATGAAGGCCCTGCGGAAACCCGCCTCCCAAACCCGTGAAAACGGCCTCCCTCCTCACCCCCCCCGACGGAACCGCTTGATGCGAGGGAAACTGCGGCCTATGCTTTCTCCCAGCCGTGACCTCTCCATCAGACATCGTTCTCACCTCGTTCATCGGAGATGCCCTCGCCCTCGGTCCGCACTGGATCTATCATCAGAAGGAGCTCCGGCAAAAATTCGGTCACATCAACGATTACCTGCCGCCCGCCACTGCCTATCACCCGGGTAAGACCGCGGGGGATTTCACCCACTACGGCGACCAGGCCCTGCTGCTGCTCCGCCACATCGCGGAACAACACGGCCATTTCGATGTCCATCAGTTTTCCGGCACCTGGCGCGGCTATTGGGAAAATCCGGACACCTTCTCCTACCGCGACGGTGCCACCAAAACCACGCTCTCCCGCCTGAAATCCGGCCATCTGCCTGAGGCCGCCGCCTCGCCTTCCGAGGACCTCGGCGGGGCCGTGCGCATCGCCCCGCTTTTCCTCGTGAAATGGGAAAACGACGCCTGCCTTTACTCTGCCGCGCGCGCCCTCACCAGCCTCACCCACAGCGATCACGCCGTCGTCGAGGCCGCCGAGTTTTTCGCCCGCGTCGCGCGCCTCGTCCAGCACGGTGCGAAAATCCCCGCCGCTCTCGAACGCACCGCCGCCCTGCCGCATTGGAAAGCGATCCCGATGGAATGGATCGCCGCCGCCCGCCTTTCCAACGCGTCCTCCGCCACCGATGCCGAAGCGCTCCTCGACCACGGCCTCACCTGCCACATCCCAGACGCCTTCACCGGCGTCTGCCACCTCCTCCTGCGCCACCCGGAAACACCCGCCACCGGATTGATAGAAAACATCAACGCCGGTGGCGACTCCGCCGCGCGTGGCATGATGCTCGGCCTCGTCTATGGCGCGGCCTTCCCCATTTCCACCCAGCCCGCCAAATGGCTCGCCGGCCTCAAGGCGCGTGAGGAAATCACCGCGCTCATTGCGAAACTTACCTGATGGAAACCTACGACCTGATCGTCCTCGGCGGCGGACGCGCCGCCAACCTCGCCATCGCCGCCAGCAAGGCCGGCTGGAAAACCGCCCTCGTCGAGCGCGACCGCCTCGGCGGCACCTGCCCGAACCGCGGCTGTGTGCCATCGAAGCTCCTCATCGGTTTCGCCGACGCCGCCCGCCACGCCCGCGATTCCGGGCACCATTTCATCAACACCAGCTACGAGGGCGCGGACCTCGCGAAAATTTTCGAGAGCGTGAACGACTACGTTTCCGAAGTGGACCCGCGCTACGAGGGCCGCCTGGAAGCCGCCGATGTCACGCTCATCCGCGGCGAGGGACGCTTCACCGGCCACAAGCGGATCGAGGCCGCCGGCCGCACGCTGACGGCGGAGAGAATCGTCATCGCCACCGGATCGCGCCCGGCACGACCGCCGTTCGCCGATCTGCCGGTATGGACCAGCGACGATCTTTTCCCCCTCCGCTGCGCTCCACCGAGGAGCCTGCTCATCATCGGCGGCGGCGTGATCGGTTGTGAGATGGCCGCGTTCTTCGCTGCCGTCGGGGTGGAAACCTCGCTCTTCGTCCGCCACGAGCGCTTGTTGGAAAAGGAGGACCATCAGATCGAGGAGGTTTTCCAAAAGGAATTCAGCAAGGAAGTCCGCACGCATTTTCAGACGAGACTGAAGCACCTCACCCGCTCCGGCGAACTGTTCAGCGCCACCTTCCAAACAGAAAACGGCGAGCAGACCTTCCAGGCGGAGCGCGTGCTCTTCGCCATCGGCCGCATCCCTAACACCGAATCGCTCGACCTGTCGGAAACCGGCCTCTCGGCGAACGCGAAAGGTTTCCTCCCCGTCAACGATCATCTCGAAACCGCCGTCTCCGGCATTTACTCAACCGGCGACGTCAACGGCCGCCACATGCTCCAGCACGCCGCCGCCTTCGAAGTCCAGTATCTCCGGCAGAAATTTCTCAAAGGCGTCACCACGCCCATCGATGAAGGCCACATGCCGCACGCGGTTTTCACCCATCCCGAAATCGCCGCCGTCGGCTTCACCGAAGAACAGCTCAAGGAAAGCGGCACACCCTACGTGCCCATCACCGAGGACTGGCTCGCCAGCGCCCGGGCCATGGCCCTGCGCATCGAATACCCGCGCACCAAGCTCCTCGTCTCCCCCGCCGATTTCTCCATCCTCGGCTGCCACCTCGTCGGCCCGGAAGCCTCGACGATACTCCATCAGGTCATGGCCGTCATGCGCCTGAAAAACGACGTCCGCGAACTCGCGGAAATGATCCACATCCACCCCGCCCTCAACGAATGCCTGCTCGCCGCGGCGGTGAAGGCGATAGGGGCGGTGAAGGCGGCGCAGAAATCGTGAGCTGCAACGCTCAAGCCAAACCTCACCACCCGGCTCATTAATGTCTGTTATTTTGGCAGCTTCGTCACGATTCAGGGAATCCGCGAGGCCTGGTACCATTCATGACCCCATTCATTGGATCGTTGCCGGTATGTCTGTTATTAGGGTCTGGGACCATTCACTTAGGCGCATTATACTTTTCAAAGTCGATATTTTCATGTCCCAATTTATGCCTCTTCCGCCAAAACTGTGGGTGGAAACGGGATCTAATCGCCGCGTAGCGGCGTGATCCTCTTGAAAGTTGTCCACAACAGGCCGATTCGAGAATGGGACTGAAACTCGTCGGAGAAGCGGACTG
>Ga0209512_1003894_pt1 | contig 13580 bp, 18 predicted proteins | sample frozenSSSSmetaG_FD_184142 | JGI IMG/M metagenome (GOLD analysis project Ga0209512, IMG submission 184142) | Glacier valley bacterial and archeal communities from Borup Fiord, Nunavut, Canada, to study Microbial Dark Matter (Phase II) -... | ecosystem: Environmental > Aquatic > Freshwater > Ice >... | reverse complement strand
CAAGTGTCAACCTTTGGACGGCTCGTATCACTGCATTACCACAAACCTTATTTTGAACTCTGAAAGCCCGTCGCCATCGCCTCTCCTCTCCTCTCCTCTCCCCTCCTCTCCTCTCCTCTCCTCTCCACTCCTCTCCTCTCCTCTCCTCTCCTCTCCTCTCCTCTCCTCTCCTCTCCTCTCCTCTTTCTCTTCTTTATTTTGCATCAATGAACTGAGATCTCCCATGTCACTACCTACCTTCGAGTTGCTTAGAATATCTCTCGATCTCCCGGTAACTCTCTGACCCGTCGCGACCCTGTCACTCCCATAAGTCGAATCGACTCTGAGATATTTCCATTCTCGAGCGCCAACTATCGTCAAGCTGTAGCGATCATTCAGCATGGCGATTGCACGACCCCTCCATTTATTGTGGATGGTGGGAACTGTGGTCTTCCTCATTGCCCTCTTCAGGACTCGGAGTGTTGGCGGGGCCCCCAGCTGGATATCAGCTTCCAACCCATTAGGCCGTCAGATGGGGCATGTGGGCGAACGAGTGTCCTTGCAGGAACATTTGCGATTATCGGAGAAGAGCTGGGCTAAGTCCGTTGTTCAGCGACATGAGTTGCTGAAGGAATGGCCAGACCCAGAGAAGATGCCATTGCAAGTCCAAGATTTGTTTATATCAGATAATGAACGCGAGCACGAAAACTAACAATTGCTTAGATTCCCTGCGAGCAACGCACCCCAATATCATCTACATCCATACTCAATATGGGATTTCGTCCCTGCGTCATGGAGTTGCCCATATGAGATGGAGAGAATTGGCCGCATGGGAGATGGAGGAAAATGGGTGTGCGGGATGTCCTTATATGAACAACTACCCGCCACTCGACCTTGCGTTGTCTACAGCTTTGGTGTCCAATTCGAGTCCAGCTATGGTGAGTTCGCTTGTTCAGGTGCTTGCTGGTCGATGGCTTCTGTGGAAGTGCTGGTTTCCGAATGTATACTCACAAATGCCTTCCTCGAATAGAAGATGAGACGATTGCGCGCACTCACTGTGAAGTCTGGGCTTACGACTTCACTGTGACCGACTTTGGCAAGCAGTTGAGCGCAGAGCACAAGCTGCGTGCACATTTCACTACAGCTGGTATTTCTGGCACCACAAACACTTCATCGAATCCTCCTTTCTATACAATTCAGGATCTCATGAAGCTTAATGGCCATGACTACATGTGAGTCTTTCAATGCACTGAACTTAACGCTTCGACAACTCCCGAAGACTGGACAAAAACTAACCGGCCAAAAGCGATATCTTGAAAATGGATATCGAATACGCTGAGTTCGATGCACTCACTTCTTTGGGGAAAGCTTTCCCTAAATATCATGGTGAATTTCCTATTGGCCAACTGATGGTGGAGATACATCTTTTCTCATACAACGGCATCACTGGGCCGCAATTCTTAAACTGGTGAGAAGTGACATTTATTTATTTTTTTGCCGAAGCATCATTACCCGCAATAGGAATACTACAAGGATCGGCGTGCTAATCGATATATAGGTGGGAGATTCTCGAAGGTCGTGGCATGCGCCCTGTTTGGACGGAGCCGAACCTTTTATACACGACTATGAGAATTGAAAATGGTGGTGATCCGAGATTGGCTGAGTACACCTTGGTCAACACCAAGGATAAGCGGAGCGTCCTCTTCGGCAGCTCTGTTGGCAACACCGGTTCTGGGAAACACTCGTCAACGTAGTGATATAATATACGGGTTCATGTGATATATTTGTTTGGGATGCTATGATTTCCCATGGCATGGTCTGGCGTCTTGGAAATAGAATATATTAGGCTTGGCCGCGACGGCGCATGGACTAAGCGGCGAATGGCTTCTGTTCGTTGGATACAGAAGCTCAACAAAAGTTCTCTCTCTAGATGAAATCAGTGAGAGCAGGCTGGGATAAACATCTTTTAAATTGTAAACCAGCATTGTAAGATGTTGATGCTCAAGAGGGCTGTATATTATTTGTATGCATGTTGTTAAAAAGCGGGGTTTAGTTCCCTCACGTATGAACAAGTGAGAAAAAATTAAAAATTAAAAATATATTCACTGTTATAACAATATGGACAACTCTCCATATCTGTGTGCTCTCATACTTGATCAAATCAGGTCTTAAGTAGATGTTATTTCATGTATATGTTTGCCCAGAGCACGATATCTTTGAAAAAGATAAACGTATGGCGAATATAAAGTAACTATGCTTTAAGGGATAATGAGTGTTTTTTCCCCTTTGGGGAGGAGAGAGACAGAGAGAGGGGGGTTTGTGAACATTAAGCTGACGAGAACTTTCAAGTTGCATGATACTGTAATATGGAGCTCATTTTGCACAGAATAATGGGAATGAGGGAGATGGTCTTAGGCCATTGAGCGTTCATGTGCCGCCCCTGGGTATCTCGTATATCTCGTTCTACTTCACCAACCATGTTTTGAACGCACTGAATATCTCAAAATGAGGAAGAATGGTGCTGTGGCAGTCCCCAGTCACTCGACACTTCCTGTGTTGCTCCAATCTTCCCCGCGTTACATTGCATGCATATCCATAATCCATCAATATTGACCAATGCATGAACCATTTCACTCATTTCTTCATCTCTAGCTTGAACTTCCTTGCCTGGAAAATTGTCAGCATTGCCACAGCCCCTATATTCCTGTCTTCGATAAGGGATTACTGACCCACACAGTGAATTCGTCGTCCTTGTCACTCCAATCCGTAGCCAGTAGCTCGGTCGCCGCGACACCGGTGAAGAAACATTCATCCATCCTCCTATCAATTTCTTTAGCGTCCAGGTTGTAGAATGCATTCGCGAGTTCGTCTGCTATGTCGGGAATTTTCTTGAGGACTTCCAGGACCGCGTCTAGACGCTGTGCCGGGCTCGCCCCCTTGTTTGTTTCCAGCAATACCGACTTTTCCAACTCATCCGGCCGGCTGTTTGTTTGGAGATGGTGTAAAAATAATGCAGAGATTGGTTTAAATCGCCGCTTAATAACAGCGTTGTACATCAGCACGATAAGTTTGAGTCTCCGTATTGAGGATTCCAGACGAGGTCGGATGCGGTTCGGGTCGTCTGTTGGGATATGTAGTGAGGATCCAAAGAGGGCATCAATCTCGTCTTGTATAGCGTTGGGGAACTTTCCATCCTCCTCATCATCCGCTTCGTGAGCATCCTCATTTTCCTCATCCCCATCCTCCTCATCACTTTCCTCTTCGCCCCATTCCTGTAGCTCTTCGATGGCATCCTTGAGTGTGTCCCGGTATTGCTCAGCCTTTTTGACCACAAGTCCGGCAATATCTAGCTTCTTGAGTTCCATGACGTTATCACAAGCTTGCCATACCACGCCCGTGGAAGCTAAACTTCCCTTTCCCACGGCATCTCCTGTGCCATTCTTCTGGTCCTTATTCAGCACCTTGCCGTCGAGCGGAACTTCTCTCAAGAGTGTCCCAAATTCAGCGAAAACCTTCTGCGTCCGCCATACTAGCTCAGACTGCATAACCTTCGTATAAGCCGCGGAATCGCATATTTCGACAGCTGTCGCAAGTGCGGGGAGTGGCCCGGAGGCAAGTTCGCGAAGGACGGTTGAGATGGCGGAAGGAGTGAAGGGAGCATTGATAATTAGGAGAGATAGCTTGGTCGAATGTGCGCGGATGAGCTTGGCTGCATCGTGGGATAGTGAAAGGGCGCTGACATCGCTGGGAGACTTTGGATCGTCGTGTGTGCTCGTTGGCGGGGTCTTGACAGCAGCTTCGAGCTGTGCTAGGAGGGTGGAGACTGCTGCTACTGTGATTTTAAGGCTGGATAAATCCTTTTGCGATTTTTGATCCGTCGGAGCCATCTTGTGCAGTTAGGAAACAGTTCGTGCTTGTAGTTGCGCAGCTGGCGGGGTGTTGTCGATTACAGATTGTTGTCGATAAGAATTTGGAGGGTTGAGAAATGACAAAATATTAGCGGAACTGTTGCGCGTTCTCCAACTTCGCCTTCGAAGTACGCGACAACCCCAACTGCTGAACCTGGGGTAGGGCCATGACTCCATACCAACAATAACGACCAGTTCATGAAGACATGACATAGATAAATAAAGATTGCCAGACTTTCGACAATATGGCTCTAAATCACCGCCGTACCAAGTCCTCCGGCCCTCCACCACCAGCTCAAACCCTCGTCCTCGACAACGGCGCCTACACCATCAAAGCTGGCTTCTCATCTCCTTCCACTGAAGTTACTCCAGAGTCATGCCATATCATACCCAACTGCATGGCGCGCGATCGCGAGCGCAAAGTCTATATCGGGTCGGAGCTGGAGAAATGCAAGGACTTTGGCGACATTGCTTTCAGGCGACCAGTGGAGAAAGGCTATATTGTGAATTGGGAAGCCGAAAAGGAGATTTGGGAGCATGAGTTCTTTGACAAGAAGGCGAAGTTATACTGTGATCCTGCTGAAACAGGACTCATTCTGACAGAGGCGCCAAACGCGTTGCCAGTCCTCCAGAGCAATTGCGATCAAGTTGTATTCGAGGAATTTGGCTTCGCACGTTATTACCGCACTATTGGTATGTCCATCTACTCCATGTACAGCTTTTGATTGAAGCTTACAGAATGATTTTTCGTAGGACCGGCCCTCAATGCATACAACGATATTCAAGCTGTCTTTAAAGCTGCGCCCCGCGATCCTACAGCCCCTCTTGTTCCAGCAGAAGTTCTCCTGCTTATTGACTCTGGATACTCTCATACAACAGTCACACCTATAATACAAGGCCATCCTTTGCAATCTGCTATCCGTCGCCTGGATGTTGGTGGCAAGTTGATGACGAACTACCTCACTCGACTGCTGTCTCTTCGACAGTACGATATGCGCAACGAGACGTATTTGATGAACGAAATAAAGGAAGCAGCATGCTACGTTACCAATGATTTTAATGGAGATCTAGACCGCACGTGGAAGGGGACCATTGGAGACAAGAGAGAAAGCTACACAACGGATAGCATAGTGAAGGACTATGTTTTGCCGGACTATCACAATGTAACCAAGGGTTTCCTTCGCGACCATGATCCTGGATTGGCAGGAAAGCTGAGAAAACTTGCTGCAGGGAAAGCAGTTGAGAATCCGGAGGATGTCTTGACACTAAGAAACGAGCGTTTCACCGTTCCAGAACTGCTCTTCAACCCAATGGATATCGGCTTGCGGCAGCCTGGACTTGCTCAGATCGTAATGCAAAGTCTCTCCGTCCTTCCTATTGGACTTTGGCCTGGACTGTTAGCAAATATTGTTGTCGTGGGAGGCAATGCTATGATTGACGGGTTCATACATCGCCTGCAAGCCGAGATTATGGCCCTTGCTCCTTCAGAGTGCATGGTTCGGCTTGCCAGACCAACGAATCCTAGTCCGATAGTGAGTACGTGGCAAGGAGGTGCAAATCTTGCCCACGACGAGCCTACGCTGAGCAAGTTATCGGTCACGAAGCAGGAATACGATGAATATGGAGGAGCGTGGGTAGCCAGGAAATTCGGGCCAAAGTCATGAAAAATGAAAACCTACACGACAAGCATAAACTCAAAAGGCAAGCGAGATATGAAGATGCAGACTCATCCATGTTTTCCGTTGTGTGCAACGATGCAGCTGGGAAGACGGTCATCAGGCCCAGTGTGAGGATTTCTGATACAGCGTCCACGCCATTCCCGCGAATCATCCAGGTTGCTCTGGTTGCCTCTGCTGCAATGAGGAAGCTCATTGCCCTTGGATGGATGTGAGGGCACAGCATGCCATGGTCCAAGATTCAGCGTTGCCAATTCATTACATGTCCGATATCTGCTGGGAATGTTGCAGCATTGGCGTTGAGATGGAGCCAGGTGAGTATGGAAACTTGGCTGTTTCGTGAAGTCGAGCAGCCAACCGACATTGTCGAGAAGAAGCGCATCCCGGTCTCTGTTCGTGACCGCCATTTTCAGTTATGCCACAAGCTCTGGTTGACTGTTATATCGACTGCATCGACGCTGCTAAAGATCAACGCAACAGCGATGAGACTAAGGATGGACTTGACATTGATGATTATAAATCAAACTGCTAGGAGACTTCCCAACCGAGTTCGTTACAGAATATGTCGAAGGGTGAATAGGTACTGAAGTTATGTGGTACAGAAAGCTGAAGAGCAAAGATTTAAGAGCTGATAGTGCGGGAGTCTCGTTGATGGTCTCAGCAGGAGCAGCTTGCGATGCTCTCATAATTAAGATGCGTGCAAGGATTCAATGCCAATAGCTTAGAAGCATGGATACTCCTGGGACAGATCTCAAATCTGGAACCCTAGAGCATGTGATATTTCGAGATATTCGAATGTGGCTGTGGATGTCAGACTAATAGGCATAAACATTCTTTTTAAAGGAATGGGTCCAGAATTATGGGCGGCATTTGCCAAGATGAAGTGCTACTGTCTCCATTTCGGTCAGCAAGTGAGGATTATACAGGGATTAACAGCTCCTAATACATACTTTGAGAATATTTCGCTCATCTGTCATCGAGTCAAGAAATGAACGACATTCGCTTTTCTGATATTTTCGATGGAGGAAAGGATTGAGCAGTAGCTACATTCAAACAGGTCAAATATAGGACATCCTGCTTTGTATGGAATGAACCTCTACTATATGCAGGAAAGTGGTCGACAAGTGGTTGCTGCCGTCTGCTCACCATACGTTAAGCGTTAAGCGCGGTGATCTCAGGTATAAGCGCGATGTCACGGTCACGCAGAGCAGGTCATGCGGATCTAAAGTGCTAGATTCAATCTAGAGAGAAAAGAAGGAAAAGAGGAAAGAGAGAGGAAAGGAAAGATCTATATATACAGGATGGGGTTCTCGTGCACAAACGCACACCCGGCTAGCTACCTTGCTAGCGAACACTTCTGCCTTATACACGTGAATACCACAACAACAAGAGCAACACATAAGGTGAAGCCTTTGATATTCGTAACACGCGACATCTCAAGATCGAGCTGGCAACTTTAAGGCACTTGATGGGAACTTGAAAACAAAAGAACACCGTACTAAAAGTAATCTAGATAGTAATAGGAATTGATTTTTGGCTCATTTCTCCTGGGTTGTTTTTAGGATTCCAAACAATCTCCCTAACAGAATTCACTCTCCAGTTTCTCACCACGCCTACATACCTCCAATTAAGCCCTATCCAGGCACATTTGAACCAAGCCCCAGGACCTGGAAATTTTGGACCCGGATTCAGGACGCGAATCGAGGATCTTCTAAAAACAACCAAAAAAAAGCAGCATACACAAAGCAAACTCGCTAGGAAACCGGCGCCATATATATACAAGAGGTAACTCAATGCTAGAACACAAAACAAACTACCTACCGAAGTCCAATACCTAAGAAATCAGCGGCAAATACAGACAATACTACTTCCGACGTAGCGTTTCTATGCCTAGTGCACTAGGGAATCTTTTGTAATTTGGTCCTTTGTCCTTTAAGTCTTGAATGAATTTAGGACTTTAGATACACACAGTAGCAAGCAGCAACAGATTCATAGCCTGCGAAGGCATAACAGAGTCAGGGCTCTGCTATGTCCTAAAAGCCTTCTACCTCATCAACGCCCCTCCTTACTGCTTGCGTCAACTTGCTATAGCCATTTCTCCTGAACTTCGCACAGACTCGATTAGGAGCAGAGAAGGTACTTTTGACGGCGAAACCAGCTGCAACACGTATATATTCTTGTGCGGCCTAACTCGCAAGCAAGTAATAAGGCGCAGACAGAGGAGAGCAGGACTAGTCGAAGAGGAGATATTAAAAAGTATCGAGCATGAGATTGAAGCTGAAGCAAACGCTCGTTAATGGATAGGAAGAGCATCGAGCACTGGGCTAAACAGGCGGGCGTATTAAAATCCATCTTCTAGTGTTGGTGACATTGGTCTGTGATTGAGATCTTCCGGAAACTCTTCATCATCATCAGATCCAGATGCTGAAAATGGCAACGATCTCTACGCTCTTGCCGCGAGACATGACATGAACCTCGATATATACGCAACGCAGAAGTGCTGTCAAGGGTTCTTATTATGCAAAATCAATTGTGAGTACTTTGAAAATAGCAAACTCTCCTAAGGGATTAATTGAGTCGAGGCAGCGAGGAATAAGCCGAAGCTGTTAAAATAGACAACCCAGACGCAACACGTTCTCAGATTTATCATGAATGGTGAATAAAAAACTTAGATCGAGACCAATCACCACCAAATTGCTCATTCACGCAGTTATTCATGCAACTTCGCTGAGCTATCCTTTGAAGAATCTGCAGCTTTGCAAACAATTATCTCAAGATCACTGCTCAATAATCACCATTGCTCATATCCGCTGTTGCGACCACGAAGAATCTCACTTTTCCTCATGACAGGACATGATGCAGGAGTATCCGCTTGGTCTCGTCTCTCAGGACGTATTCCGGCAACAACAGCTGGAGACTTCTGAATCTGCACAGTAAGTAGAAGTCCTATATCAACTATGAAGGCCTTCATTGACTGTGTATCAGAATCTTCCAACCAGCGCACATGACGATCTCATCCGCTTTCACAATAGCATCCAATGACAGGTAGAGTATCAAGCATTCTCATCTCAAAATTCACTGCTGATCATCATATAGAGCAAAATGGAGCACTCGCATCCATTTGCTTACAACATTCATCGGCAAAGGAACGGTACAAACCTACCTTGTTCTGCTTTCGGCTTTCATTTTGGTCTTTTCGGTCTTCTTGCACGTTTGCCGTGGTCAACGCTCCTTTCAGTATACCACCGATGAAGCAATGCTGGGAGAGGATATACAGCACCAAGAGGACTCGGAAGATGCCCCGCTGCCAGAGCATCCTCAGCATAGGATCGTCAAGAGAGTCTCGAAACGATATGAGATCCTCACCCAGATCGCCCGTGCCGCCGCTATCCTCTTCTCCTTCCTCGCTGCGTACGATTCCCGTGATCGGAGCTGGCATGAGGGCATCTTGCTCATGTACATTTTCGTGCTCGGACTCTTCCGGCTCGCACTCAGTGCTCTGTGGCAGGACGTCATTTCCTACCACGTCAATACCCTTCTCACGGGAGCTGTGCTACTTGTGATCACAGAAAGCCTTTCGCCGTCGCTCATCGTTGGCACAGCACCTCTTCGCCTTTCTGTGTTCGAGTTTGGCAAGATAGGGTCTTTGCTTGCTTCAGTTGCCATCGCCCTTGCTACTCCTCGTCAGTGGCGCGCCCCGCCGATGAGCTTCGACCTGGCCCACAGAAAGTCTTCCGACGGCAGTAGCCCTGAAGAGACATGTTCGTGGTTCAGCTATCTTATCTCCTATAGCTGGGTCACGGATATCATCTGGAAGGGCTACTGTCGTGGGCTCACGACCGAGGATCTCTTGCCCTTGCCGCACTACGACGAGCCCCAGATCTGGGTGAGAAAATTTGCTCTAGCCAGAGCTCAGGGAGCTTCAACCCTCTATAGCCTGGCTAAGATGCTCTATATCCAGCTCATGCTTATGGTTCTGTTTGCAGCCACTATGGCTGCTTCAGAATTCATCGCGCCGGTAGCAATGTTTCAGTTTTTAGGATATCTCCAGAATCCAGAAGCTGCAATCGTCCGTCCTAGTGTATGGGTAGCGCTTCTCTTCATCGGGCCAATGATCAGGTCTGTTTCATACCAACAGTTCCTGTTCTCGAGCACAAGGCTAGCAGTTCGTGTCAAGGTTGCTTTAATCACTGCACTCTATCAAAAGTGCCTAAAGATGCCGGCTTACGAAAAGCCGCTCGCCAAGAGCAATCTGAACCAAGAAGTTCTGCGACTGAGAATGACGTCTGCCCATCTCTCTGTGAAGGATCTAAAGAGGGCATCAGCCGGGAAGAAAGCCGAGATTCTGAACCTGATCTCGTCCGATGTCAATTCCATCTGCCTCTCTCGGGATGTCATATTACTATGCATCTCGACTCCTATCCAGATGATCATCGCGGCCGCCTTCCTCTGCTCCCAGCTTGGTTGGAGGGCCATACTCGGCCTGGCGCTTCTGTTTCTGATCTTCCCCATTGCATATCTCAATCTCCAGCAAACAAGCCGGATTAAAAAAGAGATCCAGAAGGCTACCGATCGTCGAATCTCCCTAATTTCGGAATATCTCGCATCAATGCGCATTATCAAGTATCTAGCATGGGAAAATGCTGTCTTCTCGAAAGTCCAGAGCGGTCGGGGGCTGGAACAGCGACTTATCGTCCAGCAGCATCTGCACGGTGTTGCTTTGCTGGTATCGACGGAGTTGCTTGGCTTTTTTTCCTTGTTCACGATGTTCACTGTGCATACTCTTGTCGAGCATAAGCAGCTGACTGCGGCTATTGCTTTTCCGAGCCTGGCGGTTGTCGAGATCCTTCGACAACAATTTAGTTCCATGGCGAAGGTGATCCGATGGCTTGCGGATGCACGAATAGCTTTTGGGAGAGTCGATTCCTATCTTGACAGAACGGAATGCCAGGAGCGCATGGTTGGACGCCCACGCTTCAGTAATGCAGTCTTCCGCCTGACCCCTGACTCTCCATTCACAGCCACCTCGGACATAATATTTCTGGAAGGAGGACTAAATGTCATCACTGGCCCATCAGGATCTGGAAAGACGACAATGCTTCTGGGGTTACTAGGCCATGCAAGTTTTGATATAGGATTCGCTACGATCCCAAAACGGGTGGGGTACGTGGCGCAGAGTCCATGGCTGATGAATGGCACAGTACAGGACAACGTCTTGTGTTTTCAGCCCTTTGATCAAGCTTGGTATACTACCGTCCTCAGAGTCTGCTGTCTTGAGGATGTTTTGAGCTCCAGAGATGGTGGTAATGAAAGTCAGGTTGGTGAAAATGGCTGTGCGCTTTCTGGCGGTCAGAGGCAAAGAATCGCCTTAGCCCGAGCTCTTTATCTGAGACCACAGTTGCTATTGCTCGATGATTGTCTTTCCGCCCTTGACGTCTATACTGCCAATAAAATCTGGACCAGTCTCTTTGTGGACGGATTTCTGAATGGAATCACTGTCATTGCAGCGACTCAAAATTTGGCGTTTCATAAAACAGCAGATCTCCTTATCACGCTTAGCAGAGGAAAAGCTGTTGAAATCACGCGGATGACAGGAAAATTTACTCACAACACATCTAGCAGTTCACTGAGTAGTCTCTTAGAAAGTGGCGAGATAACTGCACAGCCTAAGCACCGCTTCTCCTGGCGCAACCTCTCTCCAGTTCCAGGGGAAGGAGAAATAATCACAGAAGAAGACGTTGATGTGCATACTCCAGTCGAGTTATTTGAAAATAAGACAGAGATTTCCATGAACGATGAAGCTGGTTCAAAGAGCATGAACCCCCGAAACATATGTAAGTGCCGCATTGGTTGTAAAAGGATACCGAGCTAATGTTGACAACACAGTCTATCAATATATGATCGCCTTTGGCGGCCGTCTGCATGTCGCAGGCGCTCTTCTAGTATCCTTCGTTGGACAGGTTGCACTGTTCTCTGTAACTCTTTGGCTCTCCATTTGGGTCAGCAAGACTCAAGATGCGCTGAACTCCGACATCGGATTTTATCTTTCGGTCTATGCTTCACTGATAGTCGGTTCAACCATCATTTATGGGCTCAGCAAACTCTGCTTTCAATTTTGGGCCTGGAGAAGCGCTCGCAGCTTGCATCAGCGTCTACTCAAAGCAATACTCTGTGTGAGCCTGACATGGTTCGATTCAAATCCACCTGGAAGAATCATCAACCGCTTCTCTCAAGACATGTCGTCCATCGATGGCAGTCTCATCTACCCACTACAGAGTACCTTAGAAAAGAGCCTGCGGTTGTTGCTCAGAATCGGCACTATGGGCTCGATAATGCCTCTTTTCGCTATTCCAGCTGCAGCAATGTGTCTCCTTGGGTTTTTTATTGGCGAGATGTACACAAAGGCACAGTCCGCTGTCAAAAAGATGGATTCAGCTGCGTGGTCCCCTATCTTTGCGTTGTTCACTGAGACGTCTGCTGGAATGAGCATCATCCGTGCACATCGCAAGCAAAAGCACTTTTCTCTCCTGCTTGCTCATCGTTTGAGACATTATGCTCGAACACAGATAACCCAATTTAGCTTGAACCGTTGGGTCGCTGTTCGAGCTGATGCAACAGCTGCAGCAGTGGCATTTATGGCTGGTTGGCTGGCTCTTTATAAAGCTGAGAACGTTCCACCAGGACTTGTCGGGTTCTCTCTGACAAGTGCGATAGGACTGAGTTCGACTGTCCTCCAACTGGTTCGCCATTGGAATGACCTTGAGATCAATCTAACCTCGTTCCAGAGGGTCCAAGAGTATGGGTTTTTAGAGCCAGAAGACCAAGTAGTGGAGAGCCAACAACAGTCTTGTCAGCTTGCAACTGTTGATGCGGCAGCCATCACTGATATAGCCACAGCTATTCCAGGAAGTCCTGCAGCATTTTCTGACTTTTTGAACAGTACATCTCAAGGGCCACCTCAAGTTGAATTTCGGAATGTCTCAGTGAAGTATGCATTAGACGGACCTGAGGTCTTGACGAATGTATCTTTCAAGATCGAGAAGGGCGAAAAGGTAGCAATCGTTGGACGTACTGGTGGGGGCAAGAGCACCATTGCCATGTCGATCCTCAGAATGACACACATAACCTCTGGGACGATCCTAATCAACGGTGTTGATGTCACTAAAATCCCATTGCAGAAACTCAGAAGTGGTATCGCCATGGCTCCTCAAGATCCTATTTTGTTTTCTGGAACAGTGAGGGACAATCTTGACATGCCAAACAAGATCCCTGAAGAAGTCTTAGCCAATGCTTTGGGGTCTTGCTGCGAGCTGCAGCCTAACGTAAGTGTATCGTCGGCAGGACTCACTGGCACAAAGGATATCACGTTGGAAACCCTTGTCTGCTCTAGAGGTGATAATCTCTCTCAAGGCCAAAGACAGGTCTTGGGTATTGCAAGAACGATTGCGAGAAAATCGCCTATAGTGATTCTGGATGAAGCAATGGGAGCGCTCAGCAATGCTGCTGACCTCTCACTGCAACACGTCATGGATGTCCACCTCCAAGGTGCGACTAGAATCAACATCAGTCATCGGCTAGAGACCGTTCTTGATCATGACAAAATAATCGTGATAGCCAACAATACCGTCCAAGAGCAAGTAATTCCAATTCTGCACCTAGCAAACACACATGCTGACGAACACACACAGAGTTGGCACACCAAAAGACCTGTTCCGAGCAGGAGGCAGATTTTATACCATGATCCGCCGCAGTAACAGAGCTGAGAGAATGAGCATGTATCTGACGTTTGGGCAGTGTGAGCCTGCTGGTGGTGTGGGTATTGCGAGAGGTTGAGGGCTGATGAAGAAGACTGAGGAAGCAGTGTTAACTGAGGCACGGACCACTTCTAGGTAAGAGTTGGGGCCATTACTCTCCGCCCACCTAAGCGAGACCACGATTTTCAACACTCCCATTTTAATGAACTATTATAATTTAAATATCAATTATTTTAAACTAAAATCAAAAATAGAAGTCAATT
>Ga0209512_1003892_pt1 | contig 13588 bp, 14 predicted proteins | sample frozenSSSSmetaG_FD_184142 | JGI IMG/M metagenome (GOLD analysis project Ga0209512, IMG submission 184142) | Glacier valley bacterial and archeal communities from Borup Fiord, Nunavut, Canada, to study Microbial Dark Matter (Phase II) -... | ecosystem: Environmental > Aquatic > Freshwater > Ice >... | reverse complement strand
AGGATTGCTTGAAATAAAGGAAGTCCTTCCTGGTGGACGGGGAGTTCAGAGAATCGCACAAAGACGACTGCGATGGTCTTTGGCCATCCCCGAGGAGACAGCTTGGACATACACCACCGCCCCCCCGGCCGTTTGGTCGGTTTAGCGGCAATGTTGACGATCATTGCCGATCGCCTGTGGTTGTGGGTTCTTAAGCCCTCGTCCGCCGAAGCGGACATGACCAGTAAGTGGGGAACTGTCAGATGTGCCAAGAACCAATTCCACGGATTCGCTAGAATAGCAAAAAACGCGTGGCCATTCGCCGGTTTTGAGGCACTTCTGGATCGTCGGCTAGAAGTGGCTCCGGAAACTAATTTTGACCTGAAAACAAGAACGCCCGGCTTCCTTTGGGAAAGCCGGGCGTTTTGGAACGAGTGTGGGATTAGATTTGTGGCGGGTCTGCCGGGGTGGCGGGTTCTTCCGGTTCGCCGGGGCGGAGGGCGTAGAAGACGCCCCATTCGCGGGCACGGCGGCGGAGGGTGGGGGTATCGAGCTGGCGGAGGGAGAATTCGACCTCGTCCCAGACATCGCGGATGAGTTGGTCCGCTTCGGGGCGGAGTTGGTTCACGTCGGATTGCTCGCCTTCGAGACTGTCCTTGGCGGCGGTCTGGAGGGTGAGTTCATCGTTGTAGGCGGTCAGGGCGGTGGAAACCTCGACGGCAGAGGGCATGGCCATGGAGGGTTCGGAGAAATTGGCGACGCGGCGTGGATCGCCCTTGATCAGGCGGTCGGCCCAGAGCAGGAGATCGGCTTCGGAATCGAGGAGCGGGACGGTTTCCTCGTTCACACTCAGATCATAAATGGCGCGGCCGGAAGGGGAGGGAGAAATTCAACCCCAGATGAAGGGGATTTACGCAGATGAAGAGGTTGGTCGTTGTGATTTCCTGCCAAGGCTCCTTCATTTTGGAAGTGTCTGAGCCTGAAGGTCGGGATTCGTGAAAAGGGTGGTTGCAACGTCTCGCGGCGATGTGACGCTGCTGCGAGACGCCGCAACCACCTTTTTGCCGATGAAGCTGGCGATCTGCGGAAACGTTCGCTAGGCTGACCGGGACGCATGGAATTCGAAGGAGAACGCAAACGTTTCAGGATCGAGCCCTTTCTCGGAGGCGGGGCGTTGTTGCTGCTGTTGTTCGGGTGTTTTTACGTGCTGCGGCCGTTCATGACAGCGCTGATGTGGGCGATCATCCTGGCCTATTCGCTGCATCCGCTGCAGCGGACCTTCACCCGCTGGTTCCGGGGATCTCGGACTCTGGCGGCTTGTTTTGTGACGCTCACGCTGACGGTGGTGCTCGCCGGGCCGATTGTTCTGATTGGTTTCAGCCTCGCGCAGGACGGCAAGGATCTGGCGGTGGCGACGCGCAAGTGGTTCATGGCAGCACCTGAGCAGGCTCCGCCGTGGGTGGGCCGGGTGCCGCTGGTGGGGGAGGAGCTGAACGGCTATTGGAAGGGTTTTGTGGAGGACCGAAACCGCTGGATGGACCAGCTCGACAAGGAGGTGACGGTGACGCCACCGCGGCCAAAGAAGATCGTGGTGGAGGACGGCAGCGAGCTGATCGTGAAGGATGCGCCGCCGCCGGTCCAGGATGCGGCGGATGACAAGCCGGAGGAGAAGAAGATCGACGCTTCTCATATCGTGGCGCTGTTGGGCCAATTTCTCTCATGGGCGCAAACAGGATTGATCACTGCGGCAAAGGCGGTGGGGCAGGGGGTGACGCAGGTTTTGCTCAGTGCTTTTCTCGCGTTTTTCCTGCTGAGGGACGCCCCGGTTCTCGCGGACCGGCTGAGCGTGGCGGCGGACCGTCTCGCCGGCGGACGTGGCAAGCATTTGATCAAGGTGGCCGGAGACACGGTGCGCGGGGTGATTTATGGCATCCTTGGCACTGCCATTGCGCAGGCGCTGTTGGCGGGGCTTGGCTTTTGGATCGCCGGAATACCGGGTGCGGTGCTGCTCTCGGTGCTGACGTTCTTTTTCGGAGTCGTGCCGTTCGGCCCGCCATTGATCTGGCTGCCCGCTGCCGGTTGGTTGTTCGCGCAGGGCAGGCCCGGAATGGGGATTTTCATGCTGATTTACGGGACATTCGGGATCAGCGGAGTTGATAACGTGGTCAAGCCGTATCTGATCAGCCAAGGTAGCAAGATGCCGTTCGTGCTGATTTTCATCGGCGTGATCGGTGGTGCGTTCGCCTTCGGACTGGTCGGGGTTTTTCTCGGCCCCACGCTGCTGGCGGTGGTGTTTCGGTTGATCGAGGAATGGTCGGCCACCCCGCTGGATCCGGAGCGGAAGTTGATCATCGACAGCACTTCGCTGTTGCGGAACGAGCCTGCATCGGCCACACCGTCGCATGGCGGTGAGTCCCTCGGTGTTAGGTAAGGTGGTCGATGTCTTCGAGCGGAATTTCCGCGAACGCGGGGAGATCGGTGCGTCGATCAGTATCTGGTGGGGTGGCGAGGAACTGATTTCCCATGGCCACGGCTGGTGCGAGAAGGAGCAGACGCGGGAGTGGACGGAAAAGACCTTGGTGCCGGTTTATTCTGCGACGAAGGTGCCGTCCGCGGCGACGCTGCTGATGGCGTTGGAGAGCCGGGGATTGTCGGAAGACACGCTGGTGCGCGAGGTTTGGGCGAAGTTTCCGGTGGCGGCGGCGAAGTTTTCCCACCTGCTGTCGCACCAGTGCGGATTGGCGGCGCTGGATCATAAAGCGAATATTTTCGAAATCGGCGAGATCGTGGCGGCAATCGAGGAGCAGGTGCCGGCGTGGGCGCTGGGCCAAGGCCATGGCTATCATCCGCGGACGTTCGGGGCGCTGGTGGCGGAGCCGGTGCGCCGCCTGACCGGACAGACGCTGGGGCGCTATTGGTCGGAAAAAATCGCCAGACCGCTCGCTCTGGATTTCTGGATCGGTCTGCCGGAAAGCGAGTGGCCCCGCGTGGCGCAGCTCTACCCGGGCAAGGCGGACAAGTCGGATCTGGTCGATGGTTTCTACAAGCAGCTCACCACTTCGGGCACCTACACGCGGCGGGCATTTTCCTCGCCTCGGGGACTCCATGCGATCCGCGACATGAACGAGCATCGCGCGTGGTCGGCGGAGCTGCCTGCGATGGGGGGCATCGCCACGGCATCCGCGCTGGCGAAGTTCTATCAGGCGGCGATCGGCTCCATCGAGAGTCCGCTTTCGGTGGAGGTGCGGCAGGCACTCGTCACGCCGCAGACGACGGGGGAGGACCGGGTGCTGCTGCGACCCACGAAATTCACCTGCGGCGCCCAGCAGGATCCGCTCGATGGTTACGGGGAAAAGATCCGCCGTCTTTACGGCCCGTCCATTTCCGCCTTCGGCCATCCCGGCGCGGGCGGCAGCCACGCCCTCGGCGATCCTGAGACGGGGATTTCCTTCGCCTATGTGATGAACCAGATGGACCTCAGCGTAATGCCCGGCGTGAAGTGCGTGGAGATGGTGGAGGCGTTGTTTTCGGAGCTGTGAGAAACCAGGAAGCGCTCACTCGGCCTTCTTGTTTTTCGCATCCTCGATGGCCTTGCGGGCTTCCATGACAATGGCTTGTCCCCGGATTATTCCGATGGTCCAGCCCGTGCGGTGGAGTTGATCGAATTCTGAATTCCCAAGTCGGACGGTGGATTCGATCGGTTTGTCGGATACCTCTCCACCTTTAGAAAAAGTGGCGAGTGCCTCGTAATATCCGGCCAAACCGATTTGCCTCCGCAGACCCGAATCAGCCAGCATGTCGGTGGCCATGTTTTTCTCCGCGAGAAGGCTGCCATCGTGAATTCCGTTCTGGATGCGGGAGCGGACGGTTTCGGCCAGCTCCTTGGCGTCGTTGGGCGCGGGTGGTGCTTCTGGAATCAAGGAGATGAAATGGCGCTCCGCATCCATCTCGACAAACGGCACCGATCCCTTCGTCAGCTTGCGGACGGCTGGGTCCCAGACGAATTCGCATTCCAGCGTGATGTTGTGGGCGTCATATCGCGTTTCCTTCCAGCCCGGTGCGCTTCGGAATGCCGGAAAGCTGGCCAGTCCGTATTCCTCCAGCCGGATGGAAACTGTCAGCGGTCGGGCTTCGGTAGGCTGCGCGGAAATCACGAGAGCGAGCAGATCCGCGGCGAGGGCGGCCTGATTCACGCCGGGAGAACTGAGAGAAACTGAGTCGGATTTGTCTCCGCGATGGGCGACGAAATTATTGGAACCACCATCGGTCAGAAACGAGTTCGCCTCACCCACACCGCGCGAGTGCCAACTCGAATAACACATGGTGGCCGACCAACTGTTTAGCCGAAGAAAATCACCGTCGTCGCTCTCGTTCCCCCACACGGGAAGCAGATACCAGCCTGCATCTCCGTCGCCGCCAGACTCCAAGATGATCATCCCCGGAGAAAGCGGAACGAACGGGACTTTGCGGGTGACGTCAGGAAACACCACCCAGGCGATTCCTCGTGCATCTTCTTCAATCACAGTCCCGGGGATTTTCACCGTAGCCGCTTCCTTCTCGTCCTTGCCGGGGCGGCTGATGTATTTTCCGGAGTATTTTGCCTCCAACGGTTTGTCGTCCGGTCCTTCCGCGACCACGCGGACGTCAAGCGGCACTTCCGGTGTACCTCCCGCGCTGCGAAGGAGGCACCAGAGCGTGGCGGCCAGGACTTGGTCTTTTGTGTAGGGGCTGTAGCCCGGAGGTTTCCATGGCTTCACGCGAAGGGTGACCGGAAATGCCGAGATCTGCGTCGGATCCTGCGCTTCCACGGAGATTCCGAAAACGCTTGCCAGATTCTGGTCGAGTTCCGAGCCACCTTCCCAGCGCATCGCGCCGTCGGGAGCGGGCCGGGCTTCACCGATCATCCGGTGGATGCCGTAGTTGTGATTGCTGATCACGCCCACGCTTCCCAGTGGGATTCTTGCTGGATCCGATTTCGTGCCGAGATTCACCGGCTGCTCGACGGTCATGGGGCCGACTGAAGTGGCGATGCACGAGGCTGGAGCGAACCAAGCTGCGAGCGAGAAAAGCGGGACGAGAGGCAAAGTCTTCATGGTGTTTCTAATCTCCGAATGCTGATAGGTCCGCGGCTTTTCCGCAATGTGAATTCCCGGGATTTCGCGGAAATCCGGATTTCTCCGCCACGTCCGCCCGGGCAAACTCGCCGTTTCCACGGCTTGACCGATTCCCCACCCGGAATCCACACTCCGCGCCATGCGCATCCTCACCGGCCTTCAACCCAGCGGGAAACTCCACGTCGGGAACTATTTCGGCGCGATGGAACCTGCCGTCCGCCTTCAGGAGGAGGGCGAGGCGTTTTATTTCATCGCGGACTACCATGCGATGACATCCTCGCAGAATCCCGTCGCGCTGCGCGAAAACGTCCGTGAACTCGCCATCGACTTCCTCGCCTGCGGTCTCGATCCGAAGCGCGCCGTCTTTTTCCGCCAGAGTGCCGTGCCCGAGGTGAACGAGCTCGCCTGGATCCTCTCCACCGTCTGCCCGATGGGCCTGCTCGCCAAGTGCCACTCTTACAAGGACAAGGTCGCCAACGGCATTTCGCCAAACCACGCGCTGTTCGCCTATCCGGTCCTGATGGCGGCGGACATCCTGTTATATGATTCCAACAAGGTCCCTGTCGGAAAAGACCAGAAGCAACACCTCGAAGTCACCCGCGACCTCGCGGTGAAACTGAATGAAACCTACGGCGAAGGCACCGCAGTCCTGCCGGAAGCCATCATCCGCGACGACACCGCCGTCGTTGCCGGGCTTGACGGGCAGAAGATGAGCAAGAGTTATAACAACACACTTCCCATCTTCGGTGAGGAGAAGCCGTTGAAAAAGCTCATCATGAAAATCGTCTCGGACTCCACCCCGATCGAGGCACCGAAGCCGACCGAGGGTTCCGTCATTCTATCACTTTACAAGCTCTTCGCCTCGGACGACGCCTACGCCACCATGATCACCGACCACCAGAACGGCGGCATCGGCTACGGCGATTTCAAGAAGCGCCTCGCGGAAGCCTACTGGGACTACTTCGCCCCGATGCGTGCCCGCCGCGACGAGATCCTCGCGGATCCCGGCTATGTCGATCAGGTGCTCGCCGACGGTGCCCTGCGCGCCCGCGAGGAAGCGGCCAAGGTGCTGGACCGCATCCGTCTCGCAGCCGGACTTCGTTAGAAAATAAAGCTCATGAACAAGCGCGTGCTCTGCCTGTTGGTCGATGGCTTCGAAGAAATCGAAACCGTCACACCCGTCGATCTCCTGCGCCGCGCCGGCGTCGAGGTCGTGATGGCGTCGCTGGGGCAGGGGACCGTCACCGGGCGCTGCGGCATCCGCCTTGAAGCGGACACGACGCTTGATGTCGTCGCTCCCGAAGGTTTCGATCTCCTGCTCATCCCCGGCGGCCCCGGAGTCGCCGCGTTGCGGGCTGACGGACGACCCGCCGCGCTTGCCCGTGATTTCAGTGAGGCTGGAAAAACCGTCGCAGCCATCTGCGCCGCGCCGCTGGTCCTGAAGGACGCCGGATTGTTGGACGGGCGCGATTTCACCGCGCACTCCGCAACTTATGGCGAACTGCCCGGAGTTTGCTCCGAACGTGTCGTGATCGACGGAAATCTCATCACCTCGCGCGGAGCGGGCACCGCTCTGGACTTCGGCCTTGCCCTGGTCCGGCACCTCGCCGGAGATGCCGCAGCGGACGAGGTCGCAAAGGCCATCATGGCCTAGCCACTGCCGCCGCAATACGCTTGCCATCATGCGCTTGCTCGGGAATGGTCCGCGCGTCGTGCCTTCCGACCCACGCAAGCCCTGGTGGCTCTATCCCAACTTGTTGAGCTTGGACGCTCCGCTCGTCGCGGTGGCTTGGCTGTATATTTTCGCGAAAACCTGGCGGGTCGATTATCACCCGTGGGAAGCCTACGTCTCGCTCGGTCTCGCAGTCTGGGTGATCTATGTCGCTGACCGACTGTTGGACGCATCGATCCACACCGGCACCACCGGCCGGCTTGAGGCACGCCACGCGTTCCATCAGAAACATCGGAAATTCTTCGTCATCGGCACGGCGATCGCATCCGTCACCGCGCTCTTTCTCGTGGTGAGATACATGCAAACCCCCATCTATCACTATCTGCTGATCGGAGCTGTCCTCGTCGCAGGATTTTTCGGGCTCTCGATGCTTTCCTCACAGGAAGCCGACGAAATACCTCATACGAAAAACATCCTCGCCGGAGCCACTTTCGCCTTCGGCACCGCGATGATGGCCCACCACTATCTTCCCGCCTTCGGCATCTACGAAATGCTCGCTTCGCGCGAGTTCCTCTGTTTCGCCGTCCTGTGCACCCTCAATATCTCTGCCATCGATCTGTGGGAACACGCGCACCGTGCCACCGACATCGAGATCAAGGCCACCGACGAACTGGCGCTCACTCTGCCGCTCACGGTTCTTGGCGCGGCCTCGCTGCTGTATGCCCTCCGTGATCCGGAAATGACGACCCGTCCCTTCTTCTACGCCACGCTCACCGGTGCCGCTCTTCTTCAGGTCATCAATCGCTCGCGTGCCCGGTTTTCCATCGATGCCCTCCGCGTCCTAGCCGACGTCGCCCTGCTGCTGCCCGTCATCGTTTACCTCGTCACCGCCCGCCAGTGAACGGCGGGAAAGGCTCTGAATTTTACTCTATCGACGTTCCATGTTTGACCTTCGGTGACTGGTGTTCAAATTTCTTTCTTCCCCATGAACGTCGATCCCGCTGAAACCCGCAAACCCGCATTCCTGATCCTCGGCGCACCCGGCTCCGGGAAAGGGACCCAAGGTCAGATCCTCGGGCAGATTCCGCGCTTTTTCCACTGCGCCTGTGGCGACGTTTTCCGCTCGCTCGACACGCGCACACCCATCGGCCAGCGTTTCGTCCATTATTCCAGCCGCGGGGATCTGGTTCCTGACGAACTCACTATCGAGCTATGGAAAGCCCAGATCGACAACCTCGGCGAGGCCCACGTTTACAAGCCGGACATCGACTTCCTCGTGCTCGACGGCATCCCCCGTAATGTCCGCCAGGCGGAAATCCTCGACCGCTACGTCGAGGTCCATCAGGTCTTCCATCTTTCCTGCCCGGACCGCAACGAGCTTGCCCGCCGCATGCGCAAGCGTGCCCTGAAGGACAACCGCATCGACGACGCCAGCGACAAGGTGATCGACCAGCGCATCGCCACCTACGAGGCCGAAACGAAGCCTATCCTCGAATTCTATCCAGCCGACCGCATCACCGTCATCGATGCCACCCAGCCGCCGGTCAAGGTCCTCGCTGAGATGATCCAGCGCATCACGGCCCTTCCCGTTTACTCGGAGATGTCGAAACACATCGCCTGACCAGTCCTCCGCATGCGCGTCATTTTCATCGCCACCGGGGACATTGCCCTGCCCTCCTTCCGCCACCTGTTGGAAAGCGGGCCGCGTCCCGTCGCCCTCGTCACCCAACCGGACAAACCCGTGGGCCGCCACCAGGTGCTCACTCCGCCCGCCATCAAGGTGGAGGCGCTGGCCGCCGGGATTCCGGTCTATCAGCCGGACAGGATCGGCGACATCACCGCGGAGCTCGCCGCCCTTGATCCCGAGATCCTCGTCGTCATGGCCTACGGCCAGATCCTGCGGAAGAACATCCTCACGCTCGCCAGCACGGCCATCATCAATCTCCACGCCTCCCTCCTGCCGAAATACCGGGGCGCCGCCTGCATCCAGGCCGCCATCGACGCCGGCGATGCGGAGACCGGCATCACGGCCATGCACGTCGTCCGCGAGCTCGATGCCGGCGATGTGATCCTGATGAAATCCATCCCCATCGCCCCCGGCGAAACCGGCGGCACGCTGCACGACCGCCTTGCCGATCTATCACCTTCAGTCCTCGCCGAGGCTCTGGAAAAGCTAGCAGACGGCACCGCCCCGCGTGTGCCGCAGGACGCCGCCGCCTCCAGTTACATTCCCAAGCTCGAGCGCGACGACGGGAAAATCGACTGGTCCCAGGACGCCGCCGCCATCGAGCGCCGCATCCGGGCCTATGATCCCTGGCCTGGCACCTACACCACCGCCATCGAGGGTGGAAAAGCAAAACGCCTCAAAATCTATCCACCAGCCACCGTCGTGGAACAGACCTTGTCACCCGGCGAAATCTTCACGGCGGACGGCCAACTGATCGTCGGATGCGGAAAGCACGCGCTTGTCATCACCTCGCTCCAGCCGGAGGGCGGCAAGCGCATGTCCGCCGCCGATTACCTGCACGGCCGCAAGCCTGAGGCATTCCGTTAGCCGGCTGGTTCAGGGCTTCAATTGCCTGCGCGGCCCTAGCAAATGAGCACCCTGCGGGTCGATCAGGAAATAACCGGAAAGCGCGCGCCTGCCTAGCAGCATCGGGCAGAGCATGTCCGAGCGGTTCGCGAGGCTGACGAGAATGCTCCAACTGAATCCGCCCGGCACCGTCGCGGTTGTCTGGATGAAAATCCGCTTCTTCGCCTTGCCGGTGGAACTTCGCACGCGGGCGATCCGCGCCACCGGGGCTTCGCAGGAGATCCGCTCGCTGTAATGATTGATCGTGGTGAAGCGCACGCTGCGCTCGTCCTCCGACAACTGCACTTCCTCCGCGTGGATACTGGAACTGCGCGCGCCGCTGTCGGTTTTCGCGTTCAGCGGCGAGACTCCCAATTCGGGCAGGGCGATCCATTCCCGCCGGCCGATCACCAGTTTCGGCATTCCGGTTTCCCGCCAGGGAATCCCTAACGAAGCAGCAAGAACCCTCGAAGTAGTCTCGACGGCTTGCGGAACGGCTTTGTAAGTCCGGATCATTTATGAATTCAAAAGTGAGGCGGCCATCGCCCGCGCTTGTTCGCCACCGCCGCCTAACATGCGGACGAGTTCCTGGATGCGGGTCTCTCCGCTCACCGGGAAAAGCCGCGAGCGTGTCCGACCGCCGGAGACTTCCTTTTCGACCACAAAATGATGCGCCGCCGTCGCCGCGACCTGCGGGAAGTGGGTGATGGCCACCACCTGATGGCGGGTGCCGAGTGCCGCCATTTTCCGTCCGACCGCGCGCGCCACTTCGCCGCCGACGTTGGCGTCGATTTCGTCGAAGACCATCAACGGCGTCGCGTCCTGGTCCGCCAAAGCGGACTTCACTGCCAGCATGACGCGGCTGATTTCCCCGGAAGAAGCGATCTGGCGCAGCGGCAGGAGCGGCTCTCCCGGATTCGGGCCGAACTGGAATTCGATCGCTTCCAGCCCTTGCGGACCGGGCTCCGCCAGCATTTTCAGCGGTGCTTCGAACGACGATTGTTTGAAACCGAGATCCTTGAGTTGCGAGGAAATTTCCTTCGCCAGCTTCGGCGCTGCTTTTTTACGAGTGGCGCTCAGTGATTTCCCGTTCGCATCGAGGGCGGTCCGGCAGGCGGCGAGCTCGCGTTGGAGCGTTTCGAGTTTTTCGCCGCGGTTTTCGATCGTGTCCAGGCGGGCTGCGGCGGCATCGCGGCGGGCGAGGACGTCGGTGAGCGACGGGCCGTATTTCCGCTTCAGCGATTCCAACAGATTCACGCGTTCTTCGAGACTGGCGGCTTCCGCCGGGTTGATGTCGAGTTCGTCGGCGTATTCGGCGAGGTTGCTTTCGAGGTCCTGGAGTTCGAGGCAGGCGGTTTCTAACGAAGCCGTGCGCTCGCGGATGGATGGATCGAGTTTTTCCAAATCCCGCACCAGGCGTTGGACTTCGGACAGGCGTTCGAGAATTCCATCTTCGCCGTTCAAGGAGGCGGTCGCGGCAGCGGCGGCTTCGACGAGGCGGCTGGAGTTAGACGCGCGCCGCCAGCGGTCTTGGAGGTCCTGCTCGTCTTCGGGTTTGAGATTGGCTCCGTCGATTTCCTGAAGCTGATAGCGCAGCAGGTCGAGCTCCTGTTCACTGGCGTTTTCCGCGTGGCGGATCTCTTCTAACTCCACCGCTTTGAGCCGCCAAGCGCGGTAGGCTTCGCGGTAGCTGGAAACGGCGTTTTCCGCGCCGGCGTAGGCGTCCAGCATGGAAAGTTGGCGCTCCACCGAGAGCAGCGATTGATGGTCGTGCGGGCCGTGGAGGTCCACCAGGTGTTCGCCTAGCCGCTTCAACAAAGTGAGCGTGACGGGGGAGTCGTTGATGAACTGGCGGTTCGCCGTCTGGCCGATCACGCGGCGGATGATGAGCTGGGTGTCGTCGCAGGGATCGAGCCCGCCGTCGGCGAGGATGGCGTTGATTTCGGCCGGGTCCTTGAGTTCGAAAACCGCCTCGACCGAGCAGTTATCCTCGCCGGTGCGGATCAGGTTTTTTTCAGCGCGCTCGCCGAGCACGAGTTTGAGCGCGCCGACGATGACGGATTTTCCCGCGCCGGTTTCCCCGGTGACGCTGATGAGGCCGGAGCCGAGTTCCCAGGCGAGTTCATCGACGAGAGCGAGATTGCGGATTTTTAAGAGAGTGAGCATTCGTTTTGCGGAACGCTCGGGATGATGCATGGCCGCCGGGCCGGAATCAACCGTGGCGTTTCGGTGGACGAATCCGGCTCGAGCGCGGTCCATTGGAGTTCGGAGTGGGAACTGAAATAACTCTGGGATCGGCTGCGCCAAAACCTTCGCCCTCATGGGCAAGGCCCCTCGCCGAAGCCCACCTCGCGATGCTGAAGGGGCGGAACGGTCAATGACCTCCGATCTTTCCCTCCCCGGCATTTCTTCTGGCCATCCGTTCGACATTCCTCTATCCACCGGATGTTCTAACCATCTTCACCCCATGCAAAGCTCCGCCACTTCCCGTCCGAAAATCCGGTTCGCCCGGATCGACGATCGAGGAATGGGGACCGTGGCGGTGAAACCCCGCGAAGCCGGAACACCCTCCGCACTCTTCACTGCGCTTCCAAAAACCTCTTCTGCGGTCCCAAAAATCTCTTCTGCGCACCCGGCGACCCTTTCTGCAATCCGGAAAACTTCTTCTGCGGTGCCGATTTTCTATTCTGCGGCTCGGAAAACACATGCTGCACTGCCGATTTCACCCGCACTTGGCACGAAATCGCTCGCTGCCCTCCGGATTTTCCTTTCTGCGGTCCCGATTTTCCTTTCTGCGGTCCGGATTTTCGCTTCTGCGGCTTCCATTTTCTCCGCAATAGCCTGCATTTCAAGGCTTTGCGAACAAACCACATGAACTGACAACCAAATACCAATCCCATGACACCCGAAGATCCCACTCCCGGCCCGGAACCCGACGAACCCGGCACCACCCCCTCGCCGCTCAACGAGGCCCAGCTCGCCTCCCTCACCAAGACCGAGGAAATCTGCCGCACCGCCCTCAAAGCGGATTACCTGCGCGAACTCATCACCCTCGAAGACGGCGAGGAACCCGGCGAGGACCACGTCACCGAAGCCGCCATCCAGGCCATCCTCACCCTTTGCGATGCCGCCCGCGGCAAGGGCTCCGCCGCCGTCAGCGCCACCGGCCACAAGCACCAAAGCACCGCCGAGGAAACCGTCGCCAAAACAGCCCTCGTCGCCCTCGTCCACAATTTCCAGGCCCGCGCCCGGCAGAAGCATTTCTCCAAAAACCCGGACGCCCTCGCCCAATACGGCATCGGCCTCAAGATCTACAACAGCCGCGCCCTGCTCGAAGGCTGGGCCCAGACGATCTACGACAAAACCGCCTCCGACAAACTCCCCAAAATCACCGAAACCAAACGCGCCGCGCTCAAAGCCGCCCTGCAAACCTACAAAGCCACCCAGACCGACCAAACCGGTGCCATCGGCGAGGCCACCGGCACCCGCATCGACCGCGATTCCCTCATCGAAGAAGCCACCGAGCGCCGCCTCTGGCTCCAATTCGCCGCCGATGCCGAATGGCCCCACACCGACCCCGCCAACACCCCCATCCGCCGCGAGTTCCAACTCCCCGCCACCCGCGCCTTCATCGGATGAGTTCCAATCAATAACTTGTCCCGGCGTAGCTCGCGGAGCGAAGACGGACACATGCCAAATGTCTGTTATTTGGGACCCCCGCCGCAGACCCCCGCCGCACGCGACGCTCAAAATGTCCGCCGGCTGCGGCAATGCTTGGTAGTCGGGGCTTACCCCGTCAGTGTTAAATCGATTTAAAGTATCAAAACAATTCACGAACGATCCACTCCTCTACAATATCGCACAATGATGAATACAATTACGGACCTTGCTAGCAAATTTGACCCAACTCGCAGCATCCTTCTGCTCGGGGCCGGATTTTCAACTGGAGCAAAAAACCTTCTGTCGGAGCCGGTGCCCACAGGACACGAACTTCGTGACCTAATGCTTCATGAAATGGGGATAACGACTACAAATCAGCCTACACTCCAGCAAACTTCGCAGCTATTTCTCAACAGGAAAGGCGAAGACACAACCAAGGATTTTCTCCGAAATCACTTCACTATATGGCTCTTCAGCAAAATCTGTGGGTGAACTTTGGTTCGGGTAGATCTCCAAGTGTGTGATAGAGAGAGGTTTGTAGCAGGTCAAAGCTGCGATAACCATAAGCTTTTCTCATACACAGATTGATCC
>Ga0209512_1003889_pt1 | contig 13596 bp, 11 predicted proteins | sample frozenSSSSmetaG_FD_184142 | JGI IMG/M metagenome (GOLD analysis project Ga0209512, IMG submission 184142) | Glacier valley bacterial and archeal communities from Borup Fiord, Nunavut, Canada, to study Microbial Dark Matter (Phase II) -... | ecosystem: Environmental > Aquatic > Freshwater > Ice >... | reverse complement strand
GTAGTGCCCCTGCAAGCGATATAGTTCTGCCAGGTTGTTGAGGCTAGTCGCGACGTTGACATGGATTTCACCAAAGATACGCTGACTTAAATTCAAGTCTTCCATGAAGAGGGGTTCGGCTTCAGCGTAGTGCCCCTGGAGGATGTAAGCGGCTGCCAGGTTGTTCAAACTAGTGGATACGGAAGGATGGCTGTCGTTGAGGCGATCGCGCACGACGGAGAGACATTGTTCTTGCCGGGTGAGGGCGATCGCATAGGCTCCTTGCCCGGTGTAGAAGCGACCCAGACCCACAAAGGGTCAGATTAAATCATCATCTTGCAGCCAATCCCGGCAATGAGTAGCGGCTTCAAGATGGGGAATCTCGATGGTGACGGCTGCAAGCTGGGCGGAGGTGAGAGAGTCGGGAATGAGTCGGGCGATGGTGGCGATCGTTGTTGCAAAAGCAAATTTGAGATGTTCTGCTTCAGTTTCTTGTTGAGTTGCTATCAACTGCTGCATAGAGTTATCCTGCCTGAATCAAGAATGAGGGGGTAGTGATTAAGGGGAATCTTGGTGCGATCGCAATTTCTCTAAATTCTTACGAACACGACTTGTGTGGGAATGATCAATCCCTAGTCGCTGCTCGGAGATAGCCAACGCACGTATAAACATTTGCTCTGCGTCAACATAGCGATGCTGAAATTCGTAAAGACCGGCAAGATTATTTAAACTGGTAGCCACAGTCGGGTGTTTTTTCCCAAAAAGGTTTTCGTTGAATTCTAGTGCTTGGACTAGCAATCGCTCTGCTTCGCAGTATCGTTCTTGAGATCTGTAAAGCATCCCCAGGTTATTCAGACAAGTGATTATATTTGGAGAAACTTTCCCACCGATGCGTCTATAGCGTGAAAGGGCTTCAACATAGAGGTCTTCCGCTTCAGTATGGCGACCTTGCTCGTAGAACAAACCTCCCAAATTGTTCAGAATGGTTGCTATGCCAGCATGATTATGAGCTTGCGATTGCATCCTAATTGACAGGGCTTTCCTATATAGTGCTTCTGCTTCAGAGTAGCGTTTCTGAGCACTGTAAACTTTCGCTAAATCATTTAAACTGCTCGCCACATTGGGATGCTGATTACCAAAGCAGTTTTTATCAATGATCAGAGCCTCTATCAATAGAGATTCAGCTTCACTGTAGCGAGTTTGGATACAGTAGATGTTTGCTAAACCAGCCAGGATGGCTGTCCGATCAGGATGATTATCGCCAAATAGGGTTTGATGAAGTTCGAGTGCCTTTAATAATAAAGATTCTGCATTGGCGTAGTTTCCTTGATCACAATCGAGATTTGCTAAATTATTTAGGCTGATAATCATACTTGGATGATTGTCTTCCAACAGATTTTGATTTAGCTCAAACGCTTTTAGATAAAGGGGTTCTGCCTTCTTGAAATCTCCCTGTTTATGGTAAAGCGCCGCCAAGTTATTCAGGCTTCTGGCGGTATGTGGATATTCATCACCCCACAAATCTCTAGCAAGAGCCAATGCCTGTGTGTAATGAATTTCTGCCTTGTCATCATGTCCCTGGAATTCGTAAAGTAATCCTAAGTTGTTCAGGGTCGCAGGGACGTTAATATCTGCCGTTTCTGGAAACTGTTCCTTCAGCTCTAAAGTCTTTAGATAGCAGATTTCAGCGTCTGCATAGCGACCTTGAGTATAGTAGGTGTATCCCAAGTTATTGAAAATGGTAGCTACATCAGGATTCACAGTGCTAAGATTACGCTCAATTATATCCAGCGACTCAATGTATAGAGGTTCTGTCTCACCATAGCGCCCCTGTACAAAATACAGCCCTGCTAACTCGTTTAGACTGCTGGCGACTGAAATGTGATCATTACCAAAACGATTACGGGTTATGGCTAAACCTTGGGTGTACCAGGGTTCTGCGAGTTGATGAAGTCCTTGCTCTTTATAGAATCTACCTAGTCCCACGAAAGGATAAATGAGATCATTATCCGTCACAACATCGGTCAAACCTGTTGCCACTTCTTTTATGTGTGGTACGGCAAGAGCAATCGAAGCAACCTGCTCACGAGTTGCGGTATCAGGAATTCGCTTTGCTTCAGTTACGATTAGTTTGACAAAAGCCCGTCTTAGCTGATCAGCTTCTGTGAGGTGTTCAATAGCAGTGATCAACATATTGCATTCTCAAGTGTTAGTGCCAATGGATAATGGATGCCTTACCGTAAGACGACGTTCAACGGTTCTCACGAGAGAGGATTGAGTGAAGTGATTCTTCGGTGGTTGCGTGATTAGACAACATCCCTATCTGATTTTCCTGAATTACTTTTTCTAAAAAATCCTCAAAGTTTTGTTTGACCATAGCCGTAATGGGATGTTCACTGCCTAGACAATTAGTGAGAATTCCTTGGGACTTTAAATGGGATGTTTCTGCCTCACGATATCGACCTTGAACAGTGTAGAAGCCCGCCAAGTTATAAAAACTATTGGCAACTTCGGAATGATTGTTGCCATAGACAGATTCGCGAATCGATAACGATCGCAGATAAAGTTGCTCGGCTTCGTCGTAGCGCTGCAAATGGCGATCAAGTAAAACCGCTAAGTTGTTCAGACTTTGGGCCACCAGTGGATGTTCTGTGCCAAATTGAAGTTCCCGGATCGCCAGAGCTTTTCTGTACAAGGACTCTGCTTCGCCGTAACGTTCTTGTAAGCTATAAAGACCCGCGAGGCTATTAAGACTAATCGCAGTCTCGGGGTGGTCTTCGCCTAATTGGCCCGATCGAATTGCCAGTGATTGCAAATAAAGTGGTTCGGCTTCGTTATAGCGTTGTTGATTTCGGTACAGGAGTCCCAGGTTGCCAAGACAGGCTGCAATATTTGGATGCTCCATACCAAGATGATGCTTCCAGATCGCCAGGGCTTCTAGATAAAGCGGTTCGGCTTCAGAGTAGCGTCCTTGGGAGTCATACAGCGTGGCGAGGTTATTGATTGTGGTAGCGATGTTGGGATGCTCTGCACCGATCTCTCCTTTCTGAATAGCCAATGCCTTGAGATAGCCCGATTCGGCTTCAGCATAACGTCCTTGAGCCTTATGAAGTCCTGCCAAATCGCTAAGGCTGACGGCGGTATCAAGATGGGTAGCTCCCAGTTGAGTTTCTCGAATGGAGAGCGCTTGCGAGTAGTGGGGCTGCGCTTCGCGATAGCGCCCTTGGATGCGATACAGCTCTGCCAAGGTGTTCAAGAGTGTCGCAACATCTGGATGTTGTCTGCCTAACCTGTTTTTAGCAATGTCCGATCCAGCAATCAGCCAGGGTTCTGCTTGGATATAGTTTGCTTGTCCCTCATAGAAATATCCCAAGCCCAGAAAAGGATGGATAAGATCGTCATCGGCTAACCAATCTAGACATGTTGTAGCGGTTTCGCTAATGTGAGGTACTAATGAAGCAAACTGATTGATCTGTTGACGAGTGGGCGATCGCGGAATTTGCTTCGCTTCGGCTGAGATCGTGTGAACGAAAGCCTGTCTGAGGTGATCGGCTTCTGTAAGTTGGCTGCTAAAGACTAATGTCATAGATCATGGCTCCTGTCATCATCAAATGTTAAACTGATGGACGATCTAAAAATACTGCGAAGTTCTCTCAATTTCTTTAATACTTTTTGAGTCTCTAGGTGATCAGACAAGACATTTTCACGCCTTGCTGCCATCACATGAATGATAAAATCCCTAAAATTTAGTTGACATAGAGTTGTAGTTGGATGAGTGCTTCCTAGACGATTAGTAAAAATAGCCAAAGCTTGTAGGAATAGAGGTTCAGCTTCACTGTAATGTTGCTGTTTGCAGTACAAATTGGCTAAATTATTAAAGCTGGTAGCGACATCTTGATGTTCAGCACCTAGATAGTTTTCTGTAATTTTCAAAGAGAGATGGTAAAGCCTCTCAGCCTCACCGTAACGCTCTTGTTTTGTGTAAAGTCCAGCCAAATTATTGAGACAGGTAGATATGTTGAAGATTTCGACTGGCATATTCGCTTTCCAAATGTTAAACGCTTTCATATAAAGAGATTCAGACTCTTCATGTCGTTCTAGAATTTCATAGAGACTTGCTAAGTTGTTTAAGCTCTGAGCAACATCTCTGTGATTCTCACTTAATCTCTGTACACGAAGTGTCAGACTTCGCTGATGTTGTACTTCGGCTTCTTCATAACGCTTTTGAACACGGTAAAGCTCTGCTAAATTATTCAAGCTACGTGCGATCGATTGATAGTCTGGATTAATTTGACGTTGGTAAATTCAACACTCCGGACAAAATTTGAGCAGGTTTTAAGCCTCAAACCCTGATTCAACCGTGAACGGGATCATTTTATCAATGTCAGAGGCAAAGCTAACTTTGATAAAATGGCTCGATCCTGGAACTGCAAGCCCTGAAAGCCTTGTAGAACCGTTCAAAAAACTGTCCGGACTATTGTAAATTGACAGTGCTTTTTTGTAGACTGGTTCAGCTTCTTCATATCGACCCTGAGAACAGTAAAATACCGCCAGGTTGTTGAAAGCTGCTGCCGCATAAGGATTTCTTGTTTTCAACCGCTCTTGGGCGATTTGGCAGCCCTGTTTCAGCAGTTTCTCTGCTTGGGTATAGTCAGCTTGTTCTTCATAAAATTGAGCAATGCGTGCATGAAGATCAACAATGCATTCATTTTCAATGAAAGTTTCCAGCAGGGTGGTTATAACTTCAGTTATGTGAGGAATTACTGGGATAAGTCGCTCAATGCAGGCACGAGTAGGATTTTGGAGAATGCGTTTTGATTCACTTACCATTACGCTGCAATATGCTTGCTTCAGCTTCTCTACTTCAACTCGCTGTTGCGTTTGAAGCTTCAACATCAGGCTCTCCCTCCAGCTTACTTCTAAAAAACTCGCGAATCAGTGAGTGTAGACGATAGATTTGCTTCTGTTGCTGCGATAGCTGAAGCAAGTGCAGTTTGATTAATTTAGCCCTTGCCTCCTCAATTTCCTCAACCTCAAATGCCTTGCTACCCTCCGAATTCTCACAATATTTTTGCTCAACCGCTTCAGCCAGATGCCAAGGAATTGGGGCAGAGGCAAACAGACTCAGGAGCTTACCCAAATGCTGACTATTGCCATCCAACTCTCTCCAACTCAACTCAAATGCGGCTTCTGCTCCGCGTCTGCCAGTTGATGTACTAATCTCTTCATCCTGCTTGAGCGCCGTATGTCTAATTGCTTGTCGTTGCTGGGCTTTTTCTTGCAGCCGAAATAGCAACGTGGCAAGCGAGAATTCTGTGCGCTCTAGTAGATAACGCCCAACTAACTCGATCCCCAACGGTAAATGCTCCAACCAATTGCACAGGGTGGTGGCGATTTCCAACTCCTGCTGAACTCGCTCCTCCCCAATCAAAACCGTCAGCAGTTCCAGAGATTGTTCGGGAGACAGAACATCAAGAGACAGCGACTGGATGGGAGGACCAAACTTTTGCCGGGTGGTCATCACCACCTTAAAGCGGGTGAATGCCACAGGAGGCAGATAGGGTTCCACATCTCGGCGATAGTTAACTACATCATCTAGTACCAGCAGCACATTTCCTGGCCGCCAGTTCCTCCAACAGAAGGCAACTTGGTCGAGCAGGTCTAATCCTTCAGAAATTCTGAGGTTTAGTTGAGCTTGGGCAAAGCCCACAATTTGAGTGCCCACATTGAACTCTCTGGCGAAGAGCCAGCAGACCCCACCTTCATAAGAAGAAGCATGTTGCTGAGTGTACTGAATGGCGAGTTCCGTTTTGCCAACACCGCCCATCCCTTCGACTGCCGAAATCGAAACCAGATTGCCCTGTTGCAATTGGGCGTGGAGGCGTTCCAATTCCGGTTCCCGTCCAATAAATTTGGCAACACCGCTGCGAGGGACGTTGTTGGGAACTTCAACAGGTTGGAGAGACTTCAAAAAGGCTTTGAGAACCTTATCTAGTTTGTCTTCATCGAAGCCATGCAGATGAACGCCGACATTGGCAATACCACCATCCTCCACCAAAGTTTGGAATGCGAGGGCGTTGCCTGCATTAATTTGGATGAGCCGATCGTCACCCTTCAAACGCTCTACCAGGGCTTCGACTGAGGCAGTGGGATCAGCTTGTAGATTTTCAGCAACCAGTTTACTCAGGTCAGTCATAGCAAGTCATTTTTGATTAGGTTTGTGGTCAGCGCCATACTGATGAATTTCACCAATATAGGCAGTGCCACCCTCAACCTTGGTTTGCCAGCCTTTAGCGCTGTCATAGTTGTTTTGAGTCATGCTGCTATGGTCTACCAGCTTGCCTGCATTGATTTCTTGCGCGATCGCCTGCACCTCTGCGGCAAAGGTCGGATCAAGCATTTCCACACCTAGCAGAGTTCCAACGGTTTCGATCGCTGCCTTGTCTCCAGTCTCTGCTTTCTGCAAGGCTTCTTCAGCCACTGCATGTTTGCCCCGCAGTCTTGAGCAAAGTAACTTGCGAAGATCGTCCATCTTGGCGATCGCCTCTGCTGTAAACTTCTTTGCCAATTCCCCGGCACCAGATTTGATGAATTCTTGAAAGGCGAGAGAGGCGATCGCGCTGGCGGTTAAGGTCATCGCTACGGGTTCTGGCATACGTAATCTCTTATAGATTTCTTGTCTGTTATAGCGTTTTTCTATACTGAGTGTGAGATCTCTAAAATTTGAGCTAAGACATAACGATGGATCTGGGTAGAGTATATGGGTTCAACCATGCAGCGTTGAAAGCATCTCTTCAACAGCAAGGCGGATTCCTTTTGCAATATCGGTAAAGGCTTCATCCTGATTCTTCCAACTGGTTACAGGAAGACGATTCTGCGGTAGGGGATCAAGCTTCTCAAAAGGCATTCCGCAATAGTCAACCTCGCGGAGGACGATAGGAATAACACGGGCTTTGCCAATCTCATGCCGCTCCATTGCTTTCCTCAGCTCGATACTAAAGCAATGCTCAGATTCGATAAAATCGGCGCTGACTAGCAGCAAGATGACGTGGGCGGAATCAAGATGGCGCTCAATCTCTTCAATGCGATTTTGTCCAGCAATAATCTGACAGTTACGCCACTGGTAAATGGTGCCTTGTCGCTTAAGTGCACTCAGATGACGGAGAAGCTGTTGACATAGCTCATTATCAGCGGAGGAATAAGAGAAGAAAACCTCTAGTTTTGGAGACTCAATCGCCAAGACTGAATCAACGGCTGCGAGGAGTTCTGGAACTTGAACCACCCCTTCTATGTAATCGCGAACGTATTCTTTCTGAAGAGTTTCGTATAGACGATCATCAACGAACTCAATGCTATCTTTAATCTCCGCTAATGTCTTCAACCGCTCTCGTAGAACTCTGTGACGATCGTTGCTCATTGAACTGCCTCCAGACTCCGCTGAAGCGACTGAGACAGTGGGTGAGCTTCTCCCAGTAAGTTTTGGCTAATTTCTAGAGCACGCTGGAATAATGATTTCGCTTCATCAAACTTTCCTTGCGCTGCGTAGAGTACAGCTAGATTATTGAGGCTGGTCGCCACGTTAGGATGGCTTCCTAGCACTTGCTCTCGAATTTGCAGCGAGCGTAGGTAAAGTGATTCTGCCCTAACGTAGTCTCCCCGCGATTTGTAAAGCCCTGCTAGATTGTTGAAACTCTGGGCAACCTGCGGGTGTTCTCCTCCCAGCGTTTGTTCATAGATTTTAAGCGATCGCAAGTACAAGGGTTCTGCTTCGGCATAGCGTCCCATTGACTCGCATAGTGCCGCTAAGTTGTTCAGGCTGGTAGCAATATCGGGATGAGATGAGCCCAACTGTTGCTCTCGGATTTGGAGCGACCTCACTAGCAGCAGTTCTGCCTCAGCATAGCGCTCCATTGATTCATATAGCGCTGCCAAGTTGCTAAGGTTAGTAGCAGTATCAGGATGGTCAGATCCCAACCGCTGCTCTCGGATAGCAAGCGATTGCAGATAAAGTGGTTCTGCTTCACTGTAGCGACCTTGAGATTTATATAGTGCTGCGAGGTTATTAAGGCTAGTAGCAACATCAGGATGGTCATTACCGAGTCGTCTTCTTCGGATCTCTAGTGAGCGTATTGAAAGCACTTCTGCCTGGTCAAATCCTCCTTGGTTGTAGTAAAGAGTTGCCAAGTAATTGAGGATACTAGCGACGATTGGGTGATCTTCTCCTAACACTTGTTCATTCAGTTCAAGTGCTTGAGTATATAGAATTTCTGCTTCTGCGTATCGCCCTTGGACTGCGTAGAGACCTGCCAAATTACTCAACGTGCTAGCAGTGCTCGGATGTTCCTCTCCTAGCAAGCGTTGATTTAACGATAACGCTTTTGCATATAGTGGCTCTGCCTCCAAGTAGCGCCCTTCAGATTCATAGAGATATGCTAAATCATTCAAGTTACTTGCGACAACAGGATGTTCCTCTCCTAGAAGTTGCTTGTTTAACTCTAAAGCTTTCAAGTAGAGCATCTCTGCATCTGAGTAGCGTTCTTTTAGCCAGTTAGCATATGCGAGATTACTTAGAATTTTAGCAATATCGGGATGGGCTTCACCCAAACGCTCTCGTGTCTCAGATAAGCAGCGTTCAGATAATGATATTAAATAAGTATCATCCTTTTGGGTTTCATCATAACGATCTAAAGCAATGAAAAGTGAAGTAATATCGACATCGTCTACAGAAGATTGTGAATCTGTATCTACACAGAATCGCGAGTTTTTAGAAATAGAGTCAGCAAATTCAATTAACTCGCCAATCTGCTGTTCTGGATATTCTCCAGCTTCCTCCATCTTTCCTACAAAAAATTGCCGTACCAAGGGGTGTAGCTGATAGAATTCCCGTGTCTTCTGTTGAAGTAGATTGTAACGAACTAGACGATCTCTAGCTACCTTCAATTCCTCGTAGTCAAACTTCTCACTTCGAGGATTTATTGCCCAAAGCTTTTGTTGTACAACTCTTACAAGCTGCCAAGGAATGGGAGCCAAAGAGAAAAGACTTAACAACTTCCCTAAGTGTTGACTAGTTGAATCTAACTCTTCCCAACTCAACTCAAATGCGGCTTCTGCTCCCCTGTTAGTAGTTAGTGTACTAGTTCCCTCTTCTCTAGTGAGAGCTTGATGTTTAATCGCTTGTCGCTCCATAGCTCTATGTTGCAACCGGAATAGCAAAGTAGATAGCGATAAGTCAGTGCGTTTTAGTAAATAGCACCCAACTAACTCAACTCCCAAGGGCAGATAACCCAGCCACTGACACAGTGTTTTCGCAGTGTCTAACTCTTGATGAACTCGTTGTTCACCGACTAGAACTGTCAACAATTCTAATGCCTGTTCCAGAGATAGTACGTCCAAGGAAAGTGACTGGATAGGTGAACCAAACTTAAGTCGTGAGGTCATCAAAACTTTAAATTTGCGTTCTACAGGAGGAAGATAGGGTTGAACATCTAAGTAACTTATGACATCATCCAGAATTACCAGCACATCCCCTGAAGACCAATTACGCCAGCAAAAAGCTACTTGATCCGTTAGGTCTAAACTATCAGGAATCTTCAGCCCTAGTTGCACCATTGCATAACTGACAATCTGAGTTCCAATATTAGATTCTCTAGAATGAAGCCAGCAGATTCCGCCAGGGTAGGTATTCTGAAATGACTTGGCATACTGAATCGCCAACTCGGTTTTACCAACGCCCCCCATACCTGAGAGCGCTGAAATTGCTACAAGATTATCCTGCTTCAACTGTTGGTGCAACTGCTCTAGTTCTTGCTTGCGACCAACAAACACTCCAACCCCGCTTCGAGGAATGTTTTGAGAGATTGTGCCAGGCTCACCTGATAACGTTCTGTAAATATCTCCTATGTACGCTGTCCCCCCTTCAATCTTAGTTTGCCATCCTCTGGCGTTGTCCGAGTTGCTCTGCACGATGTGGCTATATTTCTCTAGCATTTCTGCATTGATGGTTTGAGCTAAAGATGTAACCTCCCCTGCGAACTGAGCATCATTCTCCATTTCAACCTGAAGATACGTTGCCAATTGCCCCAACTCAGATTCAGATCCCCTCTCAATTGCAGTCAGTGCTAACTCGGCATTTGATTGACCTTGCAGTTTTGCCCGTACTCTATCAAACAATTCATCTACTTTTGACATACCCGATTCGGTAAGTTTTTTAGTGAATTCACGGGATGCTGACTTTACGAATTTCTGAAAGAGTAAAGATACAATTGTTGTAATCAAAGGATCTGCCATACTATACAAAGCCCCAAAAGATTCAGTCAACTTTAATCACGTTACTGTTCGGTTATGGTGTCACGCTCCTTGGGAAGCAATCTCCTTTATTGCAGTGCGGATGCCCTTTACAACATTCAAAAATGCTTCATCCTGATTTTTCCAAGTTGTGATCGGTTTTCGATCTGTGGGCAAAGTCTGGAGCTTGTTGAACACTATTCCATCCAAGTCAACTGGGCGCAGCACAACTGGGATTACTCGCGCTTCTCCAACCTCATGTCGTTCCATTGCTTGTTTGACCTCTTTATCAAAGCAATAATCTGAGGCAATAAAGTCTGCACTGATTAACAACAAAATAATGTGGGCTGTTTCCAAATGGTGATTAATCTGCCCTTCCCATTCAGTCCCCGCTCCAATTTGTCGATCGTGCCATTGCCGAATCACTCCCTGACGCTGAAGAGTACTGAGATGAGTCGCCAATTTATCCCTTAGAGCTTCATCTTCGTGAGCGTAGGAAAAGAATAATTCAACTTGCCCTGGTTGAGGATGTGTTTTCATGAAGGGGGATCTGGAGTTCTGTAGAGAAGTTTCAGGAGATGCGCCGTGAATATTAATGTTGCCAATATAAGCTGTTCCGCCTTGAACAACAGTTTGCCAGCCTTGAGTCTTTTCTAAGTTTCGTTGGGTCATTCCACTGGAACTTTGCGGTTGTTGTGTAGCTGCTGCTGAGTCATTCTGGAACTCTAACTTTGACAGCACCTGAAATGCAAAGGCACTGGCATGGCGAGAAGCAATTTCTTGCGATCTTGTCCGATCTGTCTCAGCCTTCCCATCGATTAAATCGGAGATGCCTCGAATCACGATCGCATCTACCTTCTTATTTGCTCGCACGGCTGCCAGAAAGCCAAAGCCCTCCATTTCCACCGCGATCGCGTCCCCACAATTCGATCTCAGGAATCGAAACACTTCAGATTGGGTGGAAGCGACGACTTTTTCGCCTGCCGCGATCGGAGCGACAAAAACTCTGGGAGGAGGAACAGGCACAGAAGCCAACCATTGCATCCAATCCGATTTTCTTGCTTCCATCTTTGCCCGCTGCTCCAATCCATAATTAGAAGCTCTCGTTTTAGTTCTGGGGCTAAAGGTGGCTTCTGCCCTACCAAATTCATAGCCATACACTTCCGTCGCCGCGACCACATCACCGATCGCTACATCTTTGATGCCACCTGCTACGCCCACGAAAAGAATCACATCTGGGTTGAAGTGAGCGATCGCTCGTTCCGCTTCCATCGCCGCACCTGCATTGCCTGCACCAATTTCAACAATTTCTACATCCCACGTCCTGCCATCAGCGGTAAATTTCCCCTGCTCGTAAATTGTTCCATGAGGATGCATCTTCTCTTGAAGGGCAGTGAGGTGGGCACGTACCGCCAAGTATTCGACAGGAAGGGCAGTGAGAATAACGGCACGGGGCATAGTTTTTTGCAACGACTCGTTTTTTCTTATTTTGACTTTTTTATGAGCGATCGCCCAGTCTTTCGGAATCGGTGGTATTCGTTTCGTCAATCAGCCAAAATAGCAGAGCAAGGTTACAGCGCAGATGCAGTGATGAGTGACAAAGACCTAGTGCTCGAAATCTTTTTTAAGGAATATGACAAGCTGAAGTCGGAACAAGCTCAACGGATCGGCTTCCGGGACAACCTGCTCTACGTCACGCTGGGATTATTTGGGACAGTCGTCTCGTTCGCGGTTTCCAACCCTTCTAATTACTATGCCTTTCTGATCATTCCATGGGTGTGCCTGATCTTAGGATGGACTTACCTGGTCAACGATGAAAAGATTTCGGCGATCGGCAAGTACATTCGTCTCACCTTGGTAGAAAGGGTAAAGGAAAAGACGGGCTACACCGATCTGGAGTCGTTGTTTGGCTGGGAAATTGCTCACCGGAACGACGCACGGCGGATGCGGCGAAAGATTCAGCAGTTGATTGTGGACGAGATTACGTTTGTCGTTTCCGGAGTGATCGCTCTAGCAGCATTCTGGTACTTGGTTCCCAGTCCGCCTGTAGGGGTGACGATTCTATCTTGGGTGGAGCTTCTATTTTTAATTGTGTTGGGCGTTGAAACGTTCATTTATGCTGACCTATCAAAGGGGCGCTGACGTTTAGCGTGGGTGTACGATGCAGCAGGAAGTTTTGTTATAACGAAGGACAAGCGTAACGCAGTGTGCGAGAAGCGGATCACGATGGAAATTGTGGTGAATATCTATGAATCGGAAGAGCAAGCAATGGGCTGGTACTACTACTTGTACTTGCAGGACATAGTCCAGTTTCCCTTTACAGCAACTTGCATCACTAAATGGCGCATTTCTCGCTTGAAAAAGGGCGCAACCGTGAAATAGTTTCAGCTTTCTCATTAGGCAAACGAAACCAGAAGCTGCAACCTTGGCAACGTGGCATTGCGGTCAGTCTGAGAAGGCTTGCCTCTGGAGCTAAAAGTCTAACTCGTAAGCAGGCAGCGCGGCTCAGGGACAGAAGATCTTGGAGGAAGCGGAACGTTTGGGCTTCAGACTGTCTGTTCTAGCTCAACTCCCCGTCAGAACTCTGATGAAGTTAAGTAGGTAGTAGTCTGTCAAAGTTGAAGTGAGGGATAGATTTCCTTAAAAGCTGTACAGTGACTTTTTATTCGTCGTGAAGACACATTAGTGTCGTCAAAGGAGCAAGGCTAGGTCTGGTTTGCTTTTCCGCCTCAAGCCAGCTCGACAATCCTGCTAACCTGAGGCTAGGCCGCTGAGCAAACTCTCTCTGCAACCCTGCAGCAGAGAGGGGTTTACTCAGCGACACGAATTTGTCTCAATGTCATTTAATTTCAATAGTCCGGACAGTTTTTGACAAGAAAGCTACCCATCCCTTAGGGTGCAAATAACAACACAAGCACCGGATGAATAGCTACATGGAAGAAATTGTACAGACCTTACTGACCAAAGTGGGCATTTTTGCAAACCGCAACTGAAGTTTTTAGTCACCCTATTCTCGACGATGCTGCTGGTGTGTGGCAAAGTGAACTTCACGAATTTGAGCCGCTACAGTAGCTTAAACGAGAAGACGTATCGGCGGCAGTTTGGCGAAGAGGTTGACTTTGCAAGGTTGAATGCAGCGCTGATTGAATCAGCAGTCGCCCAACCGGATGCAAGACTTGCCGTGATGGATTGCTCGTTCATCCGGAAAAGCGGCAAAGCGACGTTTGGGCTAGACCACTACTGGAATGGCTGCAACCGTCGGGTAGAACGAGGATTAGAGGTGTCACTGGTGGGAGTTGGTGGAGGTCGAAACGGAGGTGGGTTATGCGCTCA
>Ga0209512_1003877_pt1 | contig 13658 bp, 16 predicted proteins | sample frozenSSSSmetaG_FD_184142 | JGI IMG/M metagenome (GOLD analysis project Ga0209512, IMG submission 184142) | Glacier valley bacterial and archeal communities from Borup Fiord, Nunavut, Canada, to study Microbial Dark Matter (Phase II) -... | ecosystem: Environmental > Aquatic > Freshwater > Ice >... | reverse complement strand
CTGCAAGACAATTCGCCCGGGGGCGCGCCGGTCATTGGATATACGACGACGCCCGCGAACTTGGCCGAGACCGCGGACGACCACCGCACCGTCACGCTTATCCCTACGTCGATATCAATACCGCGATCAATCGTGTCCGGAAGAACAATATGCCGACCGACCCGGGACAGATCATCTCCGAGATGTCATTCGGTTTCTGGCACCAAATGGTCTCAAAGTCCCAGATGTTTGTCTGGCCAGATCTCGCCGCCGGCTTCCCTTACATGCCGGGTCGACGCCAGGCCACTGTGAGCGACCTCGTGGGGTCGCTACGCACGCTACGGAACCGCATTGGTCACCACCACCGAATCTGGGCGATCGACGTGACCGCGAAATACGCCAAGATCCACACGCTCGCTGGATATATTGATCCAGCGCTTGCCACCTGGATCGACAACAACAGCCGCGTAACGGCCGTCGTCGCACAACGTCCCTAAACACGATAGACATCGTGTCCTGATGGGGCGACACGTCCGCAGTGGGAACCTTCAAGGGACTCACGGGTGAGCATTTCCCATTGCGGCTTCTCCTGCCGCAGTCATCAGCCCCTGAGCCTGACGTGCTTCAAACATCCTTCTGTTGCGTTCCGATCTTGTTCCTCGAGTTCGGCGTGGTGTGAACTTCTGGAGGAATGTTTGCGCGTCACCGCGGTGTCGCGTTGACTCACTCCAACCAAAGCACAGACCCTCTTCCAGCAGGTCATGGAAGCTGATGCTGCTTAGTGCTGTTCCAGATCTTGCAAGCCGGGGTCACGTCCCGGAGGAACGAGCATGTTCCAGATGTAGCCAGTTGCGCAGCTCTGCCCGGGTTGCGAAGGCCACCACCGGCAACGCATCGTCGATAATTGCCGTCGACGGGTCTTGGTCCGAAGAATTATTGCCCTGGGCGAACTGCTGTTCCATGTCGCCGACACTATCGGAGGCCTCTGGCACTGTTCGAGGAACCTCATACGCGGCGGCCGATGTGCCAGTCTCCTTCTCGCGCGATACGTGGTTTGTCATAAGGTGTCGGGAGCAATCCATAGTGGAGAGATGAATACTCAGTTTGTCCGCCACTTCACCGTTCTTGCCGCCGTCGCGGTACTCCTCGCCGGGTGCAGCAGTGCCGTCTCCGGTGAGGCCGGTCCGGCCGGGAAGCTCCTAGAGCTGCGTCTCGTGATCTCCTCAGCGGAAAGTGCGTGCAGCGCGCCGGCTTTGAGCTCGGACGGCCCGGCCAGCGCCTGCGACAGCGCTGGCACCACCACCTTCGAGTTAGGAAAGTCACTGGGTACGATCACCCCAACCACCGTCTCGCTCTCCGCGGAACAGGGATCGACCCACTCGGTCATCCTTGAGCTCAACAAGGCAGACACCGACACACTCGGTGATGTGTCCGGCAAGTCCATCGACCAGAACTTGGCGATCATCCTCGACGGCCGGGTACTCTCAGCACCCCTCGTTAAGGCTCCGATCACGACGAGCGCCCTTACTCTTGGGTTCGGGACCGCATCCGAGGCCAAGCAAACCGCCGCGGAACTGTCGGCAACGCCCTGACCCCGGAAGGTGCGCGCACCCGAGAGTGACCGCAGGGGAACCTCCTGTGGGCGGTGCTGGTTGTTGAAACAGCGCTCAGGTGAGGCGGCGATCGAGGTGGATGGTAACGTCGTCGCCGTCGGTCTTGCCGATTCGCTTGCGGATTGCGGCGGCGATCGGGAGCTTGTGGGCCCCGTCGCCTAGAGCCATGAACGCTCCTCGGAATGGTTCGCCGTCGACGGTTCCCTCGACCTTCACGATCCCCCGGGTATTGAATAACTCCGCCGAGTTGGGCAGTTGCACACAGGTCCAGGTGTCTCCCTCGCGGACTTTGCCGAGCACTGCCGTCAAGGTGATGTCGAGCGGGCTTGACTGGCTGTTCATAGTGATCTCCGTTTCAGAGGAAGAGGCCGACGGCCGCGCCGATGATGATGAGCTTCACGATCCAGTCGGTTAAGTGGATCGCCGCCACAGGAATCACGGTGCCTTCATGGATCACCGACCCGAACAACAGGACGGCCGGCAGAATCGCCAGGGACAGCCCGAGCAGGGCGCCGACCACGGTGCCGTGCCAATTGGCCGCGACCATCAGTCCGGCGAGCAGACCCGCCGTAAGAAGGCTGCGCAGCACGACCGAGCCGATCTGCGCCGGCACGGGCACTCCCGGGCGGGGCCTGCTTTCCTGCGCGATCAATGTCGACACCGGCGGGAGAGCATAAATGACCGCGCTGGCGATGAAAGAGGCAATGGTGGCGAGAACAATTCCGATGATGATCATGACGACCTTTTCAGTACTGGTCCGTACTGAAGTAACCTTATCCGATACATTTAGTTCTGACAAGTACTAAAATAATCCTATGAGTGAGGAGCAGAGGCGGCGTGGTCGGCCAGCGGGACTGACCGAGGGAGACCTCTTGGCGGTCGCGCGCACACTGTTCCTTGAGTGCGGCTACGCGGCAACCACGATGGACGAGATCGCGGCGCGTGCGCGCATATCCAAGGCGTCCCTCTACCGCGAACACCCGTCGAAGGCTGCGCTCTTCTCTGCTGTCGTCAGTGATTGGGCCGCGGCCGGTCGCGACGCAATGCGACCGGCGCTTGCGCAACTGGTGGCCAGCACAGACCTTAGTGCCGACCTTGTCGACCTGGCACGCACCATCCGGGCCGGTGTGCTCAGTCCAGAAGTGCTGGGAATGCGACGACTGGTCACGAGCGAGGCCGCAAGGCATCCTGCTATTGCCGCCATCTACCTCGCTGAGAGCTGGGAGAGGAACATCGACGCCCTAGCCGATGCGTTCCGAGCTCTCGACCGCCAAGGTCGCCTCAGGATTCTCGACGCGCGGCTGGCAGCAGATCAATTCACCTGGCTGACCATCGGAGCGCCACTGAACGCCCAGCTACTTACTCCCATCGCGGGTCACGAGACTGCGCCGACGGCCCCATCGGCAGTCCAGCTATTCCTGTCCGGATACGCCGTGCTTGGCGACGGTCCCTCACGCTGACTCCACGCCGCGCCGCCCGCCGACACGGGAACGTGCGCCCGCAAGCGGGACCTCCACCGACGCAGGTTTTGGGCTGATACGCTCGCGGCCCGAATACTGCGGGCTTGTGTCACAAGGGAACCTCCTGCGCTTGTTCAGGGCTGTGTGGACGTCTGCTGCTGTCAATCGAGTCCGCCGCGGTGCCTGGTGTACGAATCAATCCATTTCAGTTCTTCGTCGGACACGGGTTGGAATAGGTGCCAGGCGGCGAGGAGCTGTTCTTGGTTGATCGGCGCGGCCCCTAGTGCCGACTGCTTGTTCCGCTCTCGGAGTCGTTCCCAGAGTGTGTCGAAATCCACCTCGAATACGTGCAGATCGATGAGTGCACCATAGGATCGAGCGTCGGCGAACTTCTTTGCTCGTTCGCCTTCCATCCACAGCCCGTCTTCGAGGATCACGTCAACGCCTCGCCGCAGCAGCACGAGGGCGTGGCGGTACATCGTCGCTTGGAGCCGCTCGTGGTGTTCAGCGTCGGAATACGGGATACCGATGCAGTCTTGCCACTCGTCTGTCGCAAGGCGCACCCCGATGGCCCTCAGCTTCGAGACGCCGCGCAAGCGTGGTCTTCCCCGAACCAGGGAGACCACAGAAAAGCGTGAGTGTCGGACGCGAATGTCCCACTGCGTATTTCCCGTTCGGTGATCTCAGAGCTGCTTGTAATAGTGCACCAGGGGTAGGCCGACGAAGCCGGCGCGTTCGTAGGCGCGTCTCGCGGCGGCGTGCCCTGGATCGCCACCGGTACCCAGCTCAGCGTGCGTCACACCATGTGTTCGCATGAAGTCCAGGGCAGTGTCGATGAGTTTTTGCCCGATGCCGGTGCGTTGCCGGTCCGGGTCAACGGCGAGCATGTCAATTTCCCCTCGATCGGCGTCGTGGAGGACAACGGTCACGAAGCCGATAGGGGCACCGTTTTCGGTAGCAACCCAGGCGTGGTTCGCGTGAGTGGAGTGTTGGATTGCAGCCGTCTGTGAGGCTCGCCAGTCCGGGTACTCATGTTTGTAGAGCGAATCGCCCAGGATGATCCGCCAGGCGTCGTAGGCGGGCGCCCAGGCCCGGAGGCCAAACTGAACAACCGCATGCTCGTCTGATGCCTCGTATTCACGCAATGCGACCGTGTTCTCATTTTCGGGGTCCACAATTTGAGGCTACGCGCTGCTGGACAGTGGGGAGGCCCGACTGTGCCATTTCGAACGCTCAAGAGCCGTCCGCCAAGGAAACTCGCAGGAGGCGCTTATGGGAAGAAGAGCGAGGACGCAGTGCGCGTCGGGGTCTTGCCCGCGCGTTGGCGCCCAGAGTGTGCTCTCAATTGGATGGACAGGCCCCGCTCGGAGTGGGTCTGGTCCATCCGGAGATCGAGAGGAGTTTGGCGGCGATGTCGGAGACTGTGCGGTGGTCGGTGGGAACTCTGTGCACTGCGGCCGACGCGTCAACGTGCAGTGTCACCGCTGCCGCTTTGCTGCGCTCGATAGCGTCCTCCAATCCCGACCCGATCTCACGCTGCGCCAGGCGTTCGGCGGCGACCGAATCACCAGCTGTAAGGAGCACCCCTACGGCGTGAACATCCGCTCCGAGCGCGGCGGTCAGAGCGGGGGTTTGCAGCACGCTGACGGTGTTGGTGAAGATCAGGCGGGAGTAGCCGGCTGCTTGGTAGTTTCGCCACATGGCGGCAAGATTCTGCTCGGCAAGGTCGATCCCGTTTCTCCAGGAATCTGGGTGCGCTTGGTCGAGGTTGTCTCCTTCGATGAGGGCGTGGGGAATGGATTCAAGCGCGAGGAGCCGCGATAATTCGGCGGCCGCAGTGGTCTTGCCAACGCCAGAACGGCCTCCGATGAAGATCACTTCAGTGTGGGTCGTGGGCTGCATTCACCCAGCCTGACACGGTAAATCGCGCCTCGCCCGTCCCGAGCTGATCTGACCATCGGAGGCGGGCAATGCTGTCCGCTCACCGGACGATGACCGCGACAGATTGGGGCTAATCCACCCACGGCCGAGCGCGCCGATTTCGTGTCAGTTGGGAACCTTGACTGCACCAGAAGGTCCTTTTAGGATCTCACCGTGTGTCTTGAATGGGAGCAAGTGGTCGTTCACTCCAAGGACCCGGTTTCGCTCGCAATGTGGTGGGTAAAGGCTCTTGGCTGGGTTGTCGTTGATTCTTCCGAGGAAGAAGTTGAGATCCGACGCGAAGCTGATCTGACACCTGGGCTGATATTTGTTCATCTCGACGAGCGAAAGGACCACAAAAATCGGTTGCATTTAGATTTTCGTCCTGACGATCAACGGGAAGAGGTAGCCCGGCTGCTGGTTCTCGGAGCGCGGCATGTAGACGTCGGCCAAGGAGAGCAATCATGGGTTGTCTTGTGCGATCCAGAAGGCAATGAATTTTGTGTCCTCAGCTCCCGTCACAATTAGCGGGACTATCAGCGGAACAGATCATGGTCTGATCAACCCGATCCGGACGTCGCCGCATCTGTGTCAGCAGGGAACCCGCAGCGGGCGGTTGAGCCGCAAGACCTGCTGCAAAGTTGCAGCGCGTAGGAGTTAGCTCAACCCGAGCGCTTCTTTGCATTGCTCCACCCCGCGCAACTCAATGTCGGTACGACGGTGGCCAAGCCAGACCTCACGAGTGAGCCGCCAGCCTTGCAACAGGCCGGGCTCACCGCGCCGCGTCGCCCAAGCAACGCCGTTGTCCTGATATCCGAGCGCACGGGAGACACCGTTGGACCCGGGATTATCGAGGAATGCCTCTGTTGTGGCCTCCGTAGCGTTGAACCCCTCGAATGCAAGATGCAGGATGGCGTGACGCATCTCTTTACCAATTCCCCGGTGACGCAGATCGCTAGAGAGCCACGAGAACGAAACCACCGTGCCGTAGGCGTGGAACCCGTCGCCGATGAGATCCTGCATGCCCACCGGCTCCCCATCGAGCAGGACCACGAAATGCAGGCGCCAGGAGTCGGGAGTGACCGACCCACGGCCGCGCCAAACTCCCTGTAGCCACTTGCGCACGCGAACATCCGGATCTTCCTCATATAGCGACATCGGGTCGTCATACGGTGCAGGCTGAGCGGTCGCTTTTCCGTCCCACACAATACGCTGCAACTGTCCGAGTAGCTCGTCAGTCGCACCGGCCAACTCGATCCGTGGCGTGGACACTCGGACCTGGAGCGGGGCGTAGTTCAACAGGTGTTCGACTTCACTATTCTGGAGGAAAGTGTCTTAGGACAAGGCCCGCAAGCGGGACCTCGCACGGACACTCCCCGGTAACGGGCGGTTCTGATCGTACCGGATTGCGACGGTCCCTGTTTGACTGTCCCGACATTAGGCCCGATGGCGGGGCGTTATACGCGCGGGCTCAGGGTCTCGTATCTACAAGGATCCGAGACACTGAGCCCGTGAAGATCCGAGCCAGTTAGAAACTGGGTCAGGGTTTCGCTAGAAAATGGTTGGCGTGTCGACGACTTTCCGTCGGCTCCGCCAACGTGCCCGCGGTGTTGGCAATCTATGTCATTTGCACGCCTGGTAACCTTCACCAGGCGTTTTCTAGTGGCGTTGCAACGCACGTAATGGTTTCGGTCAAGTCGCCGGAGTGCGATCCTGGGCGGTACCGCTTATCTGCCGAAGAGTGTGAACCAAATCCCGTAGCCACCTGCTACGCACATGATGATTGTGGCGGTCCAGCCAAGGGTAGCGGCGATTTTGCCGTTACGGTGCTTGCCCATAATTTTTCGGTCGCGCGAGATCAACATCATCACGATCAGAAATGGTCCAGCGGCAATGCCGTTGACGATCGCGCTGAGGACTAGCAGCCCGATCGGGTCGGAACTCACTACGCTCAGGATGGTTCCCAGGACAATCCCGACCCCGAGGAGCCCATAGAACACGGGTGCTTTCTTCGGGCTGCGCTCGAACCCCCACGGTTTGTTGAGCAGTCCAGCCATCCCGGCAGCGCCGGAGGCGGCGAGCACCGGCACAGCGAGCACCCCCGAGCCGATGAACCCCGCAGCGAAAAGATACCCCGATGCAGCCCCAGCGATCGGTTCGAGGGCCTGGGCGGCGCCCGCGGCGTCCGTGACGACTTTGCCATGCGCACCTAAGGTCGCCGCTGTAGCGGCCATGATCGCGAACATGATCAGCACGGAGAAAATCATGCCGGTAAAAACATCAATTCGCCCGTTCAGGAGGGTGCGTTTGGCCGCGAATTCTGTCCGATCACCCAGTGGTGGCGGCCTGTTCCCGTCGAGCTTCTCGGCGCGAAGCTCCTCAATCCGTTGAGCGGATTGCCAGAAAAACATGTATGGCGAAATGGTTGTGCCAAGCACCGCAACAACCAAGCCAAGGTACGCCGGCGAGAACTGAATCTGCAGCCCCAGCAAACCGTGCACTACATCGGCCCAATCGACGTTCGCGACGAACAGAACAGCGACGTACACCAGAAGGACAAGACACAACCATTTGAAAATTTTGGCGATGATATGGAACGAGCCGGCAACAAGGGCGACAACAATCCCCAGCCCGGCCAGGGCACTCCACACCGGCGCAGGCCCGGCATGAAACAACTGCATACCCTGCCCGATCGCCATCAAATCCGCCGCCAGGTTGAGACAGTTAGCGGCAATGAGCGCCATGACGAGCACACCAACAACCGCTCGCGCCCCTCGAGAAAATTTCCGGCGGGCAAGAAACCCAAGGCTCTCCCCGGTCACCAACGCCATACGGTCGCATATCTCCTGCACCGCCATCATCAGCGGAAGAGTAAGAGGTACCGTCCAGAGGAGCCCGTTCGAATAGGTTGCACCGGCCTGGGAATAGGTCGCAATACCAGACGGGTCATCATCGGCAGCGCCGGTAACCAGTCCGGGACCCAGAACGCTGAAGAAACGAGCAATCGGCGAACGCTTTTGACCAACGAGAGCTGCCGCACGATGCGAAGCAGTTGCGGCCTCGACCTCGTCGGGAACCGCAAACGCTTCTTCTTCCAAGTCGTCCATAAGTATCTCGCTCCGTTGACCTTGCCCGGATGTACTGAGGCAGCCGATCTTTGACGATCTTGGCAGAAAATAACAACGGAGAGGGAACAATTCCCCGGACCCATCAGGTGGCAGCCCGAGGTCACAGATTTGTACGCCTAGCCGAAGCCCCCACGAGTCGCTGGCCCCGCTGACCACTTACATCTGAAGAAAGGCCGTCGATTAGCGTCGAACTCCACACGCTGCAGGACACGCGATTCGAGAGCTGCGTGCGAACTTCGCCGATGAATGGCGGTGTTTTCCGATCGCTCGCTGTCGGAACGGCGGCATAAGCCGGTCTTGGATCCCATGGGCAGGTTCGCCGCTTGCGGCGCCACCCTCCTCTTTCAATGTCCTGGCCATGGTCGCAGAGTTCGAAGCCGACCTCATCCGCGCGCAAACTTGGGAGGGGATGGCCGTTGCTGCGACCAAGGGCCGCCTGCGAGGGAGACAACCCAAGCTCTCCAAAGCACAGGAGACTCACCTCGTCGCCGCTCATTGGGCGGGGACGCGCACGACAGTGGAACTAGCCGAGCTGTTCGAGGTTGCCCGCTGACCATCTACCGGTTCATCAAACGCGCTGGGGATGTCATCGTCTAGAGCCGCGCGATTCCATCATCCAAGCCCGGATCCGCGCCGGCGCCCCTAAACGGGAATTTCCGTACCGATCCTCATCCGGCAAGTTCAGGTGGTGAAAGTAACACCCGGATCGACCATTGCCAGGTGGATCATCCCGGCACCGATTGCGGCGAAGCCGAGCCAAGTGCGGGTGATCTGTGACATGGTCGGTGTCGTATTCCGTGATGTGATCGCGGTGCGCGTGTTGGTGCGGCTTATGCGGCCGAGGTGCGCACGTGCTTGTCGGCACCGAAACCGACAGCAAGCAGAATGGCGGCGCTTGCAAAGTGCAGCACGTTGTCAGCGGCGTTGATAGCGAGGATGTTCGCAGGGGATCCGATGAGGAACAGTCCGACGATGCCGAGCAGTAGGTATGCCGTACCGACAGTGATGTTGGCAGCTTTCGCCGCCCGCACATTGGACAGACCCGAGATCAGCAGGGCGGCACCAATGAGAAGGTGAGCGATGTTGTGGAAAATATTCACTTCGAACAGGCAGACAACGGTCACGTCCCGTGGAGTGGTGCAATTTCCGGCTGGTGAGCGTCGCGTTGTCGACGTTGTGAGCCATCGTGCGATGGTCAGTGAGAACCGTTCAAAGTCACTCACAGAAAGACACAACACACGATGGCTCTTGACCAGTCTGCCCTGCTTGACCTTCTTGCCGAGTTGAAACTCACCGATGTTCCCGATCGGATTCGGGTCGCAACCGAGACGCTTTACCAGCAGCTCATCGATGCGGAGGCGGCGGCGTTCATCGGCGCGGCCCCGTTCGGGCGCAGCGCGGAACGCACCACGCACCGCAACGGCTCGGGGGGGAGGACGTTGTCGACTACGGCTGGGGATCTGGAGTTGACGATCCCGAAGCTGCGGCAAGGGACATTCTTTCCGGCGCTGCTTGAGCGTCGCCGCCCGGTCGATCAGGCCCTGTTCGCGGTGGTGATGGAGGCCTACCTGCACGGGGTCTCCACCCGCAAGGTCGATGATCTGGTCAAGGCGCTCGGCGCCGACACTGGTATCTCCAAGTCTGAGGTGTCGCGCATCTGCGCAGGACTTGACGAGCAGATCGCCCAGTTCCGGGACCGCGACTTGGCTGCGGTCGATTACCCGTATGTGTTCCTCGACGCGACCTACTGCAAAGCCAGAGTGAACCGTCGCATCGTCTCCCAGGCGGTTGTTGTCGCGGTCGGGGTTGCTGCTGATGGGCGCCGGGAAGTGCTCGGCTTCGATGTCGGCGACACCGAGAACGAAGGGTTCTGGACTGGGTTCCTGCGCTCCCCCAAGACCCGCGGGCTCGGCGGGGTGGCGCTGGTGATGTCGGACGCGCACTCGGGGTTGAAGAAGGCGATCAGCACCGTCTTTCAGGGATCGAGTTGGCAGCGCTGCCGGGTCCATTTCATGCGCAACGTGCTCTCCGCGATCCCGAAGGGTTCCCAAGACATGGTCGCCTCGATCATCCGAACGATCTTCGCCCAACCCGACGCCGAGCACGTGAAGGCCCAGTTCGCCGAAGTGACCCGCATGCTCGACCGATCGCACCCCAAGGTCGCCATCATGCTCGACGAGGCCGAACACGACCTCCTCGCGTTCACTGGGTTCCCGCAACGACATTGGCGCCAGATCTGGTCCACGAACCCGCTCGAGCGCGTCAATAAGGAGGTCAAGCGCCGCACCGATGTCGTCGGCGTCTTCCCCAACCCCGCCGCCCTGCTACGGCTGGTCGGCGCGGTGCTGATCGAACAACACGACGAATGGGAGGCCGGCGACCGCCGCTATTTCTCCGAAGCCTCCATGCTCGAACTGACGGCCATGAACAGCCCCACCGACCCGATCGAGGAGGTGAACCTCATCCCCGAACTCACCGCCGCCTAGACTAAAATCACTGCCCTGCACGGAGACCGGAAATTACACCACTCAGCCGGACGTGACCCTCAGCCGGTGGGATTTGAACTCTAAAATCCCCTCAGGCACCGCCTTCCAGCCCGTCTGTTAACACCGTCGAAAGTCAGTCATTTAGTGCGATCTCGAATCAATAGCGCTTACTAGAACCCAGCGTCATCTCGCAGACTTGTGGGGTTTCAGCGGGGGGCTGGCCCGAATTGTGATCACCCTATGGGTGCTCTTTGGGGTGCACACGCGGGCGGAGTCGAGATTACGGGGCGGCGAGCTGAGCCATGCTCGGTCTTGTGTCACTTCAGGAGTGATTGCACCCGGTCGGCTGCTGTCTGGGTCCCGTTAGTTGCGAGGATCGACGCGCCGAGTCGCTCAGCCTGTCGCTGATAGGCCTCGTCGTCGAGCACTCTCACGATCGCCGCCCCGATCTCGGTTGCCGAGGAAGATCGCGCGATCGCGACGCCCGCGCCTTTTTCATGGATTCGACGGCCAATAAGCGGTTGGTCGAAGGCAGGGTTCATCGGCACGATGACAAGCGGAAGGTTGTGCGCGAGGGCAAGCATTGTGGTGGAATGCCCACCGTGGCCGACCACGAGCGAGACCGTGCCCATGATCTCGTCGTGTGGAATGAAGCGGTGGATTTCCGCGTTAGCCGGAGACCTCAGATCCTCGGGGTTGACCGCCGGGCCGGTCGTCACGATCGCATGAAGAGGAAGATCCGCGACGGCATCCAGGATCGTCTGCAACACTGCCGTTTGCCCCGCGATGTAGGTCGTGCTGAGACTTACGAGAATCGTGACTGACGCGGACTTGCTCGGTGCGCGGTTCTCACCGTCTGGCAGAACCGGCCCGGTGTAGGTGATCGCGAGCGGCTTGGATGTGGGGATGTCGAGCTCTTCGAGAGTGACGGCCACGATGCCGTTTGCTTTCGACCAAAGCTTCCACGGGTTGAGGCCGCCAATTCGGGCGACGGCGCTAGGAGCCCCGCTCGCCATCTTCTGCTCGACGGCGGCGAAAAGAGAGTGCACGAAGACAATGTGCCGAATGCCGTTGCGCGACGCGGCGTCGAGCGCTCCATAGAGCAGGCAGTCGATGACGACAATGTCGGCCGGATGCGCAACCACTTCGGTGAGAAGATCACGTCCGAGACTGCGTCCGGCAAGGAGGCGAAGAAAGCCAACGGCGTTCATGATCGCGTTACGTTTGCCGGTTGCCGTCCATGGGCCGGGATTGTTGTACGCACTGAATCCGAAACCGGCTTTCTCAAGGCTCTCGCGTTGCTGGCGCTGTCCAAGGAATCGAACCTCGTCGCCGCGACGCTGGAGCTCGCGTGCGATCTCGACCGCCGGGGTGACGTTTCCCCCACCGTCCCACGTGACGAACAGAATCCGCGCCATCTCAGTTCCCTTCTCGGGCAGACGCAAGGATTGCGTCCACCAGCTGTCGCATGCGTTGTTGCGTCTCGTCGCGACCTAGGAGGCGGTCACGACGAAGGAGCTTCCAGGTGTAGACATCGGTCGCCACCGCAAGAAGGTCGGCGAGCGTCGCTCGGGCAAGCTCGGACCGCTCGAGAAGTTCGAGAGCGAATACCTGCTCCACCCATTCGCGATGCAATTGCTTTGCCGGCATGGTGATACCTCGAATGCGCTCGTCGGAGTTTTCCTGACCGAGAAGCGTGATCACCCAATCGCCGCGAAGCTCGTAGTGATTGATAATCGCATCCAGCGCTGCTCCGACATCTCCAACCGGGGCCACACGCTCTTCGGCCACCTGCTGCCCTCCGAATCGGACGACGGCATCAAATAGAGCATCCCTGCTGCCGAAGTGCCTAAGTATCGTCTGCACCGTCACTCCACACCGGGCAGCGACGTCCGCCAGAACGATCTCGACCGTGAGCTTCTCTGTGGCAAGCTCGAGCGCGGCCTGGAGGATGCGGTGACGCGTCTTGGACATTGACTCCGACCGGTTCACCATCGAGTAGGCGCGTTGAGTATTCATCTGCGTCTAAAGTCGGCCGGCCGCAGCTGATGCGAGAGCCACGGCTCGATCCTGAGATCCGTCCGCCACGACTACTATCGCCACCACCGCGTCGCCGTGAAGGAACTCAACGGTGGCAACCGGCGCGTTCAATACAGCGAATGCGGCATCGCCGATTCCGCTGATTTCGACCAGCGTGCCAACTGTTGGTGGCTTGTGGAGTCGGTCGTACCCGGTGCGCCCCGCCGTCGGGACCAGATTCACTGTGATCATCTGGGGGTATTGTCCGAAGACGCAGGAAGTTGCGTTGTAGCTTGCGGTCTCCGTACCAGGACCCGGGTCCGACCCCAGAGCTGTACTGGCCTCCTCCTCGGTGATGAGGGCGCACGCATGAGCTGCGGAGGCAGCTGCTGCTGGCTCAGGGACAGCGGTCGACGATTCACTCGTAGGTTGATCGCCTGTTGTATTGCTGCCGGAGCCACGTGTACTGCTGCACCCCGCGACAAGCAGACTGGCCGCAAGGCAGGCGCCGGCCGCTGAAAGCCCTCGTCGGGCGGAATTTCTCATCATGATTCCTCAATCGCTCGTTGGCCGGATCGCTATGTCTCATGAACGGCTTGGATGCCCGTGGGCGCCTCGATCAATTCATAATAGTAGCAATTAACTCCAATATTGTAAGACTGTCAACGCCCGACGCGGTTCGCTGACGGGATGGCCGCCTAAGGTCTTGGCCAGCGCCGTGAGGCGTTGCCCGTCGTCGATCTTCTCGGATAGCAATCGTCGACTCGATTGCGTCGAGTTCGTCGCGGCAACTCTCGGCCCTCGCCTCTTCAACACGTACTGAACACGTCCGTAGCGCGGGCGATCGCCCGAGCTGCATCGATATACGTCCCGGGCACACTGGGTGATCTGCCACACGGCTAACTAGAGGAACTCCACGAAATTATGTCTCGCTAGCGAGGTGGAGTTCCGCCGAGATAAATGCCGAGCGCAGCCAGGAAGGAATCTGCTGGCCAGCGTTTTCCCGGAGCAACCGGTGGGAAATGACCCCATCCGAAACAAAGTGTGGGGTTT
>Ga0209512_1003876_pt1 | contig 13666 bp, 6 predicted proteins | sample frozenSSSSmetaG_FD_184142 | JGI IMG/M metagenome (GOLD analysis project Ga0209512, IMG submission 184142) | Glacier valley bacterial and archeal communities from Borup Fiord, Nunavut, Canada, to study Microbial Dark Matter (Phase II) -... | ecosystem: Environmental > Aquatic > Freshwater > Ice >... | reverse complement strand
TGAAAATAAAATAATTACAGCACAGCATCCGTTGCTTTCACTCGCCTTAAATGCAGGAGCTTCACCCCAGTTAAGAAACATGGCGACAGTTGGTGGTAATATCCTGCAACGCACCAGGTGCTCTTATTTTTGTGATTGCTACATGCCCTGTAACAAGCGGCAACCCGGATCAGGCTGTGGAGCATTAGAAGGATATAACCGCATGCATGCGATATTCGGCGGCAGTGATGCATGTATTGCAGTTCATCCGAGCGATATGTGTGTGGCGCTTTCCGCCCTCGATGCAAGTGTCGTAATAAGCGGCATTAAAGGAGAATATCGTATTGCCATTAATGAATTTTTGCGCTTACCCGGCGATCATCCTGAAAAAGATAACATGCTTGAGAAAGCAGCGTTGATCACGGCTGTTGAAATACCGCATCATACGTTTACAAAAAACATTTATTATTTAAAAATCAGGGACAGGTCCTCTTATGCATTCGCGCTGGTTTCGGTAGCTGCGGCGCTGGAAATAAGCAATGGGGTAATTAACGACGTGCGCCTTGCACTAGGCGGTGTGGCACACAAGCCATGGCGTTTATACCAGTCGGAGAAATACCTGATTGGTAAGCAGGTTTCCGAATTTAATTTCAGGGAGGCAGCAGACCTTGCATTAAAAAACGCTAAGGGATATAAGTATAATGCCTTTAAATTAAAGATGGTACCGGGAGCTATTGTTGAGGCTTTGCAAAAAGCCGTTTCCGCAACATAAAAATTTATTATGGAAAAGCACCTACACAACAACGTTAATCCGGCTGAGCCACTTGATCGTGTTGATGGTAAACTAAAAGTAACGGGAGCCGCGAAATATTCAGCTGAATATATGTTGCCCGGACTTACCTACGGCGTACTGGTGAGCAGTACCATTGCCAAAGGCCGGATTAAATCTTTTGATACAAAGCAGGCGGAGAAGGCACCCGGGGTGCTGGATGTAATCACTCATCTGAATGCCCCTGCAGTTCCGGGTTACCAGGTGGCTCCCGGCACAATTAAAGGTCCGGCGACGGCAAGACCGTTATGGGTTTTTTATGATGAATATATTTATTTTAGCGGCCAGCCTGTAGCGTTGGTGGTAGCTGATACGTATGAGCGGGCATTGTATGGCGCTTCACTTGTTAAAACGGAATATATAAAAGAAGCACATCAAACAGCATTCGATGCTAATATCACCAGGACAGTTACTCCTAAAGGCTGGAATGATTATTCCCGCGGGGAAGCAGATGCTTACCTTAAAGCACCGGTTAAGATAACGCATGAATATACGATACCCGTTGAAGTGCATAACCCGATGGAACTGCACTGTACCATTGCTATATGGGAAGCAGCAGATAAGGTTACCGTATATGATAAAACACAGGGCGTTAAGTCAACGCAGAAAACCATCATGGATGCGTTTAAACTCCCCGAACAAAATGTTCAGGTTAATACCTTATTCATGGGTGGCGGATTTGGCAGCGGCTTACGTACATGGCCACACGTAATTGCGGCGGTGCTTGCCGCTAAAAAACTGAACAGGCCGGTTAAGCTGGTACTGGGTCGCGACCAGATGTTTACAATGGTTGGCTTCCGGCCTGGATGTTTACAAAAGATAGGAATCGGCGCTACCGCGGATGGAAAAATAACAGGCATAACACATGAAGCTACCGCGGTGACATCAACCTATGAAGAGTTTACGGAACGTACCATCAACATGAGTAAGTATATGTACACCAGTCCGAACGTAACAACCCGTTACCGGATCGTGCCGCTTAATTTAAGTACGCCTACATGGATGCGGGGGCCCGGTGAATCAACAGGTGCTTTTGCACTCGAGTGTGCCATGGATGAAATGTCGTACGCACTGAATCTTGATCCGATGGAATTCCGGTTGCGCAATTATGCTGAAACAGACCAGGAACGAAATCTCCCCTGGAGCAGCAAACACCTCAGGGAATGTTACGAGATAGGGGCAGAGCGGATAGGATGGAGCAAACGGAATCCTGCACCACGTTCTATGCGCGAAGGTGATATGCTCGTTGGCTATGGAATGGGTTCCGGCGTTTTTAACGCATCCCGAAACCGGGCCATAGTTATGGCTCGCATAATGATTGACGGATCACTGATACTTCAAAGCGCCGTTAGTGATGGCGGCCCTGGCACCGCTACTTCCATGGTTCAGATCGCTTCTGAAACGATGGGCATAAGTACCGACAGGATAAAATTTGAACTGGGTAATTCATCTTTTCCTATGGGACCAACGCAGGGCGGTTCTACTACTACCTCAACTTTAGGTTCCGCCGTTTATGACGCATGCGTAGCGCTTAGAAAAAAATTACTGGAACTCAATCAAATACCGTCCATTAAAAACGCCCGGCCTGATGACCTTCTTTTCAATGAAGGCGCTTTTACCCTTGCTTCTGACCATTCAAAAAGACTTCCTTACATAGAAATTTTAAAACAGCAAAATCTCCAACAATTGCAGGTTACAGAAGAGTCGAAATCGGGTGACGAAAGACAAAAGTTTTCCATGTACTCTTTTTCAGTACACTTCACTGAAGCGCATGTGCATCCTGTAACTGGCGTTGTTACAGTAAAGAGAGTGGTATCTGTAACGGATGCCGGAAGGATCGTAAGTTTAAAAACCGCGGAAAGCCAGGTCATAGGAGGTGTTATCGGTGGAATTGGAATGGCGCTAATGGAAGAAGCAGTTATGGATCACCGGTATGGCAGGTATGTGAATAATAATTTCGGTGACTATCACATTCCTGTACACGCGGATATACCGCATATCGAACCCATCTTCATCAATAAAAAAGATCCTTACATAAACCCCATGGGAACAAAAGGACTGGGTGAAATTTCTATGGTGGGCTTTGCACCTGCGCTCGTTAATGCCATTTTCCACGCAACAGGGAAACGTGTCAGGGATCTGCCCGTTACACCTGATAAGCTGTTATAACATTATAACTGTAAAGCCATGTTATCATAACAAATTACTAAAATCTTTTAATGTGTAAAATTTACACAATATCATTGTATCTTGCACGTTCTAAGGGCTGAAAGTACTTTCCTTTGAATCAAGGTACAATGAGCTTAACAAAAACAAATTTTAACCGGCTGTTTCCAGCAATAACCAGAACAGCACAAAATATAACATCATGACATCTATCATTAAAAATTTATTTTTCGACGAAGAACTGGTAAACAATATTAAAAAAATAAAGGCTGATAAAAATATTTTATACCAGCAATTGATAAGCGGAAGAATAACATTGCAGGAGTACCTGGCCATACAGGCCGGTAATACTTCCAATTAACTTTGTAGCATAAACAATTGATAAAGCGATGCAGTATGATAGTGACTCTCCTATTATACTGCATCGTTTTTTACGTTTAACTCATGGATCAACCTAAAGTTGTTCTGGCTTAAGCGTGAGTATCTCTTTAGTTCTTAGGATATAAAAATCCGGGGCTACATCTACTTCACACCAACCAGATAAATATTGTCGTCCACCTTATCGAAAGCACTTGTGATAAAGGCTTGCATGCTTCATCAAAAAAGTGTACTTTATAAATGCATTTATCCAAAAGGAATGCGCTTACCTAAATTATACATAAATGCCGCTGCAAAAAATTTCGGAACTTCATCTGAAATCCCTGGTATCATCAGGGATTTATCATCCTTCACCTGTTGCCTGGGAAGACCAGGTATTTTATTTTTTACTGATTGATAGATTTTCAGATAACAATGAATCGGGGTATAAAGATATCAAGGGGAGTATTGTACAGACGGGCACCACACCGCTTTATACGGAGGCTGATAACAGAAACGCGATCAACACTGAAACCGATGCTGCCAAATGGCGCGAAGCCGGCGGCAAATACCTTGGTGGCACAATCAATGGATTAAATAGTAAACTTGGTTACCTGAAACGCCTGGGGATCAGTACTATATGGATCAGTCCGATTCTTAAGCAGGTTAATTTTCAACAGACTTATCATGGATATGGCATCCAGGATTTTTTGCAGGTAAATTCAAAATTTGGTACTGCCGGTGAATTAAAAGAGCTGGTAAAAATTGCACACCAAAACGGAATTCTAATAATACTGGATATTATTCTTAATCATGTAGGCGATGTGTTTAGCTATGATCCTAACCGTACGCCGGCCTATAAAGATGATAAAGGAAATTTTGATCCGGCATGGGATGGCAATCCTTACCCGGTTGCAGGCTTTACTGATAAAGAAGGTCACCCTTCCCTTCCCTTTAAAAAAACCAATCCCCTCATTCCTGCAAATTTTCCTGACAATGATGCAGCAATATGGCCGGTGGATTTTCAAAACCCTGCCTGTTACACTCAAAAAGGGCGCATTAAAAATTTTGATTTTGATCCGGAATTTAAGGAAGGTGATTTTTTTGATCTGAAAGATGTTCACCACGGAACAGGAGGCACGGATGAATACATCCCTTCTCAGGCATTAAGAGACTTGTGTGAAATTTATAAATACTGGATAGCTTTTTCAGATATCGACGGGTATAGAATTGATACGGTTAAACACATGGATCCGGGAGCGACTCGTTTCTTTGGTGCCTCCATTCATGAATTTACACAAAGTATCGGCAAAGAAAATTTCCTGCTGCTGGGTGAAATTACCGGAGGACGTGCTTTAGCATTCGAGTTACTGGAACTTACCGGCATCGATGCCGCGTTGGGTATTGATGAAATTCCTGACAAAATGGAATTCCTGGTCAAAGGTCTGCGTAATCCTGCTGATTATTTTAACCTGTTTCGCAATGCCGATAAATTAGGAAAGGGCACACATACCTGGTTTCGTAATAAGGTGGCAACTTTTTTTAACGACCACGACCAGGTAAGTAAAGGGAATAACAAAGCACGTTTTTGTGCTGATAATGCCGGGGCAGGCTTTCTGCTGAATGTACTCGCGGTGAATGTAACCACACTTGGTATTCCATGCATTTATTATGGCAGCGAGCAAGCATTCAATGGTCATGGAACGGGTGAAGGCGCTGATCGTTATATTCGTGAAGCTATGTTCGGCGGTGCTTTCGGGTCATTTGAAAGTAAAGGAGTTCATTTCTTTAATGAAGACACCCTTGTGTACAAAGAGTTCGCTAAGATTTTGAAAATACGTTCGGCAAGACTGCCTTTGCGTCGTGGGCGTCAGTATCTAAGGCCTGTCTCCGTAGATGGGTCGCATTTTAATTTACCGGAAATGATCAATGGCGAAATCCGTTCGGTGGTCCCGTGGTCAAGGATTTTGAATGATAAAGAAATGCTTCTGGCTATCAACACAGATGCAACTACAACTAAAACCGTCTGGGTTACTATAGATGCTTTTCTTCATAAGACAGGGGACACGCTAACCTGTATATATTCAACTGATAAAACGCAGATAAGTAAACAAGCGACTATAACGGAGAACAATGGTTTTTCTGTTCAACTAACCGTTCCCGCTGCTGGATTTGTAATTTTTGAATGAATCAAAAGAAGACCGGACAAAGACGCTCAATGTCCTTTATTCCTTTCAGTTACAAAACCTCAAAACAAATCATATCTTCAGCAGCTTAAAGATTAAATTTTTCCGCAATGGCAACAGGTCGCAGAAAGTTTCTTCAACAAATTTGTATCAGCACTGCAGGCCTTAGCCTTGCACCCTACCTGCCGGAAAAGATTATCCATTATAAAAAAGAGCTTGCATTTTTAAGAAGTCTCCCCGAATCAGAGGGCGTATTATCTGAAAGTATTCTTGCTTTTATAGATACCGTTGAAAAAAACAAGCTTGGGCTTCATAGCCTGATGATAGTAAGACATGGCAAAGTGGTAGCTGAAGGCTGGTGGGATCCCTATAAGCCGGAGCTGAGGCACATGCTTTTTTCGTTAAGCAAGAGTTTTACTTCTACCGCAATTGGTTTTGCTGTAACAGAAGGCAGACTAACAGTGGAAGACAAAGTAATCTCCTTTTTCCCTTCTCTGTTGCCTGAAACTGTTGGGACGAACCTCGCGGCCATGCAGGTTAAAGATATGCTGACCATGACTTCCGGTCATGATAAAGATACCATGCCTCCGATGCGCCAGGGAACGCAAAGCTGGATAAAGACGTACCTTTCTCTACCAGTTGAGCATCAGCCCGGTAGTTTCTTTCTTTATAACTCCGGCAATACCTATATGCTTTCAGCGATCATCCAAAAGCTCACCGGCAAAACGGTATTGGAGTATTTGAAACCCCGTTTCTTCGATCCGCTTGAAATAAGAAATGCCGATTGGGAAACGAGTCCGGAGGGTATTAATGCCGGCGCTTATGGTCTTCGGGTAAAAACGGAAGACATCGCAAAACTGGGCCAGTTTTATTTACAGAAAGGCAAGTGGGCCGGTAAACAATTATTACCGGTAAAATGGGTGGAAGAAGCTACTTCATTCCAGGTAGCTAATGCATCACTAACGGCTAAAGATGAACGCAGTGACTGGCAACAGGGTTATGGTTACCAGTTCTGGCGATGCAGGCATGAACTTTTTCGGGGTGATGGCGCCGTAGGACAATTCAGCATCGTTATGCCAGAGCAGGATGCAGTAATTGCCATCACCAGTGAAACTGCCAACATGCAGGCCGTTATGAATGCAGTGTGGGATCATTTGTTAACCGGCATAAAACCTGCGGCATTGCCGCTGAATAAACCTGCGCATGATATATTACAACAAAAACTGGCGTTGCTGACCCTCCTGCCGTCGCGGAAAAGCACAAGTTCGCCGGTTGTCATTTTAGTTTCCGGCAAAACGTTCAACTTGCAGGATAATGAAATGAAAGCGACGGCAGTAAGTTTTACTTTTTTGGAAGACAGCTGCCTGTTTAATTTAAAGGCTGCAGGGAGGGATTATTCATTGTTATGCGGTCTTAACCACCTGGAAAGATCCGAATCAGTAATGCCCGGTGATAGTTCAAATCTTGTACGGGGCAATAACAATGAAACCAGGCCCGTTAAGGTTGCCGCCGCCGCGTTATGGAAAGATGAAAAGACTTTTGAAATGAGCTGGATGTATTACGAAACACCTCATTCGGATACGGTAACCTGCGTCTTCGGAAACAATGCCGTTACTATAGTATTCAAAAGCAGTCTTGTTGGTAAGATGGGAAATTTTAAAGAAACACGGCCTGTATTAGAGGGGAGGATCAATGGTTGATAATCCTTTTTTTTAACTGCAGCGGAAAAGCCGGAGGTATTACTCCGGCTTTTCCGCTGCAGTTAAAAAAATTAGTCCTGTTACAAAAATGAATTACTAAGGACATGTTTACCAACGCCAATCGAACTGAGTATGGTTTCTGCCGCCAGACGTCCTGTTTCGGCGCCGCCATTCATAAATCCCTGGTTAGCGCTGCTGCAATGTTCACCCGCGAAAAAAAAATTGCCAATAGGTTTTATTTCAGCGCCGCGGATAGTAGTATACTGCCCCGCTTTATAACAGGAGTAACTGCCTTTGGTAAATGGATAAGTAGGCCAATGCATTCTTTTTACGTGTCCGTTAAAAGCGGTTGCAGCCCCCGGCCACATTTGCTCAAGCTGGTCAATAAATTCAGGAGCCTTCTGATCAGCTGTACCGGTACCCAGTTCTAATCCTTTATTGCCACCCTGATACACGGTATAACCACCACTTGTTCCCGGTTGTCCGGCACTGTTATCCCAACCGGTTTGCAGCGCTTTATCTGTAAATGCATAGCCATTGTAATTATAGTTATGCCATACCCTTTTATTAAAGCCAAGTATCAACTTTGCATTAGTGCCATAACCAAGATTCTTTATGGCGTTGACTTTCCACTCAGGCAGCGCCACGTCAATCTCAACATTTCTCAACGTTGAAAAAGGTATGGCAGAAACGACTATGTCTGCATAAGCAGCTGTTGTAAAACCATTTGAATTTGTAAAATACAACAAGTAGCCGACAGCATTCTGTTTTATCTTAACCAGTTGCTGACCAGGGTATACTTTGTTTTCTAATTTTTTGAATAGTGCATTTGTTATTGATTGATTGCCGCCTTCTACTTTATAACGTTCATCGCTGGCGCCGAATATGTCAAATCCTTTAGACGTGTCAGGCGAAAACAGATACAGGAAATTAATAGAAGACTGTAAATCGGTTTCCAAACCATATTCAGTAAGATAAGCCGTTTCAATTCCTTTGCGGATGAAGCCGGTCATACCTATCGAATCAAGGTAAGCGTGAATGGTCATCCGGTCGAATTTCAAAGTGATGTTGTCATGATCATCATAAGTCATAACTGCCGGCAAAGAATTTATATCATTGTTTATGCGGGAAGCGTAAGGCTTGAAAGCTTTTATAACTTCTCTTTCAGTATAAAACCGGCCATCGATGTAAAAACTATCTCTAAGATAATTTAATTCCGGCGGTGCAAAGGTGTCTATTAAGTTAAGTCCGAACTCCTGGCTTAGCTGGAGCATATCATCATGCCCTGAATCAATAAATTCGCCACCTAATTCGGTGGTAAGTCCGGCAGCGGTAATATCTTTCCCGGTAAAGATCCGGCCTCCTGTGCGTGTGGCTCCCTCATAAATTGCTGCGCTGTAACCTGATTTTTTTAACTGGTAAGCGCAGTTCAGGCCGGCAATTCCCGCACCGATGATTATTATTTTTGGCTGAATACTTTTATCCCCGGGCATAGGCAATGGCACTTTCCGACAAGCATCCAGAAAACCCAGGGCGCCAATAGCAACACCGGTTTTTAAAATGTTACCCATAAACTTTCGCCTGTGGATATACTTTTCCGCATTCAATTCTATAAATTCATCTATAGGGGGCGTGCCCGGTTTTTCAGATTGTAGTGAAACAGCAAATGCTTTGCGTAAGGCACTAAGCAAGGGAGTTCGACTTTGGGTACGAAAGTTTTTCATAGGTCAGCACAATTAAGGAGTGTATAATTTTTAAGAATTGCATGAAAAAACTTTGAAACTCCATAATTATTGTATCAAATAATTATAAAGTCTTAGCTGGTGGTCTATCAGCCTGAATATTCGGCTGCTGAAAATGCTTTGCACTTCCAAAGTGCCAAACAAATAAAATTTAAATCTCCCACGCTATTAAGTTACAGGTAAAGTTTATTACCCTTACCCTTATTTATCTCATTAAAATTATCTTCTGGCTTACCATTTTTGATTTAGTAGTGAGGTGAATAATATACACTCCAGGCGAGAGTCCATTAGCACTTAAATGTAATGTTTTGATAACCCCTGATTGTACTTTCCCACTGAATATCCGTTGCACGGGAACACCTTGCACGGTAAAGATTTCTACCGTGGCATCTCCGGATTCAACAGGTTTTATCCGGATGGTTGATGTTGTGCTGAATGGATTGGGCGTTGCGCTCAAATGTAAGCCGGCTTTATCAGCAGCTTCACCAACCTGGTTGTTAAGGAGCAATACATCATGTAAGCCGTTAGCAAAAGCGCCAGGAATATAAGGCGACAAATGAATACTGGCGATCGGCAGCTCCGTTGTACCATTTGGTAACAACCATGCAACGGTTACATGATCGGCACCGGCGTTTTGTTTATGAAGTACTTCAATGTAATAGCGACGGCCCGACACAAGGCTGACTGCGACGGCCGTTTGAGAAGCATATTTATTAAACTGATGGTAATCTGTCCAATCAGACATTGAAGCGATCATTGTTTTATTGGCAGGATTGTCATCCGGACTTAGCCAAAGCGCAACATTATCATCACCTGACAGCAGGAAGGTATAATTGCCAGTCACTGGCGGACAGACATAACCACGAATCCGCTCTCCATAAAAAAGGCCTGTGTTTAAAGTTTCTAAGGAATTAAGCTGGCTCGTAACCGAAGGAGTAGTACTTGTTGGTATGGCGCTTACCGGATTTCCTGCAATATTATCCCATCGTTCACGGAGAATACTGCCGGTACCAACGCAATCACCCAGAGCTGGCGGCACGACCATTACAATAAACGGCGAAAGACGGCTTGCCGGCACAGGGACTTCAAGACCGCTTCCCGGTATCTGCCACGCAACTGTTACATGATCACCGCCGCCACTTTCTTTGTGCAGCACTTCAATATAATACCTGCGCCCTGCCTGTAATGTAATAAGACCAGATTTCTGCGAAGCGTACCTGTCAAATTCACGGTATCCGGTCCAGCTGATTGAACCGGCAATCTTTATCTTGTTAAGTGGATTGTCATCAGTGCTTAGCCATAATTCCACTGCATCATCTCCCGCGATAAAGAACGTGTAAGCGCCTGTTTGTGGCGGGCACAAATATCCTCTAATACGCTCACCATAATTATCACCAAGGTCCCGGGTCTCAAGCGAAGTAATTTGATTTGTAATGCCTGGCGTTGTATTGATGGGAATATCAGCGATATTGTATCCCGGAACATTCTGCCAGATCTCATCAAGCATACTACCTGAAGCCGAACATATATCGGTTGAGCCTGTACCTTTTGAGAACGCGCCATCGGGCACAAGCTGTCGGGGTATGCCTGGGCCTGTCCAATACAATTGCATTGACTCACCACCGGTTTTTTCAAAATAGCTGATCGCCACAGGATAGGCGCCGGCAGCGGCAATATTTACTGTGCCTGTTGCGGCTATCGCCGGATGCAGCCCGTCGTTGTTAACGAGCGCAGTTCCATTAGGCAGGTAAGGGGAATTAAAATAAAATTTACTTCCATCATCCGATACTGTTTCAAAAATATAATTGCCGGCAATGGGTATGTTGATATAACCATCCCAGACAATCCCAAAGTAATCGTTTATATTTTTTATGCTGATGTCTATATTTGGCGTAGTGCCTGTTTTAACCGGGGTAAGTGTGTTGAAATTGGGAAGCACATCCCAGTTACCTTCATAATATTTATAATTGAGCCCAGTGGTTGTGGAAGGCTGAGGTGGAGTAGAACCGGAATAGGGCACCAGGCGATTGCCAGGGATCGGTACCTGAATTCCTGTGTACGGAACATTCCAGGCGACCGTGAAGTGATTGCCGCCATCTCCGTTTTTATGAAGTACTTCTATATAATAAAGCTGGCCTGCCTGTAGTGCAATCTGCTCTGATTGCTGGGAAGGATATTTTCCAAATTCCCGCAGAGAGGTCCAAAGAATAGTACTGGCAATCTTTCTTTTATTGGCCGGGTTATTATCTGTACTTAACCAAAGTTCAACCTGGTCGTCACCAGCTACCATAAAAGTATAATTACCTGTCTGCGGCGGACAAACATAACCGCGAACGCGGGCACCATAACTGGTTATACCGAGGTCTAAACTTTCAAAGGAAGTCATCTGGCTGGTACTGGCTGGCGAAGTATTCAAAGGGATGGAGCTTATGTTATTACCAGGAATACCGTTCCATTGTTCGCGTGTTACGCTTCCCGCTCCCTGGCAATCGCCGGAAGGAGGAACAACTACTGAAGTTGGTGATAATAGTACCACGGAACTATAGGGCTCAAGTGTTATGCTGCCACTGAAACTTTGATTCCTGATATCAAGATAAGTTCCGTCCAGGGCAACAGTTTTGGGAGAAGGGGTTGAATTATATTCGAAGCGAATATGATCTGCGCCACTTACTGTTGCCGGGGATTTTTTAGAATTAGCATCTTTTCCGTAAAGTGCTTTCCATTCATCTACTGATAAACTCTTTTCAACATAAGATCCATTCACAAAATAAGAAGGATAGATTACCTGGTTGTCATCAACCGGGCGTGCATAATAGTTATTATCAAAATTACCAAACTGGGCCAGGTCATCTGCATAAGTTTTATATTCAGCCACCCGCTGATAGTATTCCCGGGCAACCATAATATTACTAGAGATGGTCACATTTCTTACCGGGCTTTGCCTGGCGTGTACATCAGAGGTTAGTACCACCTGGCTTGCATTATTGTAAAATAAATTATTCTGAAGATTTATATTGTAGGAGTTGTGAATGTAAACACCATACAATCCGCAATTGGCAGCAGTGTTGCCGGTTATCTCAACGTTTGATATATTATCATCCATATAAATTCCACTTGCCGGCCTGTATCCCGGCCAGATGGTACCTTCCGGCGCCCCGAGTCCGTTAATCACAAGGTTATTAATAATTTTTAATCCATAAGTGACACCAGCGCCTGCTGTATTGTTCCAGGAATATATTCCGGCCCCGTCATCTTTTACCGAAGCAAAATTGTTGATGAAATTATTACTGACGGTATTTGAGCTGCCCCTGAAAGTAACAGCTATGTAGCCGGTGTTCTCTATGGAATTGTGATCGATCAAAACATTATCACCTGAAATTACAATGCCTTCATAAGAGCCACTATCACCTTTACCCATTCCCGGTGTTATTCCACTATTATTAATCTTGTTACCTTTTATTGTGGTGTTAGTGCAGTTATCCATGTTAAGGGCAACATTGTTGGTACGATTAATTTCACAATTTTCGATCGTTATGTCATTGCAATCTTTTCCATTGACTGCATTTACGCCGGAAAAAAGTATATCGCAACCACTGATGCGGATGTGTTGCGCGCTTATCATATCAAACACTGCGACATTGGGTCCCTGGAAGCTAAGGTTTTCAAAAGCGATATTGCTTTGATTGATTATTGAAACCAGCGTTTGCACACTGCTAACCTGTATCTTAAACGAATTCGGATTACCGGAAGGAAAGTACATGCCGAGTTTACTTTCATTCTTTTTGTAATACCATTCGCCTTCAATGTCCAGCGTTTTAGGATGGTTTTGAATGAAGTAACCGAAATTGGCTTCAGAGCCATAAGGTGATTCTGAGATGTAATTAATGGTGTTACCGGCATGGCTGGTAATCTGGTTTCTGTCAACCACCCAACGGGTCTTTCTTATTACAACTTCGCCGCCCGTCCAGTCAGGAGAGGAAGGTAACTCGTTGTCTGTTATAGAGGTATTTCCGGAGAAGCTTTCAAAGTTTAAGTAGCCTTTGTTCGGGGTATTTATATTTGGATAACGACCTATCTCTTTAAATACTCCATTCATCAGAACAGTGTTTACCATGGCACCGGAACTAAAAATGCTTTCCCATATTCCACCGGCAGTGCTATTCCAATTAGAAAGAGTGGTTAAACCACTAATAACGGGTTTTGCCCCGTTACCATAAGCGCCAAAAGTGATCGGAAGATTTAAGTTACCTGAACGTGTTATAACCAAAGAGCCGTCGAACACTTCGTCTCTTCTAAACAAAACAATGTCACCGGGATTCAACGCACTAAATATATTGTTTAATTTATCGAGCGATCTCCACGGCGTTGAAGCGTTCTGTGCCTCTGCTGCAGACCGGCTGTCAATGCCGGAGGAAGTTGAAAAATAATAAGTTGTTGCATGAAGCTGTACAAAACAGGCCAGCAGAAGGATTGAAATGAGTACTCGCATAAAACAATTAATTAAGAAACTTAGTAGGTTATTTCCTCAGCCAAAAATATAATGTGTTATAATCTAAGGCACTATTGTACTCAGGATCATCAGACATCTAATTTTGCACCGGCAAAAATTATTTTGAATATCTTAAATTAATAATAAAAATAGGTAAGTGCAAATAATATAGAAGGAAGTTGGAATCCGCTAGCTTTACTGATTGGTAAGGTAACGGT
>Ga0209512_1003875_pt1 | contig 13667 bp, 13 predicted proteins | sample frozenSSSSmetaG_FD_184142 | JGI IMG/M metagenome (GOLD analysis project Ga0209512, IMG submission 184142) | Glacier valley bacterial and archeal communities from Borup Fiord, Nunavut, Canada, to study Microbial Dark Matter (Phase II) -... | ecosystem: Environmental > Aquatic > Freshwater > Ice >... | reverse complement strand
CTGCATCTAGGGCAGAAAGCAGGTCTTCATCGGTTACATCGGTCGAAATTGTTTCAACAGTGAGAGGTGATGACGTTTTGACCGATGGGGCAATGCCTGACATGAATCTTTTGTGATCGGCAATGATCAGATTCACAATCTCGCTAGTGTCATCAGTGCCAATCTGAGAGCCGATTTCAGTGATGTAGTCGCTGAAATAAGCTTTGATTGAGCAACGCAACATCAGCTAGCCCCCTTAGCCTTCAAAGCTGCTAGAGATGCCAATCCACGAGCGTTAACCCAATGACTATCAGAGAGCGGTGTAATGCCTTTAGCAGCCAGTAATGAACCGATTTGAGGCAGTTGGGCACCGCCCCCGATCGCCAGCTTGGTAGACGCTGATGCCATCCAGGGAGAGGCAATTTTCAAAGCAGGGGCTAATACCGATTGCACCCAAGGCTTAAGCTCTGCCTGATAGATGTCTCTGAAGTTCCAACCCGTCGCGCCATAGTTGAAAGTCTTGTCTTCAATGCCAGCACGAATCAGGTTAGCGTCACCCTGAGAGCGGACATATTTACGGGTTTCAATGTTGGTTGCGATCGCGTTGATCAGGTCTTCCACGCCGCCTTGGGTGTATTCCCGTCCGATGAGCTTCACACCTTGAAAGTGGCTAACGATACAAGTCCCAGCACCAAAGTCAAACACAACGCTCTGACCTGTGCGATCGAACTCATGCGATGCACTTGCGACGGCTCCGAAGCCTTCCTCTACCACTGAGAGAACGTCTACCGTCACAGTGGTTAGATTCTTGCCATTTAACCGGACGCTATGCCGTCCTGATAGTGAACTCTTTAGTTCATCCCCAAAGGCTTTCGCGTCTTGAATAGAGGCGATTAACTGGAGATTCCAGTCAGGCTGATGAGGGAAGTTTGCGATCGCGCCCAATAGCAAATGCAAACCGTAGATGATTTTGCCGTCGCGATCGTTGCTGACTTTTAGATAGCTTTTAGGGGATTGCAGATAGGCACCTTTGCCCGTCATCCAGGATTGACCAATGAGGTCAGAACGCGACCCATCCAGGTATTCAACGGTGCCGATTTGGGTATCGTAAACCTCACGGTGAAGGGGCAAAACATAAGACAGAATGCGTCTTTCAGCGCCCTCGATGACCATTTTTGTAGAACCGTTGCCAACGTCTAACCCGACTGGCAGAGATTGGTAGCAACTGGTAGCAACTGGCAGAGATTGGCAAGTAGAAATCATTTTTTGACCTTTTTAGTAGAACAAGTGGCAGAGATTGGTAGCAACTGGCAGAGATTGGTATTTACTGCCAGTTGGATTAGATGAACATCAGAAGGGTAGTAATTCAGCCAAGAAGCAAGCCGATCGCGTTGGTTTGACCCGTGAACTATCGCCCCAATCGGCGGCGGCTTTCGTGAGGCAAATGCCATCACAGAATGATTTGCACTGTGAGCAAGTTGGGCTTGTGGGTGAGGCGTTTGAGATGAGCATTTCAGGAACTCCGTTAGGGGTGAGGCGTTTTGAACTCGATATGACCAATATAACTCTGTTCTTTTCAAAGTGCCAGCTATTAAAGAAAGGAATTACTTATGTTTATTTCCTACCAATCAAGGCTTACAGCACTTATACAGTATGAGCCTAAACGTTAAAGTGCCGTCACTTGATATATCAGAAATACTGATATCAAGTGACGGCACTTTGCAAGTAGCATTAAAGATGAATGTAATCTGGAGGAAATTATGGATTCCGCTCAAATGCCGCGTCGCAAAGTAACCTATCGGCTGGACGATCGCGTCTTAGACGAATTAGACAAGCTTGTAACTGATGGCAGTGTCAATCAGTTTGTCGAGGGGATTTTATTCGAGTTCTTGAAAAATACTGGGCGACTACCAGGCGATGCTCAAAGGTTGCCAGATAATCGCGGCGGCAAACGATCGGGCGCTGGCAAGCCAAAGCAGAGTAGCGATCGCGCTTCTGACACAGCCAAAAAAAGTGATGAGGTGAACTAATGGCTGCATCTCAAATTGGATACCGACCACAGGCAAAGTAGCGCGATCGGGTTCTCTCCCACAACTCCCACAACTCCCACCATCCCCACAACTGACATCTGAACAAGTTTTGAGAGCAGGGCAATGATATGGAACTACTCCCCCCAGAATTGCAAGAGACAATGCTTAAGGTGATTGATGGTTTACCACCACTTGAAGACCTCTTGAGATGCGATACCAAAGATCAACAGGCGCACTGGTTGCAGACGAAAGAGGATTATGGCTGGCTTCGTCAATCGTTAAAGGATTATTTTGAGGGTAAACCTGAACCACGGCGTTCTCAGATACCCAAGGCTAATCGTAAGGCTTGCGAGTTCTATGATCTTTGGCGCGATCTTTACCTAAATTTCTACACCGTAATCCGGCATGGATGGTATTACATCCAGGATGACGCTGCTGCACGGGGGAAACTCACGTATCTAGAGAGCTTTGGGTCTTCGCCAGGGGAAGCACTAATTAGCGTGATCGAAAGCGGATGTGCAGCAGGGATGCACCCAGCGTTTGCACCCTACTACAAATGGTCGCCTTCCAAAGTGCGAAAAATGAGGTCGATGGAGAAAGAATTAATTGATCTCAAAGCTCAATCAGACGGTGAACCTTCGCAGAAATATAAGAACAAACTCAAAGCCTTAAAGTACGAAGTTACTCAGTCGAGTCATGGGGGAGAGCCATTTCTGAACTTTTGGTGGACTTGTATTTCTATTTGCAAAGCGCACCAATCAGAAGATCCAACCTTGAAGCGCTACATACGGAACTATCAGACAGTTGTAGAACTTCTTGACAAAGCAATCGCAAGTGGGAGCCACGAATCAAAGGGCTTGCGCGGGGAAGAGTGGCAGTACGGATATAAGAAAACTTTAGGACAACACGGAGGAGTCTAGATGTTTACAAAACTTCACAATAGGTTGCAAGCCGCGCTTAGACGTTCCCAAAAGCTTGAGATGGGCTAATCTTGGCAGTAGCAGAGACGAAAATCTAGCGGTACTATGTGACACAGGAAATGCCCCACATACGACAACGTATATAGCGCCAGCCAAAAAAAGAAGACCTGTGAAATGTCCAGTTTCACAAGCCCCTTCTTTTAATCTAAGTTCACCCCTGACAAGCCGTCGCAAGCTGTTCAGTCAGGGATTTACAGCGTAGCAAAGTGAAAAAATCTAATTTTCTCACCTACAGTCTCCAGATTGTAGGCGAAAAGCCAACAGGCTATCAACGGTCTTCTCAGAAAAGCAATAAAGGTTGTTCTCATCATTCTAACACGAGTCCCAATCAGAGACTACAGAAGAAGAGCTGTAACTCTTCTCAGCTTTCTCTCCTATCACAGCAGACTGACCCAACGATCGAACCAACGATCGAACCAACGATCGAACCCGTTAGCCATCATCTGTCACTAGCCAAAAATCGCTACTACATCAAGCTTTTAGACGGTTGGGCAGTGCCAATTCAGCTAACCGAGAAGGAGGCTTCGAGGCTTCTGCCCTTACTTGAAGGAGTGCGCGATCGGGGTGAGGCTTTGAACATCTTTGAACGGGTGTTGCCTCCGACGATGGAGGGTGCATCATGAGCCTCACCTCTATAAGTCAATCCCTGGAAATCAGACCGCTTACAGGTAGAGAGGCGTACAAAGACTACCTCCACACTCTCACCCCAAAAGGGGAATCTAAGGAGATTTGGTTTAAGCACGGTCACGGGGCGTTTTACGTCGGTGATTGGGACGCAAGCGGTGAGTTTCCCTTGTGGGCTACCCGAAAGACGGGTGAAGGCGCTGAGACACGCAGTAGAACTCACAAGGTCACTGATAACGCTTACACATACCTCAGATCGCTCTCTGAGATGCCGCTAGAGCCTAACGCTGATGGAGATGTACCAAGCGGCGGCGTTTTCACAATTCCCACACAGCCGATCGGGTATCCCGGCAAAGGTGCCATCGATAGCACCGACGATCTAGGCTGCGAGATGGACAATGGCTCTAAAGATGAGCAGATCGCCATCTGGCAGCGTTTCACTTCAGTCACAGGACTTAGACCATCAACGCTTCTTAGTAGCGGCGGTAAGTCGATACACGGTCACATCAAGCTCGATCGCCATTACCCACTTGAAGAGGCGGATTATCCTCGTCGGCTGCTGTGTTTGGGCATGATCGGGGATGCGGCGGTCAACAACGTTCACCAGCCGATGCGGATTCCTGGTTTCCGACGCTCTGACAAGGGGACTGAGCAAGAGTTACTTTTTAGCTCTGATTCTCGCTACAGCCTTGATACCGTCATCGCTGGTCTAAGAGCCTGGTTTAAGGCTGAGGGGATGCCCTTTCCCGAACGAATCACAGATGAATGGTGGATTCATCTGAAGCGGTCACTCAAGACGGCTGAGAAGGGCAATAGACAGCCTCAAATGGACGCATTGAGCGAAGGTATCGACGAATGGGAACGCAAGCTCAATGCGGTTAGACAAGCCTCTCAGCAACGGAAGCTAAACGCCTCATTCAACTCGACAAACTTGATCGACGCATTGAAACAGACGTGCGATCGCTTAGGTGAACAAGCATTCGATCGTAGACCGCACTCATGGAGCCACGGATTTTCTAAACACAAGCGCGGGAATTGCACCTTTCACGAATCCACAAGCGGATCAGCGTGGCTCTCTCAATCAGCCGATGGGCAATGGCTGTTCAACTGCCAGACGTGCGGCAAAGGTCTCGACGCTTTCAGGTATTGGTTATCCGATCGCCTCGGTTCAGTTCTTACCAGTTACCCCAAAGGGAAGGAATGGGCAGCATTAGCCAAAGAGTTTCTAGCGGATCATGGGGTCACCTATGCAGACGACTGGAAACCCTCGAAGCCTGATCAAAACCTGAGTGAACCTGATCCAAACTGGGGTGAACCCGATCGCGAACTCTACGAAGCTCACCAGGCGCGAACTGAGGCAGAATGGCAGAATCTACGGATTGAAGCTAGGAACGAGAAGCTCAAAGGATTCCCGCTTCTAAAGTGGAATCCTGACTCCCTGAATCACATCCGACGTATCCAGTCGGAAAAACCAGACTTTGATCAAGAAGAGCAGAAGCGCCGGAATGAAAAAACCTGGCAGAAAATTGCATGGATTAGCGCGTCATGGAAAACCTACCAGCGAGATTTCAAGCTGAGTGTGGAGGAAAGCGATCGCTACAACATTCACAGATTTGATGGATACGCCCCTATCTTTCTACCTTGGCAAGACACGATCTACATTCGAGGTGGATTTGGGAGCGGGAAAACTGAAGCCTATCTTCTGTCTTTGCTAGAAGCGCAATGGAGCGATCGGTGCGTCGTCATTGTCACCCCTACAAACCTGCTAGGAGAGAATCTGATTGCACGGGCACGGGCGAAAGGCATCGCGGCAATGGCATATCAAAGCGATGTGCCATCGGCGAGATTCCGACTCCACAACAATGCACCGGGGCTGATTGTGATGTGCCCGGATTCCTTTAAGGAGTACAGCACGGGCGAAACGAGTTGGAAAGAGAAGGCGCTTTTCATCGATGAATTCAGCACCGTGCGATCGCACATCTTAGACAAACCAGCTTCACTACCTCACTTAGGGAAGGGAATCGGGGAAGCGGCATTTTTGATGGTTGCAGATGCCAATCTAGGGGACGCGGATGTAAGCGCGATCGAGAACACCTTTGGACGCAATCAAGGCACGAGCCGCTTTTATATTCAGAATGCTACGAAGGATTTAACGCCCGTCAAGGTTGTGCAGACTTTGAACAAAGCGGGTCAAATCTCAGGCACTCATGATGGAGTCTGGTTTAGCTTGCTGGAGTCTGCGATCGAGAAGCGTTCTGAGGCTATCGATCGCGGTGAAAAGCTAGAGCCTATCTACCTTTGCAGCGATAACCTGACAGTTTTACTCGTGCTACAAATCTGGCTAGAGAGAACTCATGCTGACTTAAAAGTTAAGCGGGTGAGTTCGCTGGATGTGCAAACTAATTATGGATTCATGAGCGCTCCAGACGTTGCGATGGCAGCCGAAGCGATCGACATCCTGCTAGGCTCTCCATCCATGCAAAGCGGCTGTGACATCCAAACTCAATTCGGCACGACGATCGGCATCTTCACCGGAGTCTGCACCCCTACTGAATCAATGCAGCATATCAAGCGGGTGAGAAAGACTAGAGAGATTCTGCTATCGATTCCTACTTTCAGTTATCGGGACGATGAGGCAGCTAACCTCGATCGTCGCAATCGGAAACGACTCACCAAACAGGCTAAGAACATTTTCAAGTCGGAGGGAATCGAATCGGCTGGTGACTTGCAAGCGTTCGGAGTGTGGCAAGAGCAGATCGCTAAATTGAATGCTCAGTTCAACCATGAGCTAACCTGCGCGATCGCGTCTGAGACGTTTGAGAATATTGAGTACGTCTACTTTGAAGGCGGACAGAGCGCTCTCTACCAAGAGATTCACGATGAGGTCAAGACGGATGAAGCTCTAAAGACGCTCACCGCTAATCACAGCAAGGGTCAGGAGCTAATCGATGCCAAGAAAGCGCCCTCTCGAAATCAGCACGTTTGGGACATCAAAAAGGCACAACTTCGTAAGCAATTCCCTGACTTAGTTGATGCACTGGCTGAAGATTTGAAGACGGCGATCGCAGCCTTGCAGACTTGTAGCGGGTCTGCGCTCTACCGAGATGTTTTGCGGCAAGGGAAGATTTTACTCAGCAGCAAACTCGAAAAGCTTAAGAATCACGCGATCGCGAACTCGGCTCACGTCGAGGAACACCTCGCAAACATGACAGAGGCGCTGTTTCACTCACACCCAACACTCAACAGCAAGCGATTTAAGCGCTTACGTGCCGTCAAGCTCTATCACGAACTCAAACTAGTTGAGTTAGCCAAGTTGGGGGAATTAGATGTAGAGCTGCATCAAAACGTCTACAGTGCAAAGTCTCCGATTGTTGCCGAACTCTATACAAAATTCTTAGTCTCAGAGTCTTTAAAGCTTTATCCAGAAGTCACCACGATCGAACAGTTTTGGAAGATGGCTAACGCTGCCATCAGAGCGTGTGGACATGAGCAAGCTGCTCATGAGGTGCGAGTGGAGAGCGACCAGGCGCGACCGAATGGCACCTTTCGAGGGATACCGAGAGAGACTTACTCTACAAAGCAATATTTTGTAGGCTTCTATCTGATTGAGCAATCTGGAAACAAGGTGTTTCGGAAGCATTTCACAAAGTTTATGGACGCGGTTGAAACACTCATCGATCGCGAACTTGAGAGCCAACGGACTTGGAAAGAGAAGCGGAAACGCACTGAGGAATCACAGCCAGACTGGGGAGATGTGGCAGCGTGAACGAAAGCACAGAACCGCATATACCGACAGCCTCACACACAGTTGATGGGGTGAAATTGCGCTGTCATGTTTTGGTCGATCGTATTGCCAAGCGACCAGGCGCGATCAAATTACTGCTGTGTGCAGAGCGGGCACTCCAAACTTTTGCCAGTTACAAGGCAAATCGAAACTTTTTCAACTCCGATCGCACCCTATAGACCCAAAAAAGAGAGAGATTTTATCCGAGGTGTCGCGATCGCTGTGTGTGTGGAGGAGACCCTATTAAAAGGGATTTATTTATATATGCCTTCCTCCACACGGGTATTCAGCAACCTCTACAAACTCTACAAACTCTACAAACCCTCGACGGGGGCATTAAACTGGCTCTGCAAACTCTGCAAACTCAATCAGTGCTGAATCTCTAGCCATGCGTCTTTAATCGCTTTCAGCGCGGCTGGGTCATCCACAAGCGACGAAACTACGCGGCTCATCTCCGTCAGCACTCGCATTAACTCAGGACGGCTGATGGCGTTGGATGCCTTGATCTTCTCAACTCGCTCTACGATTCGAGTAATCTCAATCACCATTTTGTGAGCAGTGCTGATGTCGAGAATCTGAGTCGGTTTGGCAGTTTCACCCGATCGGCTCCACAAAATGAGCGCGTCTGTCGATTCAACATAGCGTTCGGTGAAGTCTTGAAACAGTGCCCGCGCTGCCGCTAACTCAGCCATAAGGTTTAAAGGATCGGGGTCATTCTCGAAATCTGCGATGAGCGATCGCAGTTGCTCAGTTTTCAGCCTTGAGTATCGCCCGTGCCTGATAGCCCCCAGGTTCGGTTTAGACTTCCCCCCCGCGCCATGCATCCGACAAACGTTGTAGCCCGTCACAGCAGGATTGCAGCAGCGCTGTTGAGAGTGCTTTGCTTTTGCCGTGCATTTGGTAGCGTCTTTGAGTGCCATCTTGAGTGTGAGAAATTAGAAATTCACATTTGCTTGAGGGTTCCCGATCGCTGCCTCATGCATCCTGTGCAAAATGTGCAAACTCAAGCGACCGTTACATTTCCTATAAGTTACAAAACGCCTCACGTATCCTGCGCAAATTGCGCAAACTCAAACGAGCCTTAAAACTTTGGCGATCGGTGTTAGTGCATCGCGAAACTCGCGAAACTCCTTTAAGCCGTCCCTAGAACTTTGGTGATCGAGTGGGCACCTCGACAAATCGCCATCGGTAATTCGATGCTCCAACTAACGACCCGATCGCCGCTCTTGGATTCCGTCACGATCGCTTGACCGTTTGTTCGCTTGATGATTTGCCGCGCAACGGCAGGGCGATCGGTGTGGATGCGAACCTGATTAATCGCGTAATCGTAGGTTATTGAGGTTTCTGCCATTTTCTCTACTCAATGAGGAATGTCTCATTTATAGTCTATTGAGACTCAAGAATCGTCAACGCATCCTTAGCAAATGTGGCAAACTCACCCGATCGGCTTCCTCAAGCAGTGCGATCGTAGGCACTTGAAGCTATTGTTCTGCTTCAACTCGATCTACTCTGATAGAGAAATCTTTGGGAGGCACCCCATTCACAACCTCTTCAAATGCAAGGTTTTTCCCTGGAGGAATCACTCCACTAATTCTAAGGATGATTGTTCTGTCCTGCTCTTTGCCATAGGTTACGGGGCGTTGGAGTGTGACCATCGCAGATGTGACCCTAACAGTTCTTTTAGAATTATTCTGAATAGTTCCTATCACTTCAAAGGAGTCGCTATTACCAGCCTGTACAGAGACTCCAGAGAGACTCAATCCATCATCCTTTGGTACAGACAGGCTTTTAGAAGCAGGGGTGTTGTCAATTCCAGACCATGCAGTCAGGTCAACGCATTGATCCTTCAGGACAGCATAGGAAACCATGTCGCATAGAGGTAATGCGTGGGCTGCTTTAGGGGACGCAATCGCAGCAGCAGCAAATGCGCCAATCAATATATTTTTGAGCATGAATAAATCCGATCGCTTAAACAGCAACCTTATCCCCAGTTGAACTTTGAGCGATCGGGGATGCTTGATCTTTATCCTGAGAGCGGTTTTTATTAATCTCAGAAAAATTTATGTCCACTTTTCTGGTTCGCTGGATGCAGCGATCGCCCTTCATCGGATTGTCGAACGCCTGCCGCAGGTGTTGCATATGATCCGCTTGCCAATTTCACCTTTTGCATTAGGGATGCTGTCGCCTTTCTTGATCGTGTCGCTCGATCCACATTTAGGGCAATCCAGCGCTCTCCCTTCAACACCGCTCGATTCTCGCACGATGGATTGTACCGGAGTCTTACTAGAGATAGCTTCTAGGGCATTCTCAGAGGGCTGTTTTAAGATTGCGGGGGCTTGATGCTTGATCGCCCCTTCTAACTCAGCAACACGGCTCAATGCCGCCGTTAGCTGGTCAGAGAGGCTGTCAATTTTCCCAGGCGTTGCTTGATAGTCTGCACCTCCGCCTCAATGCCTGATAGACGGTCGCTAACGTCGCTAACGTCTTCACCAATCAGTTTGGCGACTGCCTGATAGATCAACTCGCTCTGGCTCATTCCCGTACTCTCAGACAGTTCTTTAAGCCTATCGATCCAAGATTCAGGAACGCGAGTCCCTACCATCTGTTTTGCCATGTTTCGTTATCTCCGTTATCGCCGTTAGCGTTGATGAATCAAGGATATTCGATCAATCCTCAATCGGTTCGATAACATCGTTATCAGCGATAACGAATTAAGTAGAACTTATCAATCAACGGCAGCATCAGGGTTACAGCGATTTCTCGCTCTGCCAGACTGATAAGCAAAGATTAATCAGCAACCGATAACGCCGTTATCAATTGTTATCAACACTAGAACAGGGGTTACAGCCTTTACATGGACTAATCACGTTTAGTCCATCTAGAATACTGATAACGGCGTTATCAATCGTTATCGACATGAAGACCGACCGACATGGGCAAGCCAAAATTCTGACTTCCGATGAGATTCAGAGATTATTTGAGACGGGCTTCACCTGCGATCGCGATCGGGCACTGTTTGGCATCTGCCTCTACACAGCTTGCCGGATCAAGGAGGCTTGCACTCTTCTCACGACCGATGTTTATGATGCCAGTGGCGTGAGGGCAAGGCTTACCATTCGTAAGGGCAACACCAAAGGGCAGCAGGATACGCGCCAGGTCGCCGTTCATCCGGCTCTCGCTGACTATCTCACTCTCTATCAGGGGCAAGGGAAGGAGCATCTATTTCCCGGTCGTCATGGGAGAGGGCATCTTCACCCCACCTCGGCGGATGCAATTCTGCGCGATGCCTGTCAGCGAGTGGGGCTGGAAGGAGTGAGCACTCATAGCATGAGACGAACGGCTCTGACCGTGATGCACTGTGCAGGGATTCCTTTAGGGGTGCTGCAAAAAATATCTGGGCATCGTAATCTACAGGCACTCCAGAAATATCTGGAAGTTTCAGAGGAACAGGTAGAAGAGGCGATCTCGGCGCTAAGTTTCACCTGAGCGTCCAAATCGGTAAATCAATCTACTAGACCGTCAACCTTAAATTGAGGGATAGATTTTCTTGAAAACACTCTCTATACAAAGGCTACAGGCTCTAGCTACCCCTCAAAATAGCCTTGACTGGCTACTACTGATTTTCGCGATCACTAAATCTCACTTTATTGTGTTGGTCTACTGCCCGCTTTTGGAGCGCAAGGAATGGTTGACTGCTCCGCTGAGTTTAACTCAACCCCTAGACAAAGAAGCCGTTTAAAACTCTCGCGGCGGATCACGGCACGCTTGCTATATTACCCTATGCAAAAGAAAAACAACTTGAAAGTTTGGGAGCACCCGGACAGGCTTGATGAACTTTCTACGTAGACTTTTGGTATCTTATTTAAACTTTCTACGAAGATTCATGCACACCCTGATTCTTTTTTCGTAAAAGGAAGTAAAACTCATTAAGTGTCGCCCCAGAAGAAAAGACAAACCTTGAGAGCATCTCCAAACACCAATTTGGTTTTCAATGGCTCCCATGTCACCAAAATACCCGTTAAGGAAAACAGGTATGCATGGGTGTCATTAGAGCAAATATGGATTAGGGTTCTACCATCTAAAATCGCAAATCTAAAATCCGAAATTGTCTAACTTCTGGCGGGCAAACTTCAGGGGCTCCTACCATTCACCTTTTATCTCGAGGAGCCAAATTGATGGTTACTTTTCTAAAGAAAGCTGCAATTGTTGCTGGAGCGACTGTTAGTCTCACAGCCTTCAACGCAATACCAGCACATGCCTTATCCTTCACTGCTTATACTGATCTAGCAAGCTGGCAAGCTGCTGCTGGGTCAACGACTGTAGAAACTTTTAATTCCAGTCCCACAGGACTCTTTGGTCAACCCAGTTTTGGTCCAATTGGATTTAATGGGTTCTCAGTTTCTGGTTCAACCAACGGCGATGCAATTGGAATAGCCCAGAATACAGTTGCCAACGGGGGGGATAACTATCCAATTCCCGGTTCGTTTGTTGGGCAGAACTTTTTAGGCTGGGGTAATGGTGGCGACGGAGGCGTAGGACCTACTACTATTTTAACTTTTGCCAATGGAGGTACACGCGCCTTCGGATTTGACTGGTTCAACACAGACTTTTCTGATCAATACTCTATTACACTCGATCCAGGTGGTAATACTTATAGTGCTCCACCGTTTACCGTGGCTTCCTCTGGGACAACATCTGGCTTCTGGGGAGTTGTAGCTGATGGACTAGTTCAATCTGCTACTATTCAAACGCAATTTGGAGGAGGTTATATTTCCACAGAGGGATTGGACAACGTTCGTACTGCTACTAAGGCTACAGCAGTTCCTACTCCAGCCTTGCTACCAGGGCTAATCGGCATGGGTATTGCTGCACTCCGCAAGCGGAAAGGGAAAGCGGTTGATCAACCCAGTGAGGCTTAATTGAGAGGATTGCCCAGCTAAGGTCAATTCTGAAATCGAGAGGGGCGCTTGCTGCATAACCAGACCGAAGACTGAACTACCAAAACAAAACACCTCTAACCGAAACTGGCTAGAGGTGTTTTGTTTTGGTAAAGATCCGGGCTACCCCTGGTGAATCGAGAAGTTTGAATCGATAACCCTACTAGCTCGAATGATGCGGAATTTTTTGTGTTTGACAGCTATAGCGCTCTCAGGAATCCCTTTCGGCTGCTCGAATCTAATTTCTCAAGCTGTTAAGCCCTCACCCGCTCAATCCCTTACAGGCTCACTAACAGTTGCAGCCGAATCAGACACCTCTACTTATTGGGCTGTTTCACGCAAAGAGATAGGGGTCGAATGTTCTGGGAGCGGTGGAACTACGACCGGTGGATACTCCGATATTGACGAAGGGGCACAAGTGACGATCAAGGATGAGTCAAATAAATTGATCGCCACTGGCAAGCTAGGGAAAGGAGCTACGGCAGATATTGGCTTTGGAGGCGCTTGCGCGTTTCCTTTTTCAGTTACAAATGTTCCAACTGCTACTTTCTACACGATCGAGGTTGGCAGTCGAAAAGGGATTACCTATTCAGCCAAAGAGATTCAAGACAAGAACTGGCAGGTAAATATCAGTCTAGGAGGTTGAGTCTCTTTAATCATTTCCTTCACCCGATAGAGCGCTCGTTTCTTGAACGCCTTCTTAGGTGGCTTATGGTCGCTCTTAGTCGCATCTGGCAGTAATTCATCTAAGGCTAGTTGTTCACCTTGCAACGGCTTAATCTTGGGCATCTGGTTAATAGTTTGTGTGAGGATTTATAGAGTCATTAAAATGAACGGGACAAACGGGACGGGACGACGGGACAAATCCCCTTGGACAACGGGACAAACCCCTTGGACGTTGACGGGACGTGTCCAACGGGCAAAAATGGCACCTCTCAGAATTTGTCCCGTTGTCCCGTCCCATCGCTTCAAGTAGTAGTTGAAAGCTCGATTAGCTTGAACATCATTTCGATTTCGTCTTGGTAAGAGCCTAGATACTCTGCCATCAGATAAGGGGTGTGCTTCTTGCCTTGTGACTTGTATCGAGCGGGGAACTGAATCGGGTTATGTCTCGCTTTCCAGAGGTGCCCCTCATAAGGAAACACCTCGTCTTTTTGTGGTGGGAAGTTGAACCCGATGAGATACTGACCTCTCACTTTCACGCTCTCGATCGCTGGCAGAGTAGCGGCGATTTCATCAGGCAGTTGGAAGGCAACCGATACCCAAAAGCGAGACTGCTTTATCTTGAACTCGTTGTGAAAGTTGAGAGCCTGAGATGCTTCGTTAAAGTCCA
>Ga0209512_1003874_pt1 | contig 13667 bp, 16 predicted proteins | sample frozenSSSSmetaG_FD_184142 | JGI IMG/M metagenome (GOLD analysis project Ga0209512, IMG submission 184142) | Glacier valley bacterial and archeal communities from Borup Fiord, Nunavut, Canada, to study Microbial Dark Matter (Phase II) -... | ecosystem: Environmental > Aquatic > Freshwater > Ice >... | reverse complement strand
TCATTAAAGTTATTTTCAACAGTAGCTTATTAATCAAAAGAGGGGTTGTGGCTGCAATCCCTCTTAATTTTTCACAAAGCTATGTAAGCATAGTGTGGCGCATGTTAAACCTATATAACCTTATTATTAACCAAACCTTATCAAAACAAAACAGAATAGTTACATCTGTATTTCATTCCGGTTTCATTTAGTCTTATTGAGCTTATTTAAAAGATATTATGGTTTGTAACCGTAATGAAACAGGTCTTTTTTACCCATATTCCTCAAATGCACGGGCGCCTGAAAAGGAGAAGATAGGAGAGAAAGGGCGAAAATGTGATAAGGTCAATTTGAAAATGGTTAAATGAATATATTTATTGTCTTTAACGGGTATTGACATTCTTGGGATGAGCGCTGACACACCTGGGATAAGCACTGACACGCCTGGGATGGACACTGACACGCCTAGGATGAGCAATGACATTCAGGAAATGAGCGCTGACATTCAAGAAATGGTCTCTTACATTCAAGAAATGAGCACTTACATTCAGGAAATGAACGCTGACATTCAAGAAATGAACGCTTACATTCAAGAAATGACGCTGACATTCAAGAAATGGTCTCTTACATTCAAGAAATGAGCACTTACATTCAAGAAATGGTCTCTTACATTCAAGAAATGGTCTCTTACATTCAAGAAATGAGCACTTACATTCAAGAAATGAGCACTTACATTCAAGAAATGGTCTCTTACATTCAAGAAATGGTCTCTTACATTCAAGAAATGGTCTCTTACATTCAAGAAATGGTCTCTTACATTCAAGAAATGGACGCTTACATTCAAGAAATGAACGCTGACATTCAAGAAATGAACGCTGACATTCAAGAAATGAGCACTTACATTCAAGAAATGAGCACTTACATTCAAGAAATGGACACTGACATAGAAGAAATGTGACCCTCCCTGAAATAGGTTGACCACCCCAAACAAATATTATAATAAATGTCATAATAGTCTGCTGTCTGATTAATATCCATACATTTGAAGAATCAGAAATTTGTGAATAATGGTTGTTTCTGATAAGTGCCATAATTTTAGTAACTTAATCTTTTTTGGATGAAGAAACTAATTCTTATTTTTACAATATTGATTATTGCATTGTCCGTTATTTCAAGCGTTGTTGGCGTTTTGAATTACCGGACATTGGATTTTGAAAGCTTTGTAACCGCAGGTGGAGAACAAGTTGAGATTCTGGCCGAAGGAATCTATAAGTACAATGTGAAACAGTGGGTGTTGAGCGGATTGCCATGGGACATTGTCAGATTAGTGCTTGGTATTCCTTTACTTATCTTGTCTTTTATATTTTACCTGAAGGGTTCATTAAAAGGAACCATGATTTTTATCGGGATTTTATTCAGTTTTTTCTATCAAAGTTTACTGTGGGCAATTGGCTGGCACTTTAATTCGTTGTTTTTTGTCTATACCTTCACGTTCGCGTTTAGTTGGATTACCTTGTTTCTGGTCGTACTTTCTTTTGACAGAAACAGAATGGATCATGCAACAAATAAAAAATTTCCTGTCAGGTTAGTTGCCATATTTCTTTTCTTTATTGCCGGTATGTTGTTCTTTAAATGTATGGGCGAAATAGTGCCGATGCTTTCCTCCGGATTGTTTAAAGAACCATTTTTGGGCTATTATAATTTATTTGACCAGTTCATTGATATTGGAATTATAATTCCTTTTGTTGTCTTTACCGGCGTATTGTTGCTAAAAAGAAATGTATACGGTTTCCTCTTTTCATCAGTCGGTCTTATTCTGTTTCTAAACATTGGTTTATCGGTTGTTGCCGGACAAGCAATACTTGGCGTAATGACCAATACATTTACAGATCAGATTTCCGGTATTGCGATATTTTCTGTCTTTATGCTTGTTGATGTTTTTGTTCTGGTTAAAATATTAAGAAACATAAATGAAAAACCAAATGGAACATTATTGATTAGTTAGCGTTCTTTGTAAGGAGCAATACTGCAACCATCAAACAGACGACAATATAAGTGAAAAAATAAACTTCAATTATGACAGAAAATAGAAAATCAGGAAATGGTATTGGCATTGGGGCTGCTCTTGGAGTCGCATTCGGAGCTGCCTATGGAATTTCTTCGGGAAATACATCTTTAAGCATAGCAATGGGATTAGCCATAGGTGTTGCTATCGGAGCTATATTTGACATTGTAAAAAACAGAAAATAAGTTCCAATTTTTTATTTACTTGAAAAATGTATTGATTTTAAAATTTTCGAACTTTTTTGTTCTTAGATTGGTTAATCTCTCTGAAAGCCATTTCAATTGAATTCAAAACATATATAAACCGATTCTTTTTATTCTTTAAATTAAAAATCACAATGGAAAACATTGAAAATCTTTCTTTAAAAATGGATAGGAATGCGCAGGTAATTAGCGTATTATTCAGGCATGCTGAAGTATGGAAAAAGGTTTCCAAATTTCAGACAGCTGTTGACCGGCTTATTTCGAATCAGGAAAAGTTGGTGGAATTACAAGCGTTATTAAATAAGGACATAACGGCAGTTGAGAAAGCAAAGAATGAACGACGAAAGGAATTAGAAGACAAAACCATCACGTTGGTTCGGATTTTGCAGGTTTTTGCCCACGACAAAAAGAAAGGGAAGTTACAGCGCAAATTGTTTCATCTTACCTATGAGTTTGTTGAAAACTGTATGGACCTGGAATTAATAGACATCTCGAAGGAAATCTGGCTGCTCGCCAATAAATTTGGCGGATATGCGATCACATTTGTGAGTAAAATTAAAGCAGCGCTTGATCCTGAAAATGTAAAGGCGACCAACAAATTTGAGAAAGAGTTCGGATTAAATCCCGACATGATTAAAAATCTTGAAGAGGCTATACTCAACTTTATTAAAGCGATGTTTCCTTACAATAAAGAAATGGAGGAAATCGGAAAGGTGGGAATGAAGATGAAGCAGATCAACAAAAAGACCAAGAAGCTGCTTGCCAATAAAATTGACCGTCTTGTATTGATGTTTGAGAATGAGAATCCGGGATTCTACAAGGAATACCACGAACTGAGAGAAGATCACTATTATAAGCATGTAAAAGAAACAATTAACCAGGAAGCCGACTTTAATGAATTATTAGTGGATGAAAATGTGCAGGTAGAGACTAAACCAAAATCAAAAAAATCTCATAAAACAAATTCTGACACAGTTTAAAATTGGTTATGAATTCAAAGATTGGCAATGGTTTGGATGTATATGAAAAGCCAGTCAGTCTCAAATTGTTACTTGAAAAAGACATTAACAGGCTTAATTCGGTTTCCGGTGAAGACCATTTGAACATTGACAAATCTATTCATACAATACGAAAATCGCTGAAATCTATTTCAGCGATTTTATTGTTATGCGAAGTTCATTTTGACAGCAAACAGTTCCAAAACTGGAATTCGTATATTAAGTTTCTCTCAAAACAGTATGGAGTGGTGAGGGAACCTTATGTTTATCTTCAAACCTTCAGTCAAATTGAAGAGAAACTGAAAAGCTTCGACAACGTCAATCTGTATGAATTGAGGTACAATCTTGAACTACAACACCATTTAATTGTAAATGACATTAAGAACAGGTGCGAAAATGTTCAGTTTGGAAAAGAAGCAATCCTTAAATTAACGGAAGAGTTAAGTAATCTGGATATTAATTTCACATTTATACCTCTTAAAAGGAGACTTTTAATCAGCTGTCAAAAATCCCGGAGGTTATTTAAAAAATTAACCCTTCGTTCCTCTTCCTGTGATTATCATCGGTTTCGTAAATGGTGCAAGATTTATTACCATCAAAAGCTGGTTTTAAATCAAATAAAACCAGAGAAAACATCAAAAGAGAACAAGAAACTATATAAACTAACTGAGTTCCTGGGCGACGAACACAATTTGCAGGTGTTTTCCCAATACCTGTCGACGCATTTTCCGGTATTATCACAGCTTTCAGAAGTCTTATTCAGGTCAAAAATAAAACGATTAAGGAAAAAAGCATTGGCACTTTATCCGAAAATTAGTTGCTGATATTAGGATTGCCCGGCCTTCATTGTTAAAGATGTAATAAAATCGTAATCACTTTGTGCATGAATTATAATAAAGATGATTTTACTTTGGCTAAATGAATAGTAAAAGTTGTTTTAAATGAAAAAAATACTGATCATTAATGGTCATCCCAACCAAAACAGTTTTTGTTTTGGCATAGCAGAAGCTTATAAGGAAGGGGCATCAGATGCGGGTGCTGAAGTAAAAGAAATAATTATTCGGGATTTAAAATTCAACCCAAATCTTGAGTTTGGTTACGAGAAAAGAACCGCGTTAGAACCTGATTTACTAGCAGCCTGGGAAAAAATAAAATGGGCAGACCATTTGGTATGGGTTCACCCAGTATGGTGGGGCGGTCTTCCCGCAATCACAAAAGGCTTTATTGACCGGCTTTTTTTGCCTGGTTTTGTTTTTCAATACAGAGAAAATTCTGTTTGGTGGGATAAACTTCTAAAGGGTAAGACTGCACATATCATCACAACGCTTGATCAGCCTGGATGGTACTATTGGTTAATGTTCGGACGACCAAGTGTGAATCAATTAAGGAAAACTGTTTTGGGATTTTGCGGCGTAAAACCTGTAAAAGTCACTTATATTCAGCCAATGAGAAATTCAAAAACTGAATTCAGAAATCAATGGCTGGAAAAGATTGAAAAATTGGGCAAGGACTATGTAAAATTGTAAAAATGGAAATGCCATTTACTCTTGAGCAATTTCTGGATGTATTTAAAAAATATAATCAAGCCGTTTTCCCAATGCAGGCTGTGTTTTATTTGATAAGTCTAATTGCTATTGATTTGACAATAAAACGTTATCCTAAATCAGATAAGACAATTAGCATTATTCTGGCCTTTTTTTGGTTGTGGATGGGAATTGTTTACCACTTGATTTTTTTCAGTACGATAAATAAAGCTGCTTATTTGTTTGGGGCATTATTTATTTTGCAAGGTGTTCTGTTTTTCTATTTTGGAGTTTTCCGAAACAAATTGTCGTTTAAACTTGGTCGCAATATTGACGTTTATGAAATTTCCGGAATCATACTATTTATTTTTGCATTGATTGTTTATCCAGTAATAGGGTATTTTTTTGGTCACATTTATCCATCTTCTCCAACTTTTGGACTACCATGTCCGACAACAATATTCACTTTTGGATTACTGCTATTGAACATTCGGAAGTGCCCCGTTATAATTCTTATCATACCATTTTTGTGGTCAATTGTCGGATTCACAGCAGCACTTCAATTTGGAATATTTGAAGATTCAGGGTTATTAATTTCTGGTCTGATTGCAACTTCCCTTTTGATTTACCGAAATAGAATATTGTCTCAAAAATTTCGAAGAATGTAAAGCTGCTTTTTGAAATCATTGTCTGATTGGTTTGGGTTGGTGTTGCAGGTATTTGAAGTATAAGAGAATGAAAAGTGATGTGATAAAAGTGTACTGGACGATTGCTTAATGGACGCTCTTTTTCTGTTGGGTGTTTGGTGCAGGTTTGGGGATGAGTCATTATCATGGTGGTTTTTTGACAAACTATCTGGCAGATATAACTTTTCCACCGTGGTTTTATATTTTTATTAGAGGCAAAACAACAAACAAAGAGGTGATTCCCCACTTGCTTCTGGTTGGCAGTTGGTTCGGAAGGTCACCAGAAAGGGCTTCAATTTCAATTTTTGTGATTGGAGTCTTAACAGAATTTAAAACTTTCTATTGGTCATATGGACCAATTACAGGAACCTATGACTCATTGGATATTTTATCTTATGGTAGTGGTTTAATTGCTTGCTATTTATTTGACAAATGGATAGACCGCAAACCTGAAAAATAGGGCTCTAACCTGGAACGAGAATAGTACGTTTTTAGTGTTTTTGTTTCAGTATTAATATGGGATAAATGTGCTGCTCCTAACATCCCGCCGTGCTTTAGCAGAAGCTATGGCTGGCATTCTCTTAATCTTTTTAAAATATTAAAACAATGGAAGTAAATTGGGTGGTTTTAGGCATCGTTGCATTTTGCGCGATTATTTTAATTGTTTATTTAGTCAGGAGAAATCTGAAAGATAAAGTTGAAGTGACGAAATTCTTTAATGAAGAGGTTGCCACTGAAAAAAAGTTTGAAATAGAGGACGATGAATAATTTTACCTTATAATCCGGGAGTTATGAAATCGAAAACAGCGCGAAACATTCTTTTGTTCCTATTGGCTTTTCTCGGATTGAGTGCAATCGGCGGCGGCGGAGCTTTAATTATTTCTCCTTCCGGAAAGTTGTTGGGCGGACTGCCACTTGTAATACTGGAAAGGTCTCCTTTTAATGATTTTTTAGTGCCTGGTATCATTCTATTTGTCGTTTTGGGTCTTATTCCTTGTCTCCTGGTATTTGCTTTGATAAAAAAGCCAGAAAGTAAATTTGCCGAGCATTTTAATTTTTTTAAGGATATGTATTGGGCATGGTCATTCAGTATTTATGTCGCTTTTGCACTCATTATCTGGATACAGGTTGAAACAATATACATACAGGGAGTTGGTTGGCTCCAGACTTTTTACCTCTTTTTTGCAATCCCTCTTATTTTTACGGCATTGCTGCCGCAAGTCAGGAATTACTATAAAAAGTAAAATCATAATAATTGATCCGGGAAAATTTTTGTTAATTACGACCATATCTTAAAATTGAAAATTAATATACAGTTATTCAACTAATAAAGAGAAACACCATGTTAAAAGAAAAAGTACTTAATAAAAGATTGAAGGCCCATAATGATGAATTTCTAAAGGACCTGCTAAAAGGGTTTATCTATAATAAAGGCGATAACGATGACCGAAGGCAAGAATTAGGCGATGAAGAAGAAGATGATGATGACAAATGGAAGGAATTAGGCGATGATGAAGATGATGATTTAGAAGAATATGAATTAGAGGAAGAGGACAATGATGATTAAGCCAAAGTCAGGGGAATGTGGAGCCAGTAAAATGTAAAAATGAAATCTGTCTGATCACTATATTTTAATTGAAAGCCTGGTTTGTTTGGTTACGCAAAATCGCATCATATTCAACAGCAGTTATACTGACATATGGCACTGTGAAGCAAAAACAGGTACCATTTCCGGTATTGTCCTCAACCCATATTTTACCCTTATTCATCTCCACAAATTCTTTACAAAGTTTTAAGCCAAACCCCGATCCTTTTTCATTCATCAAACCTGCGGAAGAAGATTCTTTATCCGAATGAAAGATTGATTTTTTTAGTTTCTGATCGATTCCAATGCCGGAATCGGTTACCGAAATGTTGTAATTCTGTTTTTTTAGTGTGGAAGTGATTTCGATGATACCATGTTCGGGTGTGTATTTGATTGCATTCGACACAAGGTTTCGGACAACGCACATAAATAAATCGGCATCCGCCTTGATGAAGGAATCAATTGGAAGGTCAATAATGAGTTGAATGTTCTTCTGTTTCAGAATTGTCTCATACATACGTGATGATTCGTGTATCAATTTTTCCAACGAATGATCGGTGATCACAGGAGTGATCCTGTTGAGGCGCGATCGTGACCAATGCAATAAGTTATCCATCAGATGAAACGCATTTTTTGCCGATTCGTCTAAAGCGCCCAATGTTTTCTGCACTTTTTCAGGTGGCATTTTTGTGTACCGCAATGATAACATTTCAGTCAGGTTTTGAAACCAGTAGAGCGGATTTCTTAGTTCGTGCGTAATGATCGAAAAGATCTTATCCTTTTCGCGGTTTGCATTCTCGAGTTCATTGTTTAGTTTCTCAAGTTCTTTGTTTTGTTTTACGATCCTATTGTTGAGCTTTTCGAGCCCTTGATTGGCTCTTTTTTTGCTTTCAAAACGGGTGTAGAGCATAATTGTAAACACCGCAATAAATACAAGCGCAATAATAAAAATCCAGATAAAGGCATCCTTACGAAGGATTGTCATCTTTTTCAATTCGTTGTCCTTGCGCAGAACCTCATTGTCTTTTTCTTTCCTTTCCGACTCGAAAGTGATGCGCAATTCACTCAGCCGGTGATTATTCTCAGCCTGGATCAATTTTTTCTCTGCCTGTGCGAAAAGGGTATAAAATTGTAACGATTTTTCATAATCCTTATTCGCAAGGTAACATTTGTATAATCCCCAATTTCCGTCATGATTAAGCTCTGTCAGGTTTGCAGATTTGGCTTTCTTCAGACAAAGCTCGAATGACTGCCTCGCAGAATCGGGCTGATTCAGGCCTAGAAAAGTATTTCCAAGTTCAAGCGAAGATTCAGCGATTCCTGCGTTATAACCAGTATTCTGAGCAATTCCAAGTGATTGACGTAAGTACTCTTTGGCTTTCGGGTATTGGTTCTGGAGATTATATGCCTTTCCAAGGTTGGTTAATGCCTTTACCTTTCCTTTTGTGTAAGAAATTTGTTCACAATTTCTGAGCGCTTTCAAAAAGTAAAAGCGGGCGCTGTCGGAATTATTTTTCATGAGAAAAACTTTCCCAATGTTATTGAACGAGTTGGCCATCCCTTCGGGAGTATTGAGCGATACGCGATAAGCAAGCGCTTTTCGGTGATATTCCATTGAACGGTCGGGATGTTCGAGCGCCAGGTAAATAGTCCCTAAATGGTTGCAAACATCGGCTAAATTGATATAATCGCTCGTTTTCTCACATGCGTCATAAGCATCTAAGTAACATCTGAGCGCCATGTACAAATCGCCATCGTTGTTGTAGGTTTTTCCAAGACTTAGTAATACAGAGGCCGATTGCAACATATTTCCCCTGCTTTTGTAAATTTCGATAGCGCGTTTGTAATACAGAACCGATTCCTCAAAATTTCCCGTTGTGTGATAATACTTGCCAATATAGTTGAGGGCATTAGCTTCAAGATCGGAAAATTGTTTTTGTTGTGCGATTGAAAGTGCCTCTTTAAAATAATCACCCGATTTCTCATATTCCCCCCTGATATAAAAAATGGTTCCTGTTTCAATAAGCGACTGACATTCACCTGATTTATAACTAATTTTCTTGGCTAATTTCAATGCATCCTGAAACATCAAAAGTGCATTCTCATTTTTACCCTGGAGCCGCAGATTTGATCCTAATGCCAACGATGATTTGACGATCATTGTATCATTTTCCGCGATTTGGGCCATCTTAAGCGCTTTTTCTGCGGCTTCAAACGAAGAACTTAAAGAAATGAATCCGGGAACAAAGGTATTGTGAAGCAACCTGTCAATTTCAAGGGCTGCCTTGGTTTCCTTCGGTTTGTTAGTTGATTGCTGGCACGCGAAAAAGGCGGTTAGTAAAACCAGGCTCAGTATTAAATTTAAAGGACGAGCAGCTATTTTCATTATTTGATGATTCCATTGCGAATGGCATAGCGCGTTAAATCCGAATTCGTGGTAAGATTCATTTTGTGCATAATATTGCTTCGGTGGTTTCCGATTGTATGTTTACTAATCGCCAATTTTTCGGCTATCTCTGATTTCTTCATACCCGAAGCCATCATAAAAAAGATTTGAAATTCGCGGTCTGACAATGTTTCGTGCAATAATGAATCCACGCTCTTTTCAGGTTCAATAACCCACTCCGCAAGCATGGAACCTTGTTGCTGGGTGAAATATTTTTTGCCGGAGAGAACAATTCTCAATATTTCAATGATCCGTTTTGGGTCGGTTTCCTTGTTGATATAAGCCGAAGCGCCATTTCGAATCATGCGCACCGCATATATCTCGTCGGGATTCATTGAGAAAATTACGACAGGCGTGCGTTCCCATGTCGTTTTAATCTCTTTGAGGACATCCATGGCATCTTTCCCTGGCATCGAAATATCAAGTAATACAAGGTCATAACGATTGCGCCTGAGCTTTTCGATCAGTTCATCTCCATTCGAAGCCTCATCGCAGATGCTCATATCAGTTGTTTCATCGAGAATAAGTTGCAGTCCCGTGCGTACTACTGCATGGTCGTCGGCTATAATAATTCGTTTTAACGGCTTGTCCAAAACTGGTTGATTTTGATGATAAAAGTATTTTAATCTATCTGAATTGTAATATTAAATTAATGTTAATTGAAGATTAAGAGAACAGGATATAGAAGTGTACAGTATTAAGTATACATCCAATAATTGCAGTTTTTCAGATTAAAAACACATGAATGTCATTGCTTTACCTTTTTATTGTTCCGTATAGTTAAAACAGCTATACACTTTCGACTAAAAGTGCCATTGCAGGCTTTATGGATTCGTTCTATCCTTGCATTGTCATTTTATCGAAACTTCCATGTATAAATTTTTGTGTTGTATTCTATTGTTGATAGCTATATTTTCGGGCCTTCAAGCTGAGACAATTCGTGGTATTGCAAGAGATGCGGTAACCGGTGAAGCGCTGATTGGTTCCACTATTTATATCAAAGAGCTTAACAAGGGAACAAATTCGGGTTTGAATGGGTCGTTTATTCTAAAGAATGTACCAAAGGGTAGTTATAAAATAACCTGCAGCTATGTTAGTTATCAAACAATTGAAAAAAAGATAGTCGTTAATGAAAACGATGTTCTGGTAGTTAATTTCGATCTGACGGAGCAAACTTCTGAACTTGTTGAAGTTAAAGTTGTTTCAACCAGGAACAAAAGTACTGAAATAAGTGCCCGTAGTCAGGAGAGACATGCAGACCAGGTGATCAATGTAGTAAGCGCTAAAACAATTGAGCTGTCGCCCGATTTAAATGTAGCCAATGTAATTCAACGTGTCTCGGGAGTAACCCTTGAAAGAAGTGCAACAGGTGATGGTCAGTATGCCCTTTTACGCGGAATGGATAAACGGTTTACTTATACAATGGTAAATGGTGTTAAGATTCCAAGTCCGGATAATAAGAACCGCTTTGTACCGCTTGATATTTTTCCGTCAGAACTTCTAGACAGGCTTGAGGTCAATAAGTCTATTACTGCCAATATGGAAGGTGACGGTATTGGTGGGGCAATAAACATGGTAATGAAAGATGCGCCTGCAAACAGACAACTGACCGCCAATCTTGCTACGGGATATAACACCTTGTTCTTTCACAATGATTACCAATATTTTGATATTTCAGTCATTAACGCAAAATCACCCAACGAAAAATATGGGATTGCCTATCCGGTTCAGATGAAGGATTTTACAACGAAAAATCTACATCTTAATTCCGGGAAGGCAGTTCCAAATCTTTCGGGAGGTTTCTCATTTGGAGACCGGTTTATAAAAGAACGCTTGGGTATTATGCTGGCCGGGAGTTACCAAAAGAATGTCAGGGGAAACTCAAGTGATATGTTTAGTTCAACCACAAACTCCGATGGCTCGCAGAGCATCACCCACCGGTTTTTCTCAAATCAACAAACACGTTTGGGTCTTCATGCAAAATTTGACATTAAATTGTCAACCAATCATAAACTGATGTGGTACAATGCATACATGGATTTTCATAATGCTCAGGTCAGGGATGCTATTTCATATAGCTCTGAGACAACCCGCCTTAGATGGAACCGTCAAACAATTATGAATTCTACACTTAAAGGACTCCACAGCTTTAGTAATTCTAAACTGAATCTTGACTGGTCATTATCATACGGTAAGGCATTGAATGAAACACCTGATAATGTTCAGATTAATGCATTAATCATCAATGGGATTACGAGTATCGATCAAAACGATGGCGCTTCCCGTCGCTGGGAACACAACTCAGATAATGACAGAGCAGGATACATTAATCTTATACAAAGTTTTAATTTAAAAAATGGAGCATCTCTTGACCTTTCAACCGGGGGAATTTACAGAGATAAGATTCGAGGAAGCTATTTTAACGAGTATCATTTCAAGCCTTATGATGAATCAAAGCCCAATTCGGCAGAGATAATTAAAGGGGCAGACTATAATAATTTTAACGGAATTAAATTTTCGGTCAATAGTTTTGGCAACTTAAGCGACCCGCTTAATTATGATGCGACCGAGAAAATCGGTGCCGGTTATCTGATGGGAAAACTATCTGCTAAAAAACTCAAGTTTATTGCAGGTGTGAGAGTAGAATCTACAAATCAAGGATATAACTTAAAATTTACGACCGAGGGCGCACGAAATGAAGGAAATCAGGAATATATTGATATTCTTCCGAGTTTTAATTTTAAGTATTCAGTACATAAAGACGCCAATTTGCGCTTATCGTATTCGAAGGGAATCAACCGTCCCAGCTTTTTTGAGATTGTTCCTTACAGCATGATATATGAAGATTATAAGGAACGAGGTAATCCGGACTTAATACGTACGAAGGCTGATAACTATGACCTGCGTTACGAGTTCTTCCCACGTCCTTCGGAACAGTTTATGGTAGGCCTCTTCTATAAAAGTATAAAAAACCCAATTGAATTTGGTATGATGAATGGTTTTGGGCAAGACGTATTTTATATGCCAATGAACTACGGTGATGCCAGCAATTACGGGGTTGAGGTTGATTTGATGAAATACTTCAGTTGGTTTGGAATTAAAGCGAATTATACCTTTACCAACTCCGATATTACGACCACCAAAATGAAGGTGATTCCAAACCCAGACCCAAATGCAGAAACAAAGATCATTACGCAATATGTCAGCCAAACCCGTCCTTTGTATGGACAGGCGGCGCATGTAGTCAACTTTTCAGTACTTTTTAAAGATAAGCGCAACGGCTGGGACGGACAGTTAGCATTTGCATATACTGGTGACAGGCTTTGCATTGTTTCCCGTTATTTGGACCAGGACAGTTGGCAAGCCGGATATGGTTCAATGGACGCTTCAATCGAAAAGAAATTTAAATCAGGAATTGCTGTGTTTGCCAAAGCGTCAAATCTGCTAAATTCACCTATGATTCAATACATTAAACGCAATGAAGAGAACGCGTTATTTACCAATATTGAACGATATCATGAAGGAATTGTAGAACGAAAGGAATTCTACGGGCAAAATATCTTAATTGGATTCAGATTCAAATTTCAATAATTTATTATTAAATCCACTTTTCAAAAACCACAAATCACAATGAAACAGAAACTTTTATTAATTTCTTTGGTGCTTTTAATTGCAACTCAGTTTACAGGTTGTAAAAAAGACACAACAATTGATCTGGCCGGGATCACATTATCTAAGACCTCAACCACACTGAAGCCTGCTGTGACAGAAACACTAACGGCAACCTTTTTTCCTGAGGATGCCACAAACAAGGAAGTGGTCTGGTCTTCTTCAAATCCTGCCGTTGCGACTGTTGACAATACAGGTAAAATTACATCAGTTGGTGTAGGTAATACAACAATCAGCGTTACTTGTGCATTGATCAGTTCTCTAAAAGCAACTTGTGACGTTACTGTATCATGGGCTACTCTTAATAACATCGCCGGAAGTGTTTCGGGTGTGTGGGAGAAAAATGCAACAGTTAATATATCAGGACATATTAATGTTGCAGCAGGACAAACCCTTACCATCGAAGAAGGCGTTCAGGTAATCTTTGACGATAACGGTGTTGGTGCAAGCCATACCAAAATCGAATTTATGGTTGCTGGAAAATTATATTGTAAAGGAACAGTAGCTAATCCA
>Ga0209512_1003873_pt1 | contig 13670 bp, 12 predicted proteins | sample frozenSSSSmetaG_FD_184142 | JGI IMG/M metagenome (GOLD analysis project Ga0209512, IMG submission 184142) | Glacier valley bacterial and archeal communities from Borup Fiord, Nunavut, Canada, to study Microbial Dark Matter (Phase II) -... | ecosystem: Environmental > Aquatic > Freshwater > Ice >... | reverse complement strand
AGTAGCTCTCCTGGATGGTGTCTGCCGCGTGCTGCTGCCAGCTGTCTTCGGCATCCATCGTGGCCAGGGCCGCGTTGATCCCGCCCGCCGCCAGCGACGTGTGTGCGTCGTTCTTGGGGCGCTTGCCTACAGCAAGAACATCGACTCCGCGCTCCGACAGTTCGATCGCCGCCCGCAGGCCGGACCCTCCCGTACCGATGACGAGAACGGAGGTAGAAATACGGCGACCGGTGACAGTGGCGTCCGGCATGAGAGGGCCTTTCCGGGGCAATAATATGGAGCCGCAACGGCGCGACTCCTCGTTTTCACGCTAGCTCGCGTTACTGGGCTTTTGCCCCGATCGCGCCGGGAGTCAGCCACGAGCGGCGGGCACCCCGCGCGTCAGCGTGATCTGGCGTGTCTTGGCCACCACGACGCTGGGTGCGAGAGGCGGATAGTGCGCGCTTGACCTGATAGCAGAGTCGAATTACATCACACTAACGTGATGTTAATGCCTTGCCCCAACTTAAGCGGTGTCGCAGGGATATCCGGCCGAAGAGCTCGCAGTCGCGAGGCGCACGCCCTGGGAATGGGAAAGATCACCGATGACGGGCGCAACTGACGCATACGCTTCGGGGTGGCTTGTGCGTGTCGAGTGAGTTCCTGGCCGAGCCCGGCGCTGGCGTGGCGGCTCGCGAGGGCGATTCATTCTCCGAGCAGCGCGCACTGGCCACAGGATTCGCTATCGTCGACCTCTCCGACCGCTCGGTGCTCACCATCTCCGGCCCTGATCGGCTCGGTTGGATCGACTCGCTCACCAGTCAGAGTGTCGCTCGCCTGGCGCCAGGCGAGTCCAGTGAGACGCTTCTGCTCGACGGTAACGGTCGAATTGAATATGCAGTCCGTCTGATCGATGACGGTGTCGTGTTATTGCTGCTGCTTGAGCGGGAGGAAGCGGGTTGCCTGCTTGCGTGGCTGAGCAGCATGGGATTCATGTTGCGGGTTGAACTCGCAGATCGCTCCGCCGATTTCGCGACGGTCGGCACCCTCGGCCATCCTGCCCTTCCGGTAGCGGCTCCTCATGGCGTGCCGCTCGCATGGCGCGACCCGTGGATGAGCGTGAGCCGGGGTGGCTATCAGTACGCGGTAGCGAAAAGGCACCCGGCTGCGGGCTGGACCTACAGCGAGCTGTTGCTGCCCCGCGCCGAACTGGCCGAGCTTTCCGCATCCGCTATTCCAGTCGTGGGACTGCTCGCTCTCGAAGCGCTGCGTATCGCAGTCTGGCGCCCGCGTTTCGCCACCGAGGTCGATGAGAAAACGATTCCGCACGAACTCGATTGGTTACGCACGGCCGTGTACCTCAACAAAGGCTGCTACCGCGGCCAGGAGACGGTGGCCAAGGTTCACAACCTCGGCCATCCGCCGCGCCGGCTCGTCATGCTTTACCTCGACGGATCGGATACCGTGCCGCCGTCGCGCGGTGATGATGCCGTTCTCGGGGACAAGACTGTCGGTCAGGTGACCTCCGCTGCCCACCACTACGAGCTGGGACCGGTCGCACTCGCGGTCATCAAACGCGGCACCGATCCGACCACCGAACTCCTCGTGCTCACCGGCGGCCTCGACGTGCCAGCCACGCAGGACGTGATAGTACCCCCGGACGCCGGCGCCTCGGCCACTGTTGCGCGCCTGCCGCGGCTCGGTGCGCTGCGACAGTAGCTCGTAACATCGGGCGTTGACGCGAACAGGCTGGGCGCGAACCGGGCGAGAGTGACCGGTGTCCCCCCAATCCCGCTCAACCCTGAGCGCTGGTCTCGGCCGCTCTCTGCTCGCGCAGCCAGGCGATGAGACCACCCGCAAGCAGCATTCCCACTTGCCGCGTCGAGAGGCGATGCCGCGCGGCATAATCCTCATTGCGGGTCTTGTTGTGCACGGTGATCCCGGTACCGGCGACGAGAGCTTCGCGGATCCCGGCCAGCACCAACACATCGCCCTGCCGGATGCGGTCGTGATCGGTCGCATCTTCGAACTCGATGGCGAGCACACCGAAATTGGCGAGGTTCTGCCAGTGGATGCGTGCGAAGGAGACGGCCAGCACCGCGCGCAACCCGAGGAAGCGGGGGGTGATCGCCGCATGCTCCCGGGAGGAACCCTGCCCGTAGTTAGCGCCGGCCACCACGATGTGGCCCGACGTGTCGCGGGTTTCGATGGCACGGGCGGGGTAGGTCTCGTCGACCTGGTCGAAGGTGAACTCGGCAAGCTTCGGGATGTTGCTGCGATATGGCAAGACCCGCGCACCGGCTGGCAGAATCTCATCCGTCGAGATGTCGTCGCCGACCACCAGGATCACCGGTGCCTCGATGCGATCGTCGAGAGGGGGGAAGCCGGGCAACGACGATATGTTCTCGCCCTTGACGAGCTCTACCTTGGAGGCCTCCGCGGGAGGCAACGGCCCCTCGAGCATCGCCAGGTTCACGCTCGATGTCGCGGGAAGATCGAGCGTGGGATAGCTCAGGTTGAACAGTTCTTCCAGATCTCTCGGGTCGGTGATCTTTCCGGTGAGCACCGCAGCAGCAGCCGTCTCCGGCGAGCACAGGTAGACCGAATCTTCCTTGGTTCCCGAGCGACCCGGAAAGTTGCGCGGCATCGTGCGCAGGCTGATGCTGCCGTTCGCCGGGGCCTGCCCCATTCCAATGCAGCCCATGCACCCGGACTGGTGCAGCCGTGCGCCGGCACTGACCAAGTCCAGGGTGGCGCCCATCCGGGTCAAATCCTGCAGAATCTGCCGGGAGCTCGGGTTGACGTCGAAGGAGACTCCCGTGTGAGACTGGCGTCCCTTGACGATCGCGCCGACGATCGCGAAGTCGCGAAGTCCAGGGTTTGCCGAAGAGCCAATAACGACCTGCGCGACCGGTCGACCGGCGACTTCACTCACCGGCACGACGTTGCCAGGCGAGCTGGGAAGCGCGATGAGCGGCACGATCGTCGACAGGTCGATTTCTTCGTTCACGTCGTAGCCAGCATCCGCATCGGCGAGCAGCGGGGCGAAGTCCCCCTCGCGCTGCTCTACGGCCAGGAAAGCGCGCACCTGGTCGTCGGCCGGGAATACCGTGGTTGTCGCCCCCAGCTCTGCACCCATATTGGCGATCACATGCCGGTCCATCGCTGTCAGGTTTGCCAGGCCGGGGCCGTAATACTCGACGATCCGATTGACGCCGCCCTTGACGCCGTGCCTGCGCAGCATCTCGAGAATGACGTCCTTTGCGCTCGTCCACGGCGGCAGCTGGCCGGTGAGGCGCACGCCCCAGATCTCGGGCATCCGGATGTACAACGGCTCGCCGGCGATCGCGAGGGCCACCTCGATCCCGCCAACTCCGATGGCCAGCATTCCGAGCGAGCCAGCAGCAGGGGTATGGCTGTCGGAGCCGACCATCGTCTTGCCGGGAATGCCAAAACGTTGCATATGCGTCGGGTGTGAAACACCGTTTCCTGCCTTCGAGTACCAGAGACCGAAACGTTGACAGGCCGAGCGGAGGAAATCGTGGTCCTCCGCGTTTTTGCTGTCTGACTGCAACAGGTTGTGGTCGACATACTGCACGGACACTTCCGTGCGAGCACGATCGAGTCCGAGCGCCTCCAACTCCAGCATGACAAGAGTTCCCGTTGCATCCTGGGTCAGGGTCTGATCGATGCGCAGGCCGATTTCGCTCCCCGGCGTCATCTCACCGCTGAGCAGGTGAGAGGAAATTAGTTTCTGAGCGACGTTGTATGCCACAGTGGGTCTCCTTGCTCGAAAGCCGCCGTAAAAGCGTCGAAATGGGGCCGACGGTCACGTCCCGCTGAGTTCAGTTTCCCTCATCCGGGCGGGCTAGTCGATTTTATTTTCGGCGGCGTTGAGTTCGAGGGCGATGTCCACCCGCTCGGGGATCGGTTCCCGCGAATGCATGATATGATGAATTCATTAATTCGCTCTATCAAGGGGTCCTCAGTGGGGTCTGCCACGAGAGTCCGATACCTCGTCGGTGGATCGTTCGCCCGCGCCATCCCGTTGCTCACGTTCTGCATCGTCAGTCGTGCGCTCGAGTACTACGACACATACCTCGCGCAATGACAGACCTCGACGATGCGCGACGACTTGATGAAGTGATCAAACCGTGGAGACCTGACGGCATGGACGAATACTCGAACGAACATCGCCCGGTGTACGAGGTCAAGGCCAACCTCTTCAAGGGGCTCGCCCACCCCGTGCGGGTGCGCGTGCTGGAGGTCCTCGCATCCGCGGACACCGTCTCGGTGGCAGACCTGCTCGCCGATACCGGGCTGGAAGCCTCCCACCTATCGCAGCATCTATCGGTGTTGCGCCGCCACAACCTCGTTGTCGCGGAACGCCGGGCCAGCCAAGTTTTCTACCGCCTCGCGTACCCCCAGGTCGCCCATCTGTTGAACGTTTCGCGGTCCCTGTTGGTCGAGATCCTCGAGCACACCCGACAGCAGCTGGCTTCGACCGTCAACCTACCCGAGCCCACCCCGCGCACCACTATCCCCGAATCGTTGAATTAAGCCATGCGACCTCTCCGCTACCTGCGCCCCCTCCTGCCTTCCTGGAACGACTACCGGAACGGCAGGCTCACCTGGCGAGGGGACCTCCTGGCCGGCGTCACCGTCGGCATCGTCGCCCTTCCCCTCGCCCTCGCCTTCGGGGTGAGCTCCGGGGCCGGGGCGGAAGCCGGCCTGATCACCGCGATCGTCGCCGGCATCGTCGCCGCCGTCTTCGGCGGCTCGAACATCCAGGTCTCCGGGCCCACCGGCGCCATGGTCGTCGTCCTCGGCCCGATCGTGGCAACCCACGGTGTAGGCGCGGTCGCGGTCGTGAGCCTCATGGCCGGCATGATCGTGCTCGCCGCCGGTCTCACCAAACTCGGCCGGATCGTGTCATACATTCCCTGGCCCGTCATTGAGGGATTCACCCTCGGCATTGCAGTCATCATCTTCCTGCAGCAGGTGCCCGCAGCTGTCGGCGCGAAACCGGGGGCGAGCAGCAACGCTTTCGTATCCGCCATCCAATCCTTCAGCCGGGTGAGCTGGCCAACGGTGATCTGGCCCGTCCTCGCCGTCGCGACAGTGGCCGCGATAATGGTCCTCGGGCCGCGCATCCACAGGAAGCTACCGGCCGGCATCATCGCAATCATCGTCGTCACCGTCGCGGTCGCACTCGCTGGCCTGCCACTGGCGAGAATCGGGACTCTCCCAGCTTCCCTGCCAGCGCCAGGACTCCCGGCGCTGAATCCAGCCATGCTGCAGTCCCTGGTCGGCGCCGCGTTCACGGTTGCCGCCCTCGCGGCGATCGAGTCCCTGCTCTCCGTGCGCGCCGCTGCCTCGATCTCCAATACCGGCCCTTACGACGCCGACCGAGAACTCGTCGGGCAGGGTCTCGCCTCGATCGCCTCCGGCTTCTTCGGCGGAATGCCCGCCACCGGTGCGCTCGCCCGCACCGCGGTGAATCTCCGCTCCGGCGGTCGCACCCGGTTGGCGGCGATCATCCATGCGCTCGTCCTCCTGGCCGTCGTCTACCTCGCGACCGGCGTGGTCTCGCAGATTCCGCTCGCGGCCCTCTCGGGAGTGCTGATGGTCACGGCCACCCGGATGGTCTCTCTCGCCACCGTGCGCAGCGTCGTCGGATCCACCCGGTCCGACACTGCGGTGTTCATCGTCACGGCAATCATCACCGTCTCGTTCGACTTGATCATCGCGGTGGGCATCGGTATCGCTGTGGCCGCGTTCTTCACCCTCCGCAAGCTCGCCCAGTCAGGGGGCGTTCACCGAGAAGAGCTGCCCCTCCCCGGTCAACCTGGCGACGAGCACATCGCCCTGTTCCGCCTCGACGGGGCTCTGTTCTTCGGTGCTGCCGACCGGGTGCTCGAACGTGTCACGAGCATCCGCGACGTGTCCGTGGTCATCCTGCGCATGTCACAACTGCAGGTTTTGGATGCGACCGGTGCGAAAGTGATCTCCGAAATGATTGACGGTCTCGAACGACGGGGCATCACCGTCCTCGTCAAAGGAATCCAGCCCGCCCATCTGAAACTCGCAACCCGCGTGGGAGTGATCGCCTCACTCCGCCACCACAACCACCTGTTCACCGACCTGGACGCCGCCGTCGCTCACGCCCGGTCCCACATCGCCCGCATAGAAGCCAGCGGCAGATGAACGGACCGACCAGGATTGCGGTCGCTCCCACAGGCGAACTGGAACGCACCCCTCCTCGACGCTAGGCGATCGTGTGACCGCCATAACCGACACAAGGACACCCCAAAAAATGCAACTTCAACATTTGATCGACCGAATGATCGACCAAGCCAACGGGAGCGACCCGGAAGGCAGCTACAACATCCTCATCGGCGCGGCGCCCGCGACCGAGGAGGATTGGCCGACCGGGAAAAAGGTGTACCGCTGGTGCCCTGTGATCCAGACCCGCCTGGTACCCAACTACACCGTCATCCTTGCGCCCTCCCCCGACAACCTCCGGCATCACGATCTCGTCGAGTATCACGGCGGTATTCCCAACGGGGACGTCACCCAGCACACCCTCCGACGTAGAGCGACCAGTCCCGTCGCTCCCCCACCGTCACCCCGGCATGAAGGAGCCTCACCCTGAAGAACGGGTCCCTTGGCCTTCTCGGCGTCACCCTGTCCTTCCTCATCCCGATCGCTGGAGCTCCCCGGGCAGAGTGACGGACCACACGGTGAATGACCATGCGTGAGCAGTGTTGCCACACCACGACGACCCTGTCGGACTGACCTCTTCCTCAGGTCACCGTCCAGGGTTCGCCTGGGTCTTCCTCAACGAGGAGGTAGGCCCAGGATCCACTCCCCGCGTAGATGGAAAGTGTGAGTTGAGCCTTACAGCGACCGCGACCCTGACGAAACAGCTCATCGACTCGATGATCGATCAGGCGCATGCCGACAACCTCCTGGCCGGATACGTCATCATCATCGGTCACGCCCCCCTCACCAGCCGCGCACGGGACGACCTCGCCTGGATGCACGGGCTGAGAACCTATCGGCAGCTTCCCGGCGCACACAGCAGTTCGATCCCGTGGGAAGCCGTGCTGTTGTTCCCCGCGGCCGACAACTACCAGGTGGGCGAAGTTTTCGAGTACCGGGGCCTCACCGACTCGGGAAGGGTGACTCGGCGATTGATCTACCTGTGAACACGACCGCGCCGCGACACCCATTCGTGAAGGGTGGATGTCACGGCGACGGGGTGCCGGTCCGGGCTACTTCGTGAAGCCCACGTTCTCCATGTGCAGGCTCAGCGTCGGAGTGATCGTCGACCCGGTGACGTTCTTATTCATCAGGTAGTTGAGCGTCTCGTAGTGCGTGAACACCAGCGGGGCATCCGAGGTCATCTTCGTTCGGATCTGGGTGTAGAGGGCTGCCCGCTCCTTGTTGTCCCCGCTGGCCGCCGCCTTATCGATCAGGGCGTCGACCGCCGGGTTGGAGTATCCGCCCGTGTTGATCGGACCACCTGACTTGATAACCAACGAGTAGAAGTTATCGGGATCGATGGTGCGCTCCTGGTACGCGCTCGTGATCTGGTAGTTTCCCGCGACGAACGCGTCGTACCAGACCGAGACATCCACGGCCTTGATGGTCATGTTCACTCCGATCTTCTTCAACTCGTCACGCACGACCTGTCCGGTCTTGAGCAACTCCGGATACTGCGAGAGTCCGAGGTATTCGATGCTGAGACCGCTCGGGAAGCCCGCCTCCGCCAGCAACTGCTTAGCTTTGGCGGTGTCGCTGGTGGCTCCGAATACGCCGGTCTTGTCGTACCCGGGCGATCCGGCCGGGACCTCTTCGAGGCCGAGCTCACCGGTGCCCAGATAGGCAACATCGCGGATGTCGCTGCGGTTGATTGCGAGAGCAATCGCCTGGCGAAACTTCGGGTTGTCGAACGGCGCCTTCTTGGTGTTCATAGCCAGGAAGTCCGGGATACCCGCGACCGCGCTGGTCACAGCGGTGAAGCGGAGATCCTTCTTCAGCGTGGGTACCTGCTGAAGCGGCACCGCGTCGGCCCAGTCGATCTCGCGAGCGGAGAGCGCATCAATATGGCTCTGGTCGACGGGAAGGAACTTGTAGGTGATCGAGTCGAGGTGCGGCAGGCCCTTCTTGAAATAGGTCGGGTTCTTCTTGACCGCGATGTGGTTTCCCTGCACCCACTGCACGAACTCGAATGGTCCGGTGCCGACCGGCTTACGGGCGGGGTCGCTGCTCTCGATGGCCTTCTGGTTGACGATCTCACCGTTGGTCGCGAGATTCGTCAGGAACGGACCGAAGGACCCCTTCAGGTGGAACACCACCGTAGCGGGGTCGGTCGCGTCGATCGAGTCGATCTGCGCGTAGAGGCCCGCATAGGCGCTGGCCGTCTTCGGATTCAGGATTCGATCGAAGGTGTACTTGACGTCGGCCGAGGAGAACTTTTCGCCGTTATGGAACGTGGCGTTGGTCAACAGGGTGAACGTCCAGGTCGTGGGGTTCGTCTGGGTCCACTTGGTGGCAAGGTCGGGTACGAACTTGCCGGAAGCATCCATGTCGATCAACTTGCTGAAGATGCCCTCGTACACCTGGGCGCCGGTGTAGATGGATGACGTAGCCGGGTCGAGCACGTCAGGCTCACCGGTCAGGGCGGCGCGCAGGTCGCCACCGTCCTTGATCGCCGCGACGCTGGTCGACTCGAGCACGTCAGGCTCACCGGTCAGGGCGGCGAGCAGGAGTGCGACCGAAATCGCAGCGATGGCGAGCGTGACGCGCCTGGCGCCGACGGCTGGCCGGCGAGGCTGCCGAGTGGTGTGCTGTGTGGAATGCATAGAACTCTTCTTCCTTGGTGAGGGGTGGTGGGTCTAGCGCGGGATGGTGCTGAGGAAATCGATGAAGGCGGTGTTGAAAGCGTCCGGGCTCTCCCCCAGGCACGCGTGCCCGCCGGGAACGGTCGTCCACTCCGCGCCGGGGATCGCAACGCGAAGGCGCGCGGAGAGCCGGACGGGAATGAGGATGTCCTCCTCGCCGGCCAGGACGAGTGTCGGTGCGGAAATTTGGGAGGCCCGCGCGAGCGCATCATGCTGCTGGATCACGTTGAGTTGGGAGAGGTATGCGTCCAGCGGCATCTCGAGCGAGGCCATCGCATCCGCGAACTCCGCTGCGTCTCCCGGCCGCTCTTCGAAGAACGGTCCGGTGAATGCCCAGAGCGCGACATCCCGCATGACGAAGGGCACACCGAGCCCCCGTGCCAGATCGCCCCACATGGCGAACATCTGCCGGCAGAAGGGGTCGGCGGTGCCGAAGGTGCAGGCAAGGGTGAGGCTCGTGATGTCGTCGGGGTAGGCAATCGCGTACTCCTCGGCGATCATTCCGCCCATGGAGACGCCCATGAGGTGAAACTTGGTGAACCCGAGGTGGTCGACGAGGGCCTTTGCATCGTCTGCGAGCAGCGTGGACGTGTACGGGCCTTCGGGCGTGTCGGTTGCGCCTATTCCGCGGTTGTCGAAGCGCAGGACGCGGTAGCCGGCAGCCACCAGCGCGGGAATTTGAAAGTCCCAGGAGTAGAGGTCGTCAGCGAGGCCATTGATCAACACGACGGTGCCGGCGGTGCCGTCTTCGTTGTCGACGAGGTAGTTGATGGTGATTCCGTTGACGAGTGCTTCTGGCACGGGGTTCTCCTTGAATGACGGTTTTTTAGCGGGGTCGGGGAATTGCTGCGAGCAGGGTGCGGGTGTAGTCGTGGGTGGGCCGGTTCATCACCTGGTCGGTTTCCCCGGTCTCCACAATCGAGCCGTGAAACAGCACCGCGACCTCGTCGCTGACGTGCTCGACGACACCGAGGTCGTGGGAGATGAAGATGGATGCGACGCCCAGGTCCTGCTGGAGGTCGGCAAGCAGGTTGAGTATCTGCGCCTGCACGCTCATGTCGAGAGCGCTGACCGGTTCATCCGCAATGATCAGCTCGGGCTCACTGGCGAGCGCTGCGGCGATGCCGACGCGCTGACGCTGGCCGCCCGACAGGTTGGTCGGAAGTCGGTCGACGAGTGTGGGGCTGAGACCGACCCGGTCGAACAGGTCGAACACCCGCTGGCTTCGACTGGCCGGTGTGCCGATCCGGAAGCTGTCGAGCGATTCGCGCACGCTGCGCCCGACCGGCCAACGCGGATCGAGGCTGCCGTAGGGATCCTGGAAGACCGGCTGGACGCGCCGTCGGAAGCTCCGCAGGGAGGCGCTCGAGAGGGAGAGTACATCGACTCCGTCGAACACGACTTGACCGTCATCCGGCCTGGTCAGCCCGAGGATGCAACGACCGAGCGTGCTTTTGCCACTGCCCGATTCGCCGACGAGACCGAGCGCGCGCCCATGCCCGACTGTCAGCGACACGTCATCGAGGGCGACTACACGGCGGCGCCTCCATGGCGGGCCACCCGTGCTGAAACTCTTGCTGAGACCGTCGACCCTGAGGAGCTCACTCATCGGCGTCGACCCTCTCCGTCGTGGCTGCGCTCGCACGCAGCACTTCCGCCGCGCACAGGCTCTCGACGCTCCACTGCGCGGGGATCACCGGCAGCCGTCGTCCGCGAGGTGCTCCCGCCGGGTTCGCGGCAAGAAGAGCGCGCGTGTACGGGTGCTGCGGACGCGCGAACAGCTCCGCCGTCGCGGCGACCTCGAGGAGGGTGCCACCGTACATCACAGCGACCCGGTCGCAGATCTGGGCCACCACGCCGAGGTCGTGGGTGATGAGGACAACCGTTGTGCCGTTCTGCCGGCGGAGAGTGTCGATGAGTTGGAGGACCTGCGCCTGGATGGTGACGTCCAGGGCAGTAGTGGGCTCGTCGGCGATGAGGAGCTGGGGGCTGTTCGCGAGAGCCGCAGCGATCACGATGCGCTGGCGCATTCCCCCCGAGAAGCGGTGTGGCGCGTCGCCGTAGCGGGATGCCGCATCCGGGATGCCGACCTCGTTCATGAGCGCGATCGCACGGCTCTTCGCCTCCCGCCCGCTGACGCCCGCGTGCGCACGGATGGTTTCCGCCACCTGGTCGCCGACCGACCAGACCGGATCAAGGCTTGCCGAGGCATCCTGGAAGATCATCGACACTTCCTTGCCCCTGATCGACCGCAACTCGTTTTCACTGAGCCCGATCACCTCACGCCCCGCCACCCGGATACTGCCTTGCACGGCGGCAGATGCGGGCAACAGCCCCAAGACGGCATTCGCGAGGGTGCTCTTGCCGCTGCCGCTCTCCCAGACGATGCCGAAGATCTCGCCGGGCTGGACGTCGAGGGAGACGCCGCCGACCGCGGGTGCGGGCTGCACCGCATCATCAGACGCGAAGCGCACCTGAACGTCGGTGAACGACAGCATTGCGCTCATTCGGCCACGCCTCTGGGGTCGAACGCGCGAAGAAGTCCCTCACCGAGGAACGTGAACCCGAGCACGGCAACGACAATGGCCAGGCCGGGGAAGATCTCGACCCACGGGGCCTGGATCAGCACGTCGCGCCCATCGGCCAGCATCCCTCCGAGCGAGGGTGTCGGCGGTTGGGTGCCGAGCCCGAGAAAGCTCAGTCCTGCCTCGAGTTGCAGGGCGAACGCACTGAGTACGGATGCCTGCACGATCACCGGTCCCAGCGCATTCGGCGCGACGTGGGTGACAATCACCCTGAGATGGCTTCCACCTCGAGCCCGGGCGCCAGCCACGTACTCGTTGCGCGTGACGACCAGGGTGCTGGCTCGCATGACCCGGGCGAGAATGGGAAGGTAGATCACCGCGATAGCGATCGCGGCCACCACGCTTCCCGGTCCGAGAATTGCGATGAACGTGATTGCGAGCAGCATTGCTGGCAGCACGAGAATCATGTCCAGGGTGCGCGAGACGGTGGTATCGACCCACCGGCCGAAATAGCCAGCCAGCACACCCAGTGGCACGGCCAGCGCCGTGGAGGCGAGCACTGCCGACACGGAGACGAGCAGGCTCACTCGAAGCCCGAAGAGGACGCGGCTGAACACGTCTCGGCCGAGCACGTCGGACCCGAAGGGATGCTGCAGGATTGGCTCGCCGAGAACGCGCTTCACCTCGACCGCTTCGGGATCATACGGCGCGATCACCGGCGCAGCGATGGCGATGATCGCGAGCACGACGAGGATCGCCAGCCCCACGGCGATGAACCGGGTGGATGTCCGCCGCGGGTGAGCACGGGCGACGGGGACGGCGAGGGGTGCCGCGGGAGCATGGAGTGTCACGTTGCCGCCCCGTCCGTCACCCGCGGGTCGAGCCATCCGACCACGAGGTCCGTGACCAGCGACACAACGATGAAGATCGTGGCAATCGCGAGCACGCTCACTTGAACCGTCGGGTAGTTGCGCTGGTTGATGGCTGTCACGACGAGCCGTCCCACTCCGGGGAGGGCAAACAGCGTTTCGATGATGATCGCTCCGCCGAGCAGTACACCGACCTGGATTCCGATGACGGTCACAATCGATGGGCCTGCATTACGCAATGCGTGACCGAAGATGATGCGCCGGGAGCTGATTCCCTTGGCACGCAGGAACGTGATGAACGGTCGCCCCATCACCGAGGTCACCGCGCTGCGGGTGGTTCGAAGAATGTATGCCGCCTCCCCGATGGCTAGCGTGAGCACCGGCAGAATCATGTAGCGCAGGTTCCCGACCGGATCGACGTCGAACGGGATGTAGCCCGACGGGGGAAGGATGACAAGCGTGCCGGCGAAGACGAGTACGAACATGATGCCGAGCCAGAAGTCCGGCACGCTGATGCCGAACACGACAAAACCTTCGGTGAGACGCTTGACCCACCGGCCGCCGGTCGCCGCGCGCACGCCGAGTGGCACGCCGATGATCACCGCGACCAGCATGGCGAGTCCGGTCAGCTCGAATGTCACGGGCAGGCGCTGCGCCAGCAGGTCGGCGAGGGATGCGTGACTGACGATGTCCGTTCCGAGGTCGCCATGAAGAAGAGCGCCGATCCAGTTCACGTACTGGGAAAGCAGACTCTGGTCGAGGCCGAGCTGGTGCCGCACCTCGATGACGTTCGCCGCGGTGGCACGAAATCCGAGCATGGTGCGCACCGGGTCGCCGGGCACCAGCCGGATGATGAGGAACACGACGATACTCATCACGAAGAGCACCGGAATCGTCAGTAGCGGCCGCCGGAGCACGAACATCAATTGGCGCGCCATTGCCCCACCGGTGTCTCGTGCTCTGCTCGGTCGACGAGTTCGCGAATCAGGTTTTCCGAAAGAGTGAAGTGGCGGGCAGCGATATCGGCCGCCGCGTCGGCATTGCCTGTCGTCACGGCCTCGACCAGTTCTTTGTGCTGCAGGATCGCGGCGCGGCGCACCTCGTCCGAGTAGGGCTCGGCGCCGAGATTGAGGCTGATGCGCGTTCGGAATTCCAGGGAGATCGTCACGAGGAACGGGTTGTGCGTCGCCTCGGCAATCGCCTGGTGCAGGCTCGAATCAGCGGTGCGCGAGGCGTTGTGGTCGGGCGCATCCAGGTAAGCCTGCAGCGCGGCGGCGATGACCCGGGTGTCGCTGGGCGTACAACGCTCCGCAGCGGTTCGCGCGATCAGCGGCTCGACGAGCGTGCGTGCGTCGAAGAGGTGCTCAAACTCCGCCCAGTTGGGAACG
>Ga0209512_1003871_pt1 | contig 13672 bp, 11 predicted proteins | sample frozenSSSSmetaG_FD_184142 | JGI IMG/M metagenome (GOLD analysis project Ga0209512, IMG submission 184142) | Glacier valley bacterial and archeal communities from Borup Fiord, Nunavut, Canada, to study Microbial Dark Matter (Phase II) -... | ecosystem: Environmental > Aquatic > Freshwater > Ice >... | reverse complement strand
TACGGTAAGGCTGGTTTTCAACTGCTAAGGAAAATGGTACTCGCAAAATCAGCATAATTCACCAAAAGTGACGAAGAACCACTTTGTTCGGAATAATCACCAAAACGAGCTCCTGAACCACCCAATACCTGAACACCGGCAATTTTACCTGCCAGGGCCGTATTCAAATCAAGTTGTTTTGTTTGCGTAAGATCAGCACCTTTTAAGGATTGCTGCGCAGTACCAATAGAACGTTCTGTTCTGGTAATACCCAATGCTGAAGTAATGGTTACCTCGGTTAAGGTTTGAGTATCATTTGCTAAAATTACATTAATAACGGTAGCTTGTCCAATAGTTTTTGATTGTGGTAAATATCCCAAAGAAGAGAAGGCTAATCCAGTTGCCGAGGCCGCCGCACTGATTATATATTTACCATCAGCTCCTGTTACCGCGCCACCCTGGGCACCTTGTAACTTTACACTTACTCCAGGCAATGGAAGTCCATCCTCTTTTCCTGTAACTGTACCAGTGATCGTTCTCTGTTGCGCTAATGCAGATCCTGCTAAAAGCATCAACATGAACAAACTTTGTAGAAGTTTTTTCATGAATTTTATAATTAGAAATGAATAATAATATTCTAATATATTTCTAAAAAATCTTTATTCCTAACAATATTTTATAATATTCTTTAAGTAGTATTATTATTACATTAAATTTTAAAACAATTAACTGAATTAAATTAAAATGTTCAAGAATCAAAAAACTACCTGATCTCCAACGAAATGATTAAAAAAAGGTGCCTCGTCATAGATGAGACACCTTCCTGAAAATAAACATACCCGAAACCGCCAGTTTCTTTTCAAAGGAAGTTTATAAATGCTATTTATCAGCAAAAACTGGTATTCGATGACGTGACTTATCGAACACCGAAAGCGAATCCGGGAGTGGCTCTTATTAGCTTCGTAAACAAGAAGTTAGCTAAAACAAAAATGGGAAAGAACTAGATTTCTAGTCTTTCCCATCAAGTGATCCCGCTGGGATGTGAACTACGTTCAATTTTCAGCGTTTAATGGCTATCTGGAAGGTTTTTGAAAAGCGACTCACCGAATCACTCACCTTTTTGTCTGTATTTTTTTGTTGCAATTGCTATACGTAAATATACAAAAATTCCATGAATAAATAACAATGGACCTGACAATATACTGGTATCTTAAATTCCACAGAATAAGCTAATGATTATTGGGTTATAGAATTTTCTAGTGCCTCATAATGTAAGGCATCGTTTGTTTTAATGAAGTTTATTAATTCCGTGGTTGCTACATCAATATCAGAGATAAAGTCACTCTGTTTCGAAATCCTTTCAATACTGTTTAAGTGGCTGAAATAATGGAGCACTTTAAGAATCCTCTTTGAAGCACGAGCTCCAAATATTTTATCTGCTCGTTTATCTACGTCCTCAGGACTCGGATATTTGGATAATGTATAGAGTTCCAAAAATCTTCTAAAAATATTAGGCATTGCCAAAAGCCGATGAGAAGCTGCCCGATCAGTTTCATTAATAAATTGATATATCTCACCAAACAAGTAATGGTACTCTGATGCATATTTGTCAAATGCTACAGGAAGTGTTGAGATAAAGGATTCATCATTTATTCTAGAAATAAAATATCTTGATTCCTTGTTCTTGTTTGTTGGTGGAAGTTCTTTTAATAAACCAAAAAATTCATAATTATGAGTAGAAATGAAAAGTTGCTTGCAAGCTATTGTCCATTCATATTGAGAAGGATTACTTGCGCTAGGAGCATACTTACAGAAAGTGTCTTTTAAGAGTGAGTTAATTTGAAAAACATGATTACTGTCTAAACTTGATATTGGATCGTCTATATAAACAATAGTATCCATTAACTGGCCTTTCTCCTCTAGGCTGTGTATTAGGACCAAGAAGTGAGAAAAGGCAATAGCTGTTTTTTCTCCTTCGCTGAGGTTTTTTGCTAGTTTAGTACCTCTTTTCAGATTGAATTTATTTGTTTCTGGATTTACCTCGATTTTAATATCGGTCCTGTTTAAAAAGCTTTGAATAAAGGTATTCAATTGATCACAACCTTTTGAAATACTATCAATTTCTGCATTTAGTTTAACATTCACATTTTGAAGTTCTAAAATGCGAGCATTGAGTATTTCAATTTCCTTTACAGCTTTTTCCTTGTTGGATTTGACCGTAAGATACTTTTGGGCTTTCAAGAATTCTGCAACTAAGTGTTTTTGATATTTAAGTCGTTCCGCACCAATAATACTATCAAAGCTTTTACTAAACTCATTGTTTTCACCAATTAATGTGTTAAGATTATCTATGGCCGTTTGTAGGATATCCGATTCATTTATCGCCAATGTAGAAATTGGTAGATAAATACTATCTTCTTCTTTCTTAGATAGATTTTTTAAAAGGGTAGTTAACATCGCTATGGCTTTGTCGACTTCTTTTTTTGCTACTCCAAGAAGATGTTCGTACTTACTTTGAAAACCGTTGTTGAAATCATTTGTGCTTAATGGAAAATTAATATCATTGAGCTTTTGAATTTCTTGATAGATCAGCTGTTTTGTTTTTTGAGTTTTTTCTCGAAGGGCAGATGCCTGATTGTTAAAATATTTTGTTAGTTCAGTAAGTCGCTCATCTGGTATTGGATTTCCACAAAATTTACATTCATCTCCTTTTTGATGTATTTCTAAGCCTTGCTTCGCCCAAGAATAGTGTGTGTGATTTTTTTCCAGTACTTCGATTAGTTGAGCTTTTAACGGTGTTTGGGATAAAAGACTTGTTGATAAATCATAAGTATCTTTCAGTGTATTTTCAAATGCTATACTACTCAATTCTTCTTTTGGACTTTCTATCTTCACTACATTTTGCAAACGTTTCAGCTCCTCTTTATCCGGAATTATTACTGCATTGATGTCTGTAACGATCTGATCTTTTATCTTTTTTAAATGTCCTTTGTTAAACTCAATAAGGCTAATAAAAGCATCATTTTTTATACGTTTAGCTTCATTCGTATAAAGGGTTTCAAATTGGTCGTACTCATTAACCAATTCTTGAAACTCTGCCTTTTTACCAATAGTGTTTTCTGTACCTTCAATATCAGCTATTTCCGTTAAATTATTCTCTATCTTTTCACGGATGTCAATACTTTCACCAACTTCAAAGGAAATGGCATTGATGTTATCGTCAAATTCCCATTTGAGATTGTCCTTAATATAATAAGAGTTAAATACCTCTACATTTCTAGTGTAAGTATTAATTGTATCATGTTGATAGCTACCACCATCGGAACTTATTTTGAAACTGCTTCCTTCGGCAAAATCTCCATGTATCGTTTTGTTTTTTAGCGAACTGAATAGTCTGGATAGCGTTGTCTTTCCTGAATAGTTCCATCCGTAAAAGATGTTTTTACTGGAAAAATCTTTTAAAGTACCGCTGGTTGACCATTCAAAGTTTTGGTAAATGCCAAAGGCTCGGATGTGATCTATTTTTTTGATCATAATTGGCTAGGAAAAGTAGTAGGTGATACTATATGGATATTTTGACACTCAATCCTGAGTTTACTTCTGGCATCAACTTTGGTTCGGCTCCTATCGAAGATCTCAAATCATCTAATAAATCTCGTGCGGAAATTTTCTTACCAATCTTTGCCTCAGATTCTGGTCTTGACCAGCTTGACTCTCTTGCTCTATATATTTCTAATTCACTAATGTCAGTTGCAATAGCATGGGCACAAACTGCTCTTATATAATACCGATTAAATTCGCTTTGGCATAATAGAGATGACGCATTCGAAGGTGTTTTTACGGGTTTGCCTTGCCTTAAAGATGTAGGATTAAAGTGTGTTGCAAAATCTAAAAGTCCTTCAAAAGCTTCTTCGTCGCTGTTTGTAGCGGAATCGATTAGAAACGCAGCATAGTTTTCTTTGCCTGTGTCGTTTAAACGTTCGCTAACATAAAAGTTATCCATTTCAATGTCTTTATTGATTTCTGATAACATGTTAGACCTTACATTTTGGTCAAGATTTAGAAAATTGAACTTTGCCATACTGTTGTTTATTTAAATGGTTAATTATGATTGATTGTTGATGTGTGAGGGATATCAGCGTAAAGCCCGGAGCGTGAAAGTTATTTTTAGTCGAATTACATTCCTAAAACCTCCACCTTGCTCTTTCCGCTCTGCTGCTTACTTACCTTAATCTGCACTGGAATTCTTTCGGTCATTTCCTGTACATGGGAAATGACGCCTACTTTACGGCCTTGATTGTGTAGCCTTTCCAAAGCATCCATGGCGATATTGAGGGTGTTAGGATCTAAGGAACCAAAACCTTCATCAATAAATAAAGATTCCACTTTCATGCGGCTTGATGATAAAGAGGCGAGGCCCAAGGCTAAGGCAAGCGATACCAAAAATGATTCTCCGCCCGAAAGGGAATAGACCGTGCGCACTTCATCGCCCATATCTTGATCTACTACTTGTAACCCAAGCGATGTTGGGATGCGTTCAATTTTATATCGACTGGTTAATGACTGCAAGTGGATGTTGGCGTAGCCCAACAAAACATCTAGTGTGTATTCTTGCGCAATCTGGCGGAATTTTTTACCATCGGCAGAACCGATAATTTCGTTCAGTTTACTCCAGTTTTCTGTAATGGCAGCCTGTGCTGTGATTTCTTTTAAAAGGTCGCCGATTTTGTTTTTATGGGCTTCGTTTTGTTGCAGACGGAAACTGTTTTCTCCTTTTTGATGTCTCTTTTTTTCTACTTCTGTTTTGGCAACGGCGTTGAGGGCCAAGAGTTCTTCAAGCGGTTGTTCAGTCGCAACATTTTGCTGATGGTTGTCCATCGCTTGTTTTCGTTCGCTAAGAATAGTCTTCGCTTTGTTTACTTCTTCTTCAATGGTTTGCAATTCCACTCGCTCTGTTTGTATCCAGTCGTTGCTTAAAGCCAACAACTCGTGAAGTGATGCAATGCTTAGTGATTGATTGTTCTTTTGATTATAATCGTTAAGCCAATCCTGCATTTTTTGTGCTGCCTTTTGGGCTTCAGCCTCCAAAGCGCTTAATGTAGCGGTCAATTCTTCTTTTTGGGTATGCGCTTTCGTGCTGTCAATATTTAGTTGTTGCAGGTTGGTTTTAAGTCGTTCCAATTGTTGTTGCGCTTCATCAATGGCTTGTTTGAGCAAGTTTTCAGTTATTGATACAGGTTGTCCGTCAAATATGGCTTTACGTTGGTCAATTAGGTTGAGATAGATTTGATGTTGCGCCAAGTGAGCTTCGGTTTTTTTATCCGCTTCTATAGCAAGGTTTTTAGCTTGGATTTCCAATTCTTTTAATGTGGCACCAAGTGTTGCTTGCTGACGCGTATATTGCTCTAGTTTTTCATTATTTTCTTTCCAGTTGCGGGCAAAGCTCTCAATACGTTCAAGAAAAGCTACAGGAGCAATTTTCCAATTTGCCATCCAATCTGCAGTTGTAAAGTAAGGTGAAAGCAACTGAGCTACACCATTAAGGTCGGTCTTCGCTTTAGCTTGCTCTTTTGTTTTACTGCTTTGTTGCTCGTTATAAACAGCTAAGTTGTTCTGAATATCCTTTATTTGGTTGGCAAGATTGTCTGTGTGATCCTTTAGCTGGTCTATCTCGGTTTTGGTTGCCTCAAGTTGTTGCTTTTTGTCACTATGTGCTTGTAGTTGAGCTAATAAGTCAGTTTGTTTGGTCTTTAGAACTTGTAAATTTTCTTCGAGCCAATCTGCTTTTTTTGCATCTGCTATTGAACCGCTTTCTTTCGAGATATCAAATTTTTCCAAAGCTTGCATTTTAGCGGCTAATGCCAATTGCTTTGCTTCGATATCTTCGCTTTGGTTTTGGATAACTTGTTTTAATGTACTGCCCTCTTTTACTAAAGTATCATGTTGGCTATGGCAAAGTAGATAATTTTGCTCTTTTTCTTGATAGGATTTTTCCAGTTGGGCCAACACGTTTTCCAATTGTGGATTTTGTGTTACGTAAGGATGGCTGGTGCTGCCACAAACAGGGCAAGGCTCATTGTTAACCAAAGCATCCCGAAGTGTTTCTACATTTTCGGCCGATGCCAAGCGAGCTTGCTGTAGCATTTGGTAGGCTGTTTCTTTTTGCACCTTTATAAGTGGCAGCTGTTGGGTTAAGATGGCTAATGCTTCCTGTTTGGTCTGTTCATCAGCTAAATCTTGTCGTTGCTTGCTGTTTAGGCTTTCTAATTCTGTAAACGCATGGTAAAAGAGTTGCCAATTCGCCTGTGCCTTTATCCCGTTTTCTATTTGCTCCCCAGTTTCGGTTTTGGCCAGATTTAATTGTTCGATAGGGATTGAAATCAGTTCCTTAGCTTTGGCTTCGTAGCTTTTCTTTAAGTTCTCCAAACCTGCCGACTGTTGCTTCCAATTATGCTCAATCACCGTCTTTTGATCTTCTTCCGTTTTGATCTTGTTCTGTAATTGAGTTAGATCTGATTCAGAAGAATGTAAGATGTCTAAAAACTTTTTTGCATCCTGCAGTTTCGATAGTATCAGGTCTTTATTTTCGGCAATTGCGCTGCGGTCTATATTTTCTGCCTTCCAGTCGGTAATGGCTTTGATGTTTGTTCCAAGATTTTTGTGTTCTTCCTGCTTAACCGTTAGTGCTGTAAAATGTTTACTATTTATTGTGGTAGCCTTTTCAGCTTCTTCTTGAAGTTGGTCAACCTGTTGTTTTTTTTCGCCAATTAGTGTATCCAATCTTTTCGCCTGTTCCAGTAGGGGCAGTGCATTGCTTAGCGCTTTATTTTTTACTGTAAGACTATTTTCTGCTGATTCGACTTTGGTTGCTATATCTACTTTTTGAGCAAGTAGTTTGGTAATGGTTTCTTTTAGTGCTTCAAGAACAGTTTTTTTGTTAGTGTGCTGTTCTTGTGCGTGTTTCAAGGCATCTGCCCAGGTTCTGGTTTGCTGGGCCTGTTCGGTCATCAGCAATTTTTGTTGGCGTGGCAAAGCCAATGCCTTTGCTTCTGTGACTACCTCTAATGAAGTATAGGCTGTATGGTGGGCAATTTGAAACTTGGCAAGCTGCTCTTGCCAGCCAATTGCTGCATTTAGTTGCTCGATGTCCTTTTCCAGCTTAATGATCTGCGTTGTTAAAATCTCCTGATCGTATGATAAGACTTTTAATTCTTCTGCTGTAAGGATAATTATGCCATCTTTTCTTAGTTCAAGTTCATGAAGCTGCTGATCTTCCAGTTTATATTTTTCATAAATCTTTTTGGAGATTTCAGAATAGATATGTGTTCCGGTCAGTTTTTCGAGCAAAGAGGATTTTTCATCTCTATTGGCTTTCATAAAAGCCGTAAAATCACCTTGTGCCAATAATACCGATCTGGTAAATTGCTCAAAGTTTAGGCCCACAAGTCGTGCAACTTCATTTAAGGTTTCTTGCTTCTTGCCAGGGATATCAAAATTAAGTGTGATGTTTTTTAAGATAATGGAGTCTGATTGCATGCTGCCTTCAGCTTTATTTCTCGCCCGGCGCACACTCCAAGTTGCACGATAGTATTGGCCGTCAATACCTTTAAAATCTACTTCAGCAAAGCCATCGGATGTGCCGTCACGTAAAATGCCGCGTACATCTCCTTGGCTAAGTGTGCTGCCTTGTACATCTTTAATTTCTACTCCTGATTCTTTTGCTTGTAGGTATCGTGGTGTTTTGCCATAAAGGGCAAGGCAAAGTGCATCTAATATGGTAGATTTTCCAGCTCCAGTTGCGCCGGTAATGGCAAATATGCCTGCTGAACATAGGGGCTCAGCTGTAAAATCAATTTCAGTAGTTCCTTCTAATGAAGCCAGATTTTTGATGCGTATAGCTAATATCTTCATCTTATTCGGCTATTTGGTTTACTTCCTGCGCTACCTTTTGGAAGAGCTGAAGGATTTCGGTTGGTACTTCGGAATTGTATCTGGATTGATATACTTTACCAAATACGTCTATAGGTTGTAGGTTGTTTAGTTTTTCGGGCGTAATGAATTCTTGCGCTTCTTGTGCGGTAGCAGGGTATTTCACATCGATTTTAGCAAGCCTTACTTTTTTGCCTGCCAATGCGATTTCTATTTTATGGCGCAAGGCAGGTTCGGGTGCTTCGAGCAATATTCTTACTTCGAGATAAGGGGTTGTTTCTACAGATGAATCCATCTTAGGTAAGTGCTCTAATAATGCTATCACTTCATATAGGGGCTGATGGTTTAGCGGAATCCTCTGCAATGGCACAAATAGCGGGATTTCTACAGGTTTAAGGTTACTTACTTCTTCTTCAAGATCGAAAACGATGACTTGGTGTTTGTAATGGATTTCTGAAAAAGACATAGGTAGGGGACTACCCGAATAGCGAATATGTTCTTTTCCGCCAATGCGTTGCGCCTTATGGATGTGCCCTAGTGCTACATATTTGATAAGGGGATGAAAGGCGTTGGCAGGAATGCATTCAACACCGCCCATAATGAGCCTTTCGGTTTTGTCCAGTTCAGTAAGTTCGGCATGCTGTGTATGTAAATGTCCCATGCAAATAATACTTTGTCCGTCTTGCTTTTTCTGCGCTGCATATTCAAAGGCTTCTTTGTATAATGCGGTAACACCCTCGGTATAAGGATTGGTGCAGTCAGCAATCGTAGGGTAATCGCCCATCCGTAAAAAGGGTATGGCTAAGCACCATACTTTGATATTTCCATATTGGTCATGTATAGGGATAATTAGTTTTTCATAATCAATATTTCCATCAGAAGCTTTTTCAACCAAGCCGATTATGTGCACATTGGAGGATTCCAACAAAGGCTTCGGAGCTTCTAAACGAGAAGCTGAATCGTGATTGCCAGCAGTAATGATAATTTGTAAATCTGGGTTTGCTTTGGTGGCGATTAAGAAAGCTGTAAAACATCTTAATGGATGCAGCTGCCGGATTGGAAATATCAAAAACATCCCCGCTGATAATCAATACATCTATCTGTTCTGTTTGCAATGTTTGCACCAACCAGTTCAAGAACTGTTGATGTTCATAACTGCGGTCGTATTCGTGAAATAACTGGCCTATATGCCAGTCGGCTGTGTGAAGGACTTTCATAATCTGATACATTAATTACTACAGGTCCAAGAACAATAATTTTGTGTACCTAAAATTTTTAGGCGATTGATATTATCCATTGAGCTGAGATTGTTAACTAATGCAATATATTCAATTTTAGTTGCTCAAGTATTACCTTGAATGTTATATTAATTGACAGGATAAATTTTATTAATAAAGGTAGGTTCAGACGTTTATTAATAAATACGGGAAACCGTATATACAATAATTATTATATTATGAAACCTAGCTATTTTAAACCCCGTAAATCCTTTTCGTTTTCTGCCCATCAATTTGATCTGGGAACTTTTATGGGCTTGTGGCACAGCCATGATGACAACCATTTTCTGTTGAAGATATACAGAATGGAGGAAAAAGAATTTCCAAATTTCTATAGGTATCATCTGGAATACGCCAAATTAAATAACCTGACCAGTGAAGAGGACTTTTTCCGCCATGTCTGGCAGACTGTACAAACTAGGATCAGACACATCGAGATACAGGATCCTTTTTCTCGAAACCATGCCATGCATAGGCAACAATTCGAAAAGCTCCAACAATTTGAAAAATACCTCACTAGCATTGACGAGTGGAACGCAAGGCCATCCCATATCGTTATCGCCGAAAAAGATGAACTCATCCAGAACCAGAAAGCAGAGATCGAAAAGTTGACTTTGAAACTAGCAGAACTGAACGAATACGAAGTTTCCCTGAAGATCCTGATCGATGATGGCCACCTTCCAACATTTATCGATATCATCCAACAGCTCCGCGAAGTACAACTGCCATCTGGCAGAAAACTATTAAAGAGCGACCACAAAATCCCGTATGCAAAAATGATCGCCAAATATTTCTCGCATGGAGGGAAGGACATCCCCATCGAAACGGCACGCAACTATTTTGTCGATAAGAAAGGAGATGTTGCCATAAAAGGTACTTCGATACAACCAGAGCATCTACTTTTCAAGGTCATCCCAGTTGACCCTGCCAAAAAATAGCAGGCAGTTCATGCATTATATATGACCAGGTCAATCCGATGGTCATTGTTTGCAACCTCTGAAGCCACAATTTTGCTTCCGTAAACTTAAAAACGGAGGCATTATGCAGATCGAGATCCTAACCAGAGAAGAGCTCCACAGGTTCAAGTCCGAACTTATAGAGGAGATCAAACAGACCATCAGAACCGATGAAAAGGTAACAAACAAACAGTTCCTCCGTAGTTCGGAAGTAAGAAAGCTTTTGAAGATTTCTTCGGGCACATTGCAGAACCTTCGCATCAAGGGAATACTTCCCTATGAAAAGATCGGTGGCATATTCTACTATGCATATGCGGACATCGAACAGTTGTTGGGCGAAATCGGTAATTCATAATGGGAACGGCAGAACAACTGGCCAGCTTTCTGAAGCTCGCCAGCGGGAACAGGAGTTTCCGTCAATCGCACCTCAGCCTATATTCGGCCATACTCATGTACCACAACAGGGCTTCATGCAAAAACCCGTTTCGGGTTTCAAGGCGGGAGCTGATGAAACATTCTGCCATCCGTTCCTTTGCGACCTACCACAAATGCATGGACGAGCTGATAGCACACGGCCTCATCGAATACGAACCTTCGTACCATCCGAACCTTGCCAGCCGTGTCACATTGTTGGAAAATAACGGTGAACCATGAGGAACAGGCACATTGCAGAAAGTCCTTTTCCCAAAAAGAAAAGTGTCTTGTCCTAAAATGCGTTTACATTAAAATTTTTAAAGAAATGGAAACAAAAATCAGGAAAATGGCAAAGCCATCAATCTACTTCAGCGTGAAGCAGAAGCACACGATCATCAAGGATTACCTGTCCAGTGGCCTCCCCAAGCAACAGATCTGGGAAAAGTATACAGGTGACAAGAAGGAAAAAGGGAAGCTGTTAAAGTTTATGAGGCAATTGGGCTACATTGAAGGTGACATTAGCAAAAAACCAGTCTCCTTCTTTATGGATCTACCAACAACCAGCAAGCCACAGATAGCACCTGTGAGAAATGAAACAAGCCTCAGAACAAGCCAGCTCGAACAGGAGCTTAAAGATAGCCGCCTACGTGAACAGGCCTATCTGGTCATGATACAGATAGCCGAACGCGACCTAAAGATCGATATCAGAAAAAAGTCGTTCACCAAGTAATCTATGAAATGAAGGACAGAAACAGGAATATTAGCCTTGCACGCATCTGTCGAGTACTTGGAATGAGCAGACAGCCTATTATCAGCACTGGTGGCGCAATGAAAGCACCACGATTGAGCAGGAGCTTGTACTAAAGCAAATCATCAACATGAAGAAAGATCATCGGCATATGGGAACAAGAAAACTTTATGAACTCATCCAACCATTCCTGCTGGAACATCAGATAAAAATGGGCAGGGATGCCTTGTTCGATCTATTGTCCACGCACGGACTGCTGGTGAAAAGGTACAAAAGAAGGGTTTCAACAACCAATTCCTTTCACATGTACAGAAAATTTCCGAACCTGATCAAGAGTTTTGTGCCTACGCACCCCAACCAGTTATGGGTCAGCGATATCACCTATTGGAAGATCAGTGACAAGTTTTTGTACATCAGCTTCATCACAGATGCCTTTTCAAGAAAGATTTTGGGATATAACGTTGCTGATAACCTATTGTCGATTGAAACGGTAAAGGCACTGAAGATGGCTCTGGTGGATGCCCAGAGTACTGAATTTCTGTGCCACCATTCGGACAGGGGGTTGCAGTACTGCTGCAATGAATATGTCCAGATCCTTGAAGAGAGTGAGGTAAAGATCAGTATGACCGAAACTGGCGATCCGAGGGACAATGCAGTAGCAGAGAGACTCAATGGCATCATCAAGAATGAATACCTGAGCAGTTATACGGTGAAAGACCTTGAGGAGGGCAAACAGGTTCTTGACTTTGTCATCAAGCTTTACAACGAGGAACGGCCGCATATGAGCATCGGGAACCTAACTCCCGAGTTCGTTCACAGGGGAAATATTACACCCACGCAATTATGGAAGAATTATTATCACAAAAACAGTACTATTGTAAATCCAATCCAGGACGAACAGGGTGCTGTCAATCTAGAGCAGTACTAAATATCCAAAACCGCAAACGTATTTCAGGACGAGTCAAAGGAGCAAGCGGAAGTTGGGCAGAGCCCTACTTTGCTTGCCCCACGCTGCAGCTTGGGGGTTTCGAGAACCCTCCAGGGGTTCTCGTCCACTGTTAAAGTGCAATAGAAGTCAAAATTGGAACTCCCGTAAGGGTGCGATATAACTGGTTATAAAAATATATGGATATGCAGGAAACATTGAGAACGGTAAAATATTCGGTAAGTGATGATGTGAAGTTCGAAAAGATAGCCCTCAAGCTAGGCAGGTCAAAGCGTTTGGTATTCTCCCAGATGGTGGAGTATTTCTATCGGAGCAAAAAAGATCCTACCGACCTTAACGATGAACTGTTGAAGAACACCATCCTTAAAGGGCAAAAGGAATACATCGGCTTCATCAAAACACAGGAAACTGAATTGCTCATTCCCATCAAACGTGATTCTGCAAGGATGCTGGAAGCGATGAGAAAGATAGTTGATTCATTCAACGGTCGGGTGCTGAAACAAAATGACGATGTGTTGGCTAATCAGTTGGCACAGGCGAAAAAATTGTTGACGTTGAACGAAGTAATAGGAAGTATTGAAATGAAAATAGGCACTAAGGAACGGCTGAAAAAGAATTTCATGCTGATACTGAACAGCTACATCAGGGAACGGTAACGTATGGGCATGATGACATCGGGCAAGGAAAAAGAGGAACTGGCCGAACAGACGCGTAAACAAATAGAACTGCTCTGATATGTACATCAATATTACCGACAGCATAACCGCAAACAACAAGGGCAGCAGCAGGGAATTGGTGCACTATCTTGAAAAGGAAAACAGGATCAAGGATAAACTTGAGCCGGAATTTTGGTTCAATCATACTGGCAACAGGATCGAATCTTATGAGGTGCGGCATTTAATAGATAGCAATATCGCCAAGCTATGCAAGGCCGATGCAAAGTTCTTTCTGGTCAACATCAGCCCCAGCCAAAAAGAACTAAAATATCTTGAAGAAAGTTATGGCAAAAAGGAGATGAATAAACAGCTGAGGAAATATGCAGAAAAAGTAATGGACGAATATGCAAGAAACTTCAAGCGTGAGGGCATCAGTTCCGCCAAAGACTTGATGTGGTTCGGTAAGATTGAGCACCATCGCTACTACGGCTACAAGGACAAAGAAGTATTAAACGGTGAAAGGAAACGTGGTGAGAGAAAAGAGGGTAGCCAGATGCACATTCAGATCATCGTAAGCCGAAAGGATGCCACCAACAAAATCAAGCTGAGCCCGTTGAACAATTCAAAGGGCAAGAACGAGGTAAGCGTTCGGCCGTTCACCTCTTTCCCCGGGTATCTTGATTAGGTAGCTTTGCTTTATTAAAACATAGCAAAATGAGAAGAAATAGCACAGTGCATCAAGAAATGTTTGGTCACTACCAGAGTTG
>Ga0209512_1003870_pt1 | contig 13673 bp, 7 predicted proteins | sample frozenSSSSmetaG_FD_184142 | JGI IMG/M metagenome (GOLD analysis project Ga0209512, IMG submission 184142) | Glacier valley bacterial and archeal communities from Borup Fiord, Nunavut, Canada, to study Microbial Dark Matter (Phase II) -... | ecosystem: Environmental > Aquatic > Freshwater > Ice >... | reverse complement strand
GAGTTTCAGCCGCGAGTTTCTGCCACGAAGGGTCGCCGCGCACTCCGGCGGCGGTGGTGTCGAAGGGGATGAAAGCGATTTTTTCAGGGATAACGGGATCGCTGAAACGGAAGTCGCCTGCCGCAGGATCGACGAAACCAGGGTTTGTGACGAGGGATCGCAAGTCATGGCCTGCCTGCCGCCATTCGTCGAAATTTTTCCCGAAGCATTTGATCCCGCCGCCATCGGTGCGCCAGTAGAGGTTGTTTTCGGATTCGATCCGACCGTTTCCATCCGCGCCGCCGCTCCACAGGCGGCCCTTTTCCCAAAGCACGATGTTGTTAGAAAACGTGAACGACAGGTGGTCCTCGGGTCGGGTGAACTGGAGCTGCTGGTCGCGGGCGAAGGCGAAGATGTTGTTGTGGATGATGTTTTCCCTGCCGTAGTGCTGGTGGTAGCCTCCGCTGGTTGTCTGATAGACGAGGTTGTTTTCCATCAGGATGCCGGTGCTGCCCTCGTCGTTGTAGAGTCCCCAGCCGCCGTAGTCGTAGGAAACGATGTCATGGATGCGGTTGTTCCGCATGACGGTGCCTTCGGACGGGCCGAGCGTGTAGATCCCGCCCATGTCGCTGAGCAGTCCGTTGCCGATGTGGTGGATGTGGTTGAACGCGATCCGGTTGTTTTTCGCCTCGCTGGGCGCATATCCCCAGCGCCAGCCGATAGATACGCCGGTGTAGGGAAGGTGGCTGATCTCGTTGTGCTCGACGACGTTGTCACCGCTGTGTCCGATCCAGATTCCGACCGCGCAGGGGAAGACATTGCCTCCATCGCGGACGATGCAGTTCTCCACCGTGTTGGAGCCGGTCCCGCGGCCTTCGTGGATACTGCCGATCCTAACGCCACCGGCGCCGAGATCGTGGAGGTAACAGCCGGAAACCCGGTTGTCCCGGCAGCCGTCGCGCAGCCAGAGGCCGTGGATGCCAGTGTGGGCGATCTCGCAGTTGGCGATTGTTAGTTTTTCCGCGTGATCGACCTGGATCACCGCCTCGACCGGAGCCGCTGCCTGGGATGGTTCGAAACCGGCTTCCGGGCAGATCCAGCCCGCGTGTTGGAATGAAATGCCGCGGATTTCCACGTTCCGCACCTTGTCGGTCGGAGTGCCGCGGATGATCAGGATTTTTTCCAGCAAAGGAGCGGTCACCTCGGCCGAGGCGGGGTCCTCACCCGGACGCGGTCGATAGGCCAGCACTCCCTCAGATGACAGGAACCACTCGCCGGGTTCGTCCATTCCAGCTTCTAGGTTTTCGAAAACCAACCCGCTTTTCTTATCCCAGCGGTTCCACGATTTCATCGGCGAGCCTACGGTCGAGAATGACGGTCCATCGGTCTTTTCAATGAAGCGGCGGGTGTTGTCCCATTTGTGATAGGCGAGAAACTGCACTCTCGCCAGGGCTTCGGGTTTCAAGTCGCGCAGCCAGTGGAGCGCGTCGTCGGCAAGCGTGACGGTTTGCCGGGCCTTGCCTTCCAGCGTCTCTTCCGAGACGGCCGCCATGCGGAAAAAACCACTGTCCGGTTCACGCGATCTAACTGTCATGCGGCCGTTCACCCACAGTTGTTCGAACGCAGGACCGGCGGTCTTCGTTTCCCAGCAGCCATCGGGACGGAGATGGAAACCGGTGATTTTCCGGCCACCCGAGATCACGGGTGAAGCTCCTTTGGCGGCGGTCAGCTTTGTTTCGGAATCCTCCGGGCCCAGCGTCAGGGGGGCGGTGAGTCGGTGCACGCCCGCGCTGAGGACGATCTCCACCACATCCAGACGCTTTTCGCGGTGGATCCTTCTTGATTGCGCGATCGCGGCCGCGAGATCATCACCAGCTTCAACCTTGATGACAGTTGCTCCTGCGAGCCAACCGACACTGGCTAAAAACAAAACAACGACCCTTTGATGCATCGTCCACAATACAAGCGTGATGCCTTGGTTCTTTCATTCAGGCGAAACCCCGGTGCGTCAGCCCTTCCTTTCATGCGGACGCTCCGTCAGGTGGGATTCGAGAAGCTGCTGCTGATGGCGTTGTAGCTCCTCGGTCTTGTGCTGCCTGTGCATCTGTTGTTGGGCCTGCTGCTTGCGTTTCGCTTTTGGATTTTTGTCGCTCATGACAATGGAGGTTTGAATTTCCGCCTGGGTGACTGGCATGGTGAAAGGCGGAAATCGCCAGCGGGGGATTATCCGCCATCCACTCAAACGTCAGCGTGAAACGACGATTTTACCACTGGAAAATTCGAGGTCGGAAAGCCGCGCCGGATCAGTTGGCGGGCACGATTTCCCTGACGCCGATGCGATAGAACATCTTCTGTTTCGGGGCCTGGGTGCTGAGCGGGTCCTTGAAGTCGTAGAATTCGACGAGTTCCCCTGCGCGGACATCAGGCTGGCCGTCGAGAATTTCCCAAGTGACGAGATCTTCGGAGCGCTCGAACACGTAGTCGCCCGTTTTGGCGGCGATCATGCTCATGGTGGCGTTTCCCGCGGCGACGGTGAGCGACGGCACACCGATGTTCACGGCCGGAGGAGGCGTGACGACGGAGGAAACCGAGGGGGACGGCAGGGCGTTGATCCTAACGTTGTCCAACAGCAGGTCGATGCCGACGGTGGCGGTGGACTGGTCGCGGAAGGTGAGGGTCGTGGAGACGCTGTCCGCCGTGAAGCTGAAACTTTGCGCGGCCCACGTGAACGCTCCGCCGCGGATGCCGGTTAGGTTGACGGATCGGCTGAGCAGGCTGGCGGAACCCTTGACCGTGACCAGCAGCGATTGCGGGTCCGTGGTGTAAGAGAAGACGCCGGCGTCGAATGTCAGCATGTAGGTTTTGCCAGCCGTAGTGGCGAAGGTCTGGGAAAGCACCGCGTTGGGCGTCAGGTTCTGGCCGTTGAATGCGACGACCTTTATGCCGTCGGTGGCTGGATAGAATTCGATCGACTGGTTGCCGGTGGTGGTCCATCCGCTGAAGTCGGACTCGAAACTCGGATTGACCAGGATGCCGGCGGGGATTTGGTTGACGCTGATAGTGACGGTGGCGGTGTTGGAGTTCAGAGCCGAGTCACTCGCATGATAGGTGAACGAGTCACTTCCGGTGAAGCCGGTGGCGGGAGTGTAGGTGAAGCCACCGTTAGGACTCAGGACAAGCGTGCCGTGGGCAGGCCCGGATTCGAGCACGGCGGTCAGCGCGTCGGACTGCGGGTCGCTGTCGTTGCCCAGAACTCCCGTCGTGGGAATCACCAGTGCCGTGTTCTTGTTGGCCGAATAGGTATCGCCGGCGGCGACGGGCGCGGAGTTTGGGAACGCGGGCGGTCCGCTGATGCGGACGTTGTCGAGCAGCAGGTCCAGCGCGGTGGTGGTGGTGGAGCGGTCGAGGAAAGTGATCGTGGCGGTGGAGCTGCCGGCGACGAAGGTGTAGGTCTTGGAAATCCAGTCGATGATGCCGTCACCATCGCCCTTGAGGGTGATCGTCTGGGAAAGCAGGCTGCCGGGGCCGGCGATCTTCACTTCCAGCACCTGGTACTTCTTCACGTAGGAAAGGATGCCAGCGTCAAACGTCAAGGTGTAGGTTTGTCCCGAGACGGTGGGGAAGGTCTGGGAAAGGATGCCGTTGGCGGCGAGGTTGCTGCCGTTGAAAGCGACGAGTTTCCTGCCGTCTGTCGTCGGATAGAGAGCGATGGCCTGGTTGCCGCTTTTTGTCCAGGCGGTGTAGTCGGATTCGAAACTGCCGTTGGCCAGAACGTTGGTGACCGGTGCGTTGACAGTGATGCTCACGGTCGCGACGTTGGAATTCAGGCTGCCGTCGTTGGCACGGTAGGTGAAGGAATCGGGACCGGTGTAGTCGGTCGCCGGTGTGTAGGTGAAGCTGCCGTTAGGGCTCAGGGTGAGGGTGCCGTGGGCAGGTCCGGCGCTGAGAACGGCGGTGAGCGGATTGGACTGGGCGTCGGTGTCGTTTGTCAGAACGCCGGCCGCCGAGACGACGAGCATGGAGTTCTTATTGATCGAGTAGGAGTCGTCCAAGGCGACCGGCGCGGTGTTGACCGCGTTGACGGTGATGCTGACGGTGGCGATGTTGGAGTTCAGGCTGCCGTCGTTTGCGCGATAGGTGAAGGAGTCGGGGCCGGTGTAGCCGGTGGTGGGGGTGTAGGTGAATCCACCATTGGCATTCAGACTGAGGCTGCCGTGGCTCGGGCCGGCACTGAGGATCGCGGTGAGGGTGTTGGACTGCGCGTCGGTGTCGTTTGTAAGAACGCCGGCCGCCGTGACGACGAGTGCGGTGTTCTGATTGGTCGAGAACGAATCGGCTGCGGCGACCGGCGCGGTGTTGACTGAGTTTACGGTGATGCTGACGGTCGCGATGTTGGAATTCAGGCTGCCGTCGTTGGCGTGATAGGTGAACGAGTCGGGGCCGCTGTAACCGCTGGCAGGCGTGTAACTGAAGCCGCCGTTGGAGTTCAACGTGAGGCTGCCGTGGCTCGGACCGGCGTTTATGATGGCAGTGAGAGTGTTGGACTGGGCGTCGGTGTCGTTTGATAGGACGCCGGCCGCAGGGACGACCAGCAGCGTGTTCTGATTGGCGGAGTAGGAATCCGCGACGGCAACGGGGGCGGTGTTGACCACGTTCACGACGATACTGACGGTCGCGATGTTGGAATCCGAGCTGCCGTCGTTGGCGTGATAGGTGAACGAGTCCGGGCCGGAATAACCGGTGGCGGGCGTGTAGGTGAAACCGCCGTTGGCGTTCAGAGTGAGATTTCCGTGAACCGGACTGACGTTGACGACCGCGGTGAGTGGATTGGATTCCGCGTCGGTGTCATTGATGAGGACTCCTGCCGCTGCAACGACGAGTGCGGTGTTCTGATTTGTGGAGTAGCTGTCATTGGCCGCGACGGGCGCTGTGTTCGGCGGGCCTCCTGCCGCGGTGACTTTGACGTTGTCGAGCATGAGATCGATTCCGGTCGTCGCGGTGGAAATGTCGGAGAAGGTGAGGGTGGTCAGATTTCCGGTGGCGGTGAAGGCGTAGCTCTTCGCGGTCCAGGCCGAGGTGACTAGGCCGTTGCCGGTTGCGGACGCATCCACCAGCAGCAGCGAGGCGCTCGTATTCTTGTTCAGCAGACTCACGCGGAGGGTCTGACTGGCGGTGTTTGCCGCGACGGTTCCGATGTCGAAAGTGAGCAGGTAGGACTGGCCGGAAATGGTGGCGAAATCCTGCTTGATGACCGCGTCCGGCACGGCGGGGCCGCCATTGAGGACCAGCATGTGTGCGGTGGCGACGGGCTGCGGATCGGTGGCGACGTAGGTGCCGTCAGATTGATAGACGAGGCGGTTGCCGGTGATCGTCCAGCCGGTTTCGCCGTTTTCAAAACTGCCGTTGACCAGCGAGCCGTTGGCGGCGGCGGTCACGGTGATGCTCGCGGTGGCGATGTTGGAATCGAGTCCGCCGTCGTTGGCATGATAAGTGAATGAATCAGGACCGGAATAACCGGTGACAGGTGTGTAGGTGAAGCCACCGTTTGCGTTCAAAGTGAGGCTGCCATGGGCCGGGCCGATGTTGACAACTGCCGTTAGGGGGCTGGCCTGCGGGTCGGTGTCGTTGGCAAGCACGCCGGACGGTGGAACGACGAGAGCGACGTTCTGATTGACGATGTAGTTGTCGGCGAGGGCGGTAGGTGCTCCGTTGGAAGGGCCGGCGACGGCGGTGACGCGGACGTTGTCGAGCAGGAGATCGATGCCATCGGAAGTGGCGGACTGGTCTTGGAACGTCAGGACGGTCGAAGCGCTGTTAGCGATGAACGCGAAACTTTTCGGTGCCCAGACCGAGTTGCCCAGGCCGTTTCCGAACATGATCTCGTTCTGTGCAACGAGCGAGCCAGCGCCTGATACCGATATGCCGAGTTGTTGGGCCGCGAAGTTTCCGGCCAGCACACCCATGTCGAATTCGAGCACGTAGGATTGCCCCGGAACGGTCGGGAAAGCCTGCGTGATGACCGCGTTCGGCGGCGTTTGGCCACCGTTCATGACGACGAGAGTCGAGCCCTGGGACGCGATGTAGGGAGGAGTCGTGGGATAGACCAGATAGTTTCCGGTCATGTTCCAGCCGGTAACGCCCGCTTCAAAGCCGCCGTTGACCAGCGAGAATGCCGAAAAAGAAAGCTGCGATCCCGGGGCGATGGCGTTCTGCTGCGGCGTGCGGTCTTTGACGCCGTTGACGGTGAGGATGTAGAAGGCACCCGCGGTCTGTGCGCTGGTGGTGAGGGTAATGCTGCGCTTGGTGGTTGGATCGAGCACCGCTTGGGAAATCGTCAGTCCGCCGTTCAGGCTGAAATTTGCGAGGTTCGCCGCGCTGTCGGCGAGCGGTTTGCTGAATTTCACCGTGATGTGAAACAGGTCGGTCGCCGGTTCCGTGCGGAGGAGCGCCGGAGGATTGGAAGTGCCTAACGGTGTGATCACGCTGCTGATCGCAGGAAACCATGTATCCGCGATTTTTCCGTAACCCGTCGCTGTCGGATGAACGCCTTCCTGCAGATCAGCAGCGAGCAGCGCGGCGTGGATGTCCACATAGGAAACCTGACGGCTGAGCGCCAGCTGATCGTTCACGATGCCCGGAATGGCGGAATTGAAAGCGACTTGCTGCGCTTCCAGTGCCGCGCTGTCGGCCCGCAACGGCAGGGTGGCGAGGATGATTTTCGCATAAGGGCGCCGTGTCGCCAGGTCGCTGAGGAGGTTGGCAAGGCGGGTTTGCGCGGAGGCGACGTTGAAATTCGCAGAGAAATCGTTGGTGCCGATCATCAGAAGGACAACGTCCGGGTCCTCAGTCGCACCCAGCCACGACGGCAGGCCCGTTTGCAGCTGGTCGATCCGGTAGCCGCCCATGCCTTGGTGGTCGCGGTCGGGAAGGGCCGGGTTGGTAGCGTCGGTTTGGGTGCCGACAAAATCCACGTTGTAACCGGCGTTGGTCAGCAGCGTGTAAAGCTTGTTACGGTAGGCACCTTGGACCGTGGTGCTGGAGCCAGTAACGCCGCTAGTCAGCGAGTCTCCCAACGGCAGAATGCGCATGGGCGGAGTCTGGGCTTCACAGATCGCGATGTTCTGGAAAACGAGCGATAACAAGCCAAGTACACGAAGGAACCTTCGGAACGATTTCATACGGTGGGGGGAGGGTGGGGGGTGATCAGAGCTCCTTGCGGAGCCGTGCGTGAAGAAATAAGGGGAAATTGATCAATGGGTCAAGCCAATAACCTGAGCCGCCCCGACGGCCCCTGTGCTTGCAATCCCTGATGCGGCCAACATACTCCCATAACAGATGAGCGGTTTTTCCAATCAGGTCGTTGTCGTCACGGGAGCCAGCAGCGGGGTGGGCAGGGCCATCGCCCTCGCGCTGGCGGAAAAAGGAGCCACCGTCGCGCTTGTCGGGCGGGATCTGAAAACGCTAGAAGCCGTCGCCGCCTCCGCGCCGGACCGCATGAAATGCTACGTCGCGGATCTGGTGGACGACGCCGCTCTGCCGGATTTGAAAAAACGCATCACTGCGGACTTCGGCGGCATCGAAGGCCTCGTCCACAGCGCCGGGGTCTTCGCGATGGGCCGTTTGGAAACCGCACCGTTGGCGGACTTCGACCTGCAATACCGCTCCAATGTCCGCGCGCCGTTCGCGCTCACCCAGATTTTCCTGCCGTCGCTCATCGAGCGCCAGGGGCAGATCGTTTTCATCAACTCCACCGCCGGTCTCAGTGCCGGCGGCGGCGTCAGCCAATACGCCGCCACCAAGCACGCGCTCAAGGCCGTCGCCGACAGCCTGCGGCAGGAAGTGAATTCCCAGGGCGTGCGCGTGCTCAGCGTCTATCTGGGCCGCACCGCCACGCCGATGCAGCAGGCGATCTGCAAAACCGAAGGGAAATCCTACGATCCTGCGTATTTCATCCAGCCGCACGACGTCGCGGAAACCCTGCTTCACACTCTATCACTTCCGCGCACCGCCGAGATCATCGACGTCACGCTGCGGCCGATGAAAAAACCTCCGCTCGCCTGATGCGGCCATGACATGAAAACCCTCGATGCAAGCGATTGGCCGCGGCTGATCCGGCCCGGCAGCCGTGTCTTCCTTGGTGGCGGCGCATCGGTGCCTTTCGCGCTGGTCGAGTCGATGTTAGGAATGGCCGCCCACTTCAAGGACGTCGAGTTCGTGCACATCAACGGCCTGGGAGAAACCCCGTGGATCGACCCGAAATACGAGCAGGTGCTGCGCACGAATTCGTTCTTCCTCACTCCCGCCCTGCGCGACGCCGTCGAGCGCGGCCACGCCGACTACACGCCCTGCGCGATGTCGGAAATCCCGCTGCTCTTCAAAGGCGGTCCGCTGCCCATCGACGTGGCGCTGATCCAGGTCACCCCGCCGGATGACAACGGCCGATGCTCGCTCGGCGTCAGCGTGGACGTGGTGAAAGCGGCGGCGGAAAGCGCGCGCATTGTCATCGCGCAGATCAATCCGCAGATGCCACGGACCTGCGGCGACAGCTCGATTTCCTCGCGGAAGATCCATTACTTCATCGAGAAATCCATCGCGCTGCCGGAAATGGAGAAGGGCGTTTACGACGAACGCTATGCCCGCATCGGCCGTTATGCGGCGCAATTGATCGATGACGGATCGACGTTGCAGGTCGGCCTCGGCAACAGCCCGGAAGCGGTGCTCAATGCCTTGAAAAAACACCGCCAACTCGGCATCCACACCGGTGTCTTCACGGACGCGCTGATGGAACTCGTGAAATGCGGTGCCGCCGATCACTCGCGGAAAAACTACCGCCCGGGGAAAATCATCGCCAGCCACGTGCTCGGCAGCAGGAAGCTCTATCAATTCGTCGATGGCAACGAGGACATCGAGATGCATCCCAGCGACTGGGTGAACGACCCGGGCCGGATCGCGCGGAACGACCGGATGGTCGCGATCAACGGCGCGCGCGAAATTGATCTAACGGGACAGGTCGTCCGCGATTCGAGCGGGCATCGTTTCTACGGCGGCGTCGGCGCGTTGCAGGATTTCATCCGTGGCGCGGGGCGCAGCAAAAAGGGCTGCCCGATCATCGCTCTAACGTCTACCTCCGACGAATACGGCCGCTCTCGGGTGGTCGCAGGTCTGCGGGAGGGCAGCGGCGTCTGCACCGGCCGCAGCGACGTGCACCACGTGGTCACCGAATACGGCGTGGCCAGTCTCTACGGCCGCAGCATCCGCGAGCGGGTGGCGCGCTTGGTGGAGGTGGCGCATCCGGATCACCGTGAGGCGTTGTTAGCCGGAGCGCAGGAGCGCGGCTGGCTGCCGAAGTTTTTCACCATGCCCGCCACTGAGCCGGGCCTGGGGGATGGCGGCATCGAATCGTCATGGGTGAAATTTCAAAACACCCGGCTCTTCCTGCGTCCGCTGCATCCGAGCGACATGCGGACCTTGCAGGAGTTCTTCTACTCGCACGACGAGGAGACCATCCGCCTGCGCTATGGCTATCAGCGCGACCGGATGACCGGGGAATCCGCGTACAAACTCTCCGCTGTCGATCAGACTCGCGATCTCGCGCTAGGCATCTTCGCCGAAGAACACGGCAGGCAGGAACTGCGCGCGATCGGCCGCTACTACCTCGATCCTGATGGAAAGCGGGCGGAAGTCGCGTTTGTGGTGCATGAGGAAACGCGGCATTCCGGGATGGCCGGATTCCTGCTGGGCGAGCTGGCGGTCGTGGCGAAGCGCCGGAAGATCGGCGAGCTGTGGGCCAGCGTGCTGCCGGACAACCGCGCGATGGCCGGCCTGTTCCTCGCCGCAGGCGGCACGGAATCCAAAGCTCCGATGGACGAGGAACGTTCCTTCACGATGCCGGTGGACGCGGTGCTGCGCAGCCGGAAGAAATTTCTCGAACGGAAGAAAATCGAACGCATCGAACGATGAGGGATGGAAAAAGGAAAATCGGCGTTCACTACAACGCGGCGTATGAACGGCATGACACCGGCCCGTTTCATCCGGAGTCGGCGAACCGCTATCACGTCCTGGCCGCGGCGCTGGAAGAACTGCCGGATGACGTCGTCCGGCTGCGCGGGCGGCGGGCGCTGGTTTCCGAAATTCTTTTGGTTCACGAACATTACTACCACGATCTCGTCTATCGGGACGTTGAGACCTTTTCCGACATCCTGCGCACGGGTGACACCGCGATCTGCGAGGAAAGCTACGACGTCGCGCTGGAGGCGACCGGCGCGGTTCTTGAAATCACTGACGCGGTGATGCGTGGCGACATCGACTCCGCCTTCTGCGCCGTGCGGCCGCCGGGCCATCACGCTACGCCAACGCGCGGCATGGGCTTTTGCATCTTCAACCACGTCGCCATCGCCGCGCGCTACCTGCAGTCGCAGCACGGGCTGGCGAAAATCGCGATCATCGACTGGGACGTGCACCACGGCAACGGCACCGAGGCGGTGTTCATCGAGGACCCGAGCGTGCTCTACATTTCCCTCCACGAGAAGAACATCTATCCGTTCACCGGCCCCGCCACCGAGCGCGGCCAGGGCGCGGGCGAGGGGACCACGCTGAACATTCCGCTGCCGGGAAACTCTGATGGAGCGGTGGCGCTGGCGGAATGGAAAAACCAACTGGAGCCCGCCATCGAGGCTTTCCAACCGGATTTCCTGCTCGTCTCCGCCGGCTTCGACGCGCGCATCGGCGATCCCGTCGGCGGCCTCCGTTGGGACGACGCCACCTTCGCCGAAATGACACGCCGCACCGTCGCCCTCGCCGAGAAATTCTGCCAAGGTCGCATCGTCTCCGTGCTCGAAGGTGGCTACAATCCCCCCGGCCTCGCCTCCGCAGCACTGGCGCACGTGACGGCGCTGGGGGGAGAGTGATGAACCACGAATCCAGCGGATCTGGCGAATGGCAACTGGAGCGCGAAATTCATTCCAATGCCTGTAAGGATTCAAATTTCGGCAGCACCAAGGGCGACGCCGAAGTCCTCACCGCCTGGGAATCTGCGATAAAATGTGGCTGCTGCGTCTCGCAGCAGGCCGTTGCTTGGGCGTCTCGCCCAAAGCCACCCCCGGTAGGGGCGGATTCCGCCGGGCCGCCCCACTTCACCTTCTCCCGCCGGAAGCTGTTCTTCCTCTTCCCGCACCCGTCCCAACTTTGATTCCACGCTCGGATGCTTTAATCCCACGCTCGAATGCTTTGATCCCACGCTCGAATGCTTTGATTCCACGCGTCGGAACCTTGATCCCGAGCCTGCTTACCTTGATCCCACGAGTCTGAACCATCGACCGCGAGGAGGTTTCTCTCTAGCGTAAAACAGTTGCTGTCTGTCCACCGTCACTGCTTCCCGGGAATCAGCCGTTCCTCAACGACGATCCGCTCCTGATCAACGACGATCCGTCGCTTCCGAACGACGATCCGTCGCTCCGGCCCGGGAAGCAGTCACTCCTTCCCGTTGATCCGTCACTCATCGTCGTGGATTTTCAAAAACTCCCGGGAATCCGTCACCAATCGTCGTTAAGAAGTCACTGATTCCCGGGAAGCAGCGGCGGATCGTCGTTGAAAAACCACCTGCCCTCCGCCAACAGCCCGCAGCCGTCCGCCCACTGATTTTTCCCTTCCACCGCAGCGACTTCTCGTTAGCCTCCGGTAATCCATGCATTGGACCGAACCCGCCACCGCCGACGATTCCCAAGCCCCGGACTGCGGTGACCTGTCGCCGCGTTCCCGCCGCGACAGGTCGCGGGCGAAAAAATCAAGGAGCGGCGGAATCTGTCCGCCGTGCCAATGGAAAGCCAATGAAGTGAGGATACCGCTGTTCATTGTCTTCTCATGGACTGGGCGATCGGATATCGCCCCTCCTTGCCAAAACAGCCCGCGACTTGTCGGGAATTGGCAGGCCATGCCGGGGCACTCCGGAAAGCCCGCCGAAGCCCGCTTCTCCCATCTGCTCAGCCTCCCGGAGGGCGCGAATGTCGGCCAGGCCGTCAATGAGATCGACAAGGAGCGCCTTGCCGGAGATCCGCGCTACCCCTTCGGCATCCCGCGCACCGACAATGGCAATTACCTCTGGATCCAGCATTTCCACTCCGCGCTGAACAAAAAGGGCCGCGCCGGATTCGTCATGGCGAACTCCGCCGCCGATGCCCGCGCCTCCGAGCAGGAGATCCGGGAAAAAATCATCCGCGCCGCCCTCTCTTGATGGCCAAAAAACGATGCAAACGAATGCTCTACCAAAGAAGGACTTTTTCATCAGCTACAGTGGCCAAGATAAAAAGTGGGCCGAATGGATTGCATGGCATCTAGAGGCAAAAAAATACTCTACTCACCTCCAAGCTTGGGACTGGGGACCTGGAAGCAATTTCGTCTTGGAAATGCAACGGGCGACCCAGATTTGCGAGAGAACAATCTTTGTACTCTCGGCTTCATTTATGGCATCAATTTTTACTCAGCCTGAGTGGGCGCAGGCATTCAGGCTCGATCCTACAGGAGAAAAGCGACTCCTTATTCCGGTTAGGGTAGAGAAATGTGAACTCAAAGGCCTTTTCGGTCCGCTCGTTTATATTGATTTTCTTGAGGAAAAGCCACCTGAGATCACAGAACTTCGTGACCACCTAATTAAACTCCTAATTGACGGGGTTCGCCTTGATAGGAAGAAGCCGGAACATGAACCACCGATGCCCCGGTTCGTAACGTCTGGGGGAACCAAGCCGGCTGAATCCTTCAACTCGGATCGCAAACTACACGATAGTGTTCCCAAGCCCGAAGTCCTGGGCAGCGAGCGAGATGAAACCATCTTCGGAGACAGACGAATTGAAACTCGAAACAGTCTGGAAAAGGAATGGTTACGGCAGGGCAATACTGTTGCGGTGCTGCAGGGCTTTCCTGGAACAGGCAAGACCAGAATGGCGACTTCAATTGTGCCACGAGGATGGATAACCCTTGACCCAATAGAACTCGGAACAGAATTGGAGAATCAAGAAGTTGACCTCCTAATCGATCTTGCCACCGCACTTGATGCTCATGGAATCGATGACCTTGTGCGGGAAATGGAAAAGGGTGAAGCTGGCAACCCGCTCATGGCTCTCCGGAATGTGATCCGTCGCGAGCGAATCTTGGTAATTGTCGACGAGTTCCAAAGATTCTTTTCGAATGATGAGGCAAGTCCGCCGGAGGCATGGCAGAAATTTATTGAGATTCTGAACAACTCGTCGAATTCAGCCGGGAGATTGCTTTTGGTGAGCAATCGGATTATTGCTTCGGCTCGATGGAACGAGGGTTGTGTGATTAAAGACATTGCCCGGTTGTCTGAAATCGAGGCCGCAGAGTTCTTCCGAGCTCGCCTTGTTGAGCGTGGACTCCTTGATAGAGTGCCACATGAGCGTATCAATGAGATTGGTATTAGGCTTGGAGGGAATCCTAGGGCGATCAATACCCTAGTCGGCAGCCTTGTTTACGATTCTCTCGACGATTTGATTTCGGCTATGCCGGAGCCGTCCGAGATTGGGGATGTCCGGCTCGAACAGCAGTTATTACAAAAGCCTCTTCCGCCAAAACTGTGGGTGGAAACGGGATCTAATCGCCGCGTAGCGGCGTGATCCTCTTGAAAGTTGTCCACAACAGGCCGATTCGAGAATGGGACTGAAACTCGTCGGAGAAGCGGACTG
>Ga0209512_1003867_pt1 | contig 13679 bp, 7 predicted proteins | sample frozenSSSSmetaG_FD_184142 | JGI IMG/M metagenome (GOLD analysis project Ga0209512, IMG submission 184142) | Glacier valley bacterial and archeal communities from Borup Fiord, Nunavut, Canada, to study Microbial Dark Matter (Phase II) -... | ecosystem: Environmental > Aquatic > Freshwater > Ice >... | reverse complement strand
GTCAGGACGACTAAGTTGTACATTCCAACCGCCAACAGCTGCTTCAGTTGTCCTAATCTGTCAGGGACTCTGAATCACTATCCCTCCTTTGTTTTACAGTGGAAACTACTTTGCTGAAACTAAGCTTTCAGGCTCACCAACGTGTAAATTAACTTGTTAATCAATCTATGTCTCAAAATGCAGCAAGTCTGACGAGTTCTGAGACAATAACAGCATACTAGAACTCTCAACAATGCTAATTGGCTACGAACGAGTTTCCACGGATGACCAAAATCTGACGCTGCAACACGATGCTTTGCAGACCGCAGGCTGTGAAAAAATCTTCTCGGACAAGATGAGCGGCGCAAACGCCGATCGCTCTGGCTTGAAACAAGCTTTTGAGTTTGCTCGAACAGGAGACACGATCGTGATCTGGCGACTCGACCGTTTAGGACGGTCGCTCAAAGACCTGATTGCCCTGGTCGAAGCGTTGGAGAACCGCAAGATTGGCTTGCGGTCGCTTCAGGAGAACATTGACACCACCGCTAGTGGGGGAAAGCTGATCTTTCATATGTTTGGCGCACTCGCAGAGTTTGAGCGCAACCTGATTCGAGAGCGCACTCAAGCGGGACTGCAAGCCGCAAGAGCTAGAGGACGAAAAGGAGGACGACGGCAAAAGTTAACCCCACAGCAAATTGAAATTGGGCGCTCGCTCTCCACAGACCCGAAGCGGAGTGTGACCTCGATTTGTGAACATCTGGGCATTAGTCGTCCGACCTACTATCGCTACATCAGTCCTGACTTGAATAACATTGCGAAAACAAACACTGAGTGAGCGTGTGTACAACGAGCTTATTAGCTTGTGAAGAACCGGCGTTGTTTCGGTCTGCTACCCTCTTCTGTATACTCCGGCAATAATTGAGAGTGCATTTTTGAGGCTGAGACCCTTGAAAACCCTAGATTTCTTTTTGCAACTTTCATTGCCGGTGTAATAAAATACAAGCGTGAGTTTCTGTACGCCTACTCATTTAACCCCATAGACTCAAGAAGCCAACGAATTAACTGAAGTTCAGAAGCTAAAAATCCAATCCTAATTTAGGGGCGCTCTGTTTGAAGTGAAGCAAAGATTGATTGCGTGCCTGAATGCATATGGCAAGCTGCCTGCAAGGAAAAACGCAGCGGGGAGAGTTGAGTGGATAGGGTGGATTGAGCAGATTGCCACATCGAAAGCCACAGTTGGCAATTAGCTTGCGGAGAATTGAGATAGGATTTGTAGTAGCAGTTTGATCGTTTCCAAAGTAGAGCTATGCCTAAGAGCGACCCAGCCAAGCTAAAGAAAGTGTCTGTCAGTCTTCCGTTTGGAATTGGTGGTGCAGAGTGGGAAACTGACCCAGTAGAGCGAAGAGCTGCTTGGGCAATTTACGTTGAGTTGGTGACTCGGATTGCTGTGGAAGAGTTGGGAGACGATCAAGGGGTTTTGAGAGAGGCGCTGAACTCGCTATATAATTTGTTTGCGATTACACGGCAAATTTTGAGAGAAGCGGGTCCAGATGTTGGGGCATCCCATGACTCAGTAGGTGGCATTGCGATCGCGGTTCTCAATCAAGGATTACGTCCATTTCTCTCTGTTTGGCATCCAGCGCTGCAAGAATGGGAAGCTCAGCGTCCTGCTAATTTAAGCCCACAGGAGCATGAAAAGCTGTGGTCGCGGCATCATGAGTTTCGCACAGCAATTAAAGAGTTGAATGTGGGCATGAGACAGTATGCCGCTGCTTTGGCAGAGATTATTGGAATTAGTAGTTAAGGTTTTTTGGGAGGCGTGCTTCTGTACAGTGGGAAACAACGTTGCTCGCGTTTGAATTCGAGAAAGGTAGAATTCTCGGAAACTTTATCACTAACACGTTCACCATCTTTGAAAAATTTATTAATAAGTTTTGCACAAGCAGTACCATCAGGATTTTTTGCAGATGTAAAGGATCGTTGAGCTTTTTGGAAAGCACCTTGAGCGGCATTAAAGTCTCTGTTATATAAGCTATCAATTGCATCCTGAGAGTATTTTCTTCCATCCTTCAAATTTTTGTTATTACGAATCTGTTCTCGTATTTCCTCTAACCAATAATCAGGTGAAAGTAATATGGCTTGTTTAGTACAGTCGAGTGCCCCCTCTAAATCTCCTTTTTCAACTAATGAAAGTCCTCTACCATAGAACTCTTTGCTTGCATCAATTTTTTCGTTAATGCTATGAATTTGAGAATACTCCTGTGGTAGACACTTTGAACTGGATAAAGCTGTTCGTTGTATATGGTTAGCCATCAATTTGTGAGGCAATAAAGTTAAAAAACTAGTAGCTAGGAATAATATGTTTAATATTCTTAGCCTTCCAAAACAAGACCTTAACAAATTTGTCTGTCTCATAATTTTTTGCATCCTAGTTCTGACAAATATCAATATCGCGGTGAGTAGCTAAGTAATTACGAATCCTATTGCACCCCTTATCAAGCAAACTTTCTAAGCCTAAATCCCACACTACAACTTCTCCGTCTAAACCGGCTGATGCAACTCGATTGCTATCACGGCTAAAATCAGCACTGAATACTGTGGCATGATGACCGTAAAAAGTTTGGATTAATTTACCATCCAAGCTCCAAATTTTTGTGCTCCTATCCTTTCCAGCTGAGACAATCATTTGCCCATCAGGGCTGAAACTTGCATCTTGAATGGTTTCATTATGTTGAATTGGTGAAGCCGTTTTGATGGATCTTCCAAGCTGATCCCAGATCTTAACTTGATTGTTAAGCGACACTATGATTTTGCCATTAGAGCCAAATCTTACACTGTGGATTCCCTCGCCAGTATTGATAGTTAGTTTCAAGTTACCTTTATAGTCCCACAATTTAATGCTTCCACTCTTGTGAGCCGATGCGATCGTCTGATCAGTAGGACTGAAGGCGATGCCAATAGCAGGGCTATCTTTTTCTTGAAATGTTCTCAGGGGTTTTCCTGATCTATCCCATAGTTTCACAGCACCATCTTCACTTGCCGTAGCAATCATCAAGCCATCGGGACTAAAATCTACACCTTTAATAACCTTGCTATGAGCTTGGATGGAGTTAACGGGGTGGCCCAGACGGTTCCAAAGTTTAAGAACTCCCTTATCATCCACAGAAGCAATGTCTTTCCCATCAGGACTAAAACTTACGCCTCTTACCCGTTCATCATGATGTAATATTTTTTGGCTATTATCATCTATGTCCCAGAGCCTAACCGTCTTATCTGCACTGGCAGATGCTAGAGTTCTTCCGTCAGGGCTGAAACTGATCCTGAAAACAGATTTATCGTACTTACTTACAGCCTCTTCACTGCTAGCACTCCAAAAAATAATTGTTTGGTCTTCTCCAGCCGAAGCAATTGTTTTTCCATCAGGGCTGAAGTTTACACTGGAAACAGCACCACTATGCCCTTGAAGAGTTAATGGCTCTACGCTTTCTTCAAAACGATCCCAAACATCAATGCTTCCATTTTCATTAGCCGAAGCGATCGTTTTTCCATCAGGGCTAAACGCAACTCTATATATTGTCCTCTCAGTTCCTTGCAAAGAAATAGTAGGTTTTTGTCCAGAAACTGTCCAAACTTGAATTTTGTCTCCTGCCACTGTAGCAATTCTTGTGCCATCAGAACTAAATGCCAAATCTTCAACCAGGGCAGAATGTAACTTTGGAAGGTAAAGTTCTTTACCTTCTATATTCCATATCCTGACGGTTCGATCGTCGCTTGCTGAAGCGATGATTTTGCCGTTTGGACTAAATTTGGCACAGTTGATTTGTTCACGGTGTTGTCCACCAAAGACTTTAATCTTTCGACCACGACGATCCCAAAGTGTGATTGTTCTTGCAGCAGCAGAGATAAGAGTAGTTCCATCAGGGCTAAAATCAACACTTGTAACTGAATCTTTTTGTTTCGGAAGTTCTACGATTTTTTCCTTCGTACGGACGTTCCAAAGTTTGATCGTTCCATCGTCTCCTGCGACAGCCAAGGTTTCTTCATCAGGATTGAAGGCAATACTGCTAATGGCTGCCCCATTCTCGATTGTATTTGCACTACTATAATCGCGATTCCAGACCTTGATTTTCCCATCACGACTTCCAGAAACAAAACTTTTTCCACTACGGCTAAAGATGGTAGTACTAATGGAATCTTCATGGAATTTAACAAGACGATTTTGCTCTCGCGTTTCGTACACTACTTTCCGTAGAACTGTTAGAATCCGTAGCTTAGTTTGCGAGTCTACAAATGATGAGTTCTTTAGATCTTGACCAGCTTTTAGACCCTCTACGAGAGCTTCAAGTTGTTGATTTGAACTTAAATAAATTTCTGAGGAGGATGAGTGTTCAAGCATTTCACTACTTCTAATCCGAAGCAAAGTAAAGAGCCATGCCGCCAGAAACACTACTGAACATAATCCACCTATTATCAATGCCAGATTTTTTATGTAACTCTGCGTCTTACTCTTCCTCAGAAAATTATCAACCCTTGCATAACTGTCTCCATATCTTTTCGCCCAAGTCGCGTTTGGTTTGAATCGTTTTTGCCATTCGAGTGCATTTTCTAGATCGCGTCCTGTAAGCAAATTAGATTTCCGCTTTTCCCAGCGCAAAGCTCTCTCTTCTAACTGATGATAAGTCACTGCCATCTCTCTTTCTTCTCCTGCCCATCGCCCCAATAAATCCCATTTGCGAATCAAGCTTTCGTGAGAAATATCTAGTTTAGTTTCACTATTAATTTCTGTAGGCAAAAATGGTGTCAAAAATGTACATCCAGGTGCTCGAAAAGCCTCGACAATCGGCTCAACTTGAGTTTTAGAAACACCTGCAACCCCACAAATACTTTTAAGAGTTTCAGGATGACGAATACTTTCACCATTCTTTTTCATTTCAGTTAATCGTTGGAAAAGAACTTTAGTAATTCTTTTGCTCTCTGAGTTTGATAATGAACTATAAATTTCATTTGCGTGCTTCGAGAGTGCGGTGTGTATTCCACCAGTCTTTATGTATGGTTCAAGATCAATAGGTTCCCAAACTTCCCACTCTGGGTGCTCAATCAACTCCTTTTGGCGATAAGCCCAATAGTGCAAAGGTTGCGTTTCTGCCCAAAAGTTCCACGTTCGCATTAAGGCATGCTGTAGTACAGGCAATTGATCCGTACTATCTGCTTGACCGAAATACTCACTCATATCATTTAATAACTGATTAATTAATCGATTACTAATTTTTTTGCCAGATCGTTCCAATGGTTCACAGATTACTTGTCTTAACTGTTCACGAGTGAGACGCGGGACTAAATACAGCCCATGATTAATCATGTCTGGTAAATCCCTAAACTGAGTACAATCTCCAATGTAGTCTGAGCGCATTGTTAAGAGGATATGAATCTGGCTTTCTCTATGTCTAGCAGCTTCAACTAGTAATTTAACAAAGGCAGCAGACTCATCTATAGCTTCTGGCCCTGCTAAATTGGAGCGGTAGCGAAATATCTCTTCAAACTGATCAACCAGAACTAATAGCTTAGTAGGACTAGGAAGCCTGATTTGTGCCAACTCAACTAATCCTAGATTTCCTCGTCGAAGTGTTATTTCAATCGTTTCTCTGATCAAGTCTTTATATCTTGCTTCGCGCGCACCCAAGACTATTGGCTCGCTCAGTGCTTTAGTTAATTCGCCAATTGGGTTATTGCCAGGACGAAGAATTGCAACTTTCCACCTAGGGTTTGTTCCTTGGGATGGACGAAGTCGAGGTAATAGTCCGGCTCGGATTAAAGAGGACTTACCGCAACCTGATGCACCTATAACTGCAACAAAACGATGCTCACCAAGCTTCTGCTCTAGCTCCTCGATCTGAGTTTCTCGACCAAAAAATAAGTCAGCGTCTTGCTCTTCAAAAGGGCGTAAACCTGGAAAAGGATTTTCGGTTCTTTCTTCCAAGTTCATACTACTTACTCAGAATTGGTAAAGATTGGACTCACATATGATGGCGAAGTTGCTCAAATTTGTTGATGCCCTCCCCTTTAACCACGAGTGCTTTTCGTGTGCGAAACACAGATTTTTGCCTGCTGTTTGAAGATAGATCAATAAAGATTATAGTCTTACTAGATTCAGCATTCACTTTTCTCAGTTTATCATCAATCCAAGATTGCCCCTCTTGCCCCCAGAAAATAATAACTTTGTCGAATTTTTCCAGATATTTCTGGTTCCTTTGATCGGTCTCTTCATTATGATCTTCCAAATCATATCCTCGAACTTCATACCCCCATTCAAAAAGCTGATCACATAAAGAGCGATAGTCCTCGCTATCTTCAAAACTAGAAATTAAGCATACACTGATTGATGATTCGGATGCTAACCGGTTAGATCGGTTAGAATTTAACTCGCTTTGAATATCTGTTTTAAGTTCATCAAATGAAATCTTCAAGAAATGGTCTGCGTTTTGTATGTCTTGATAAAAGTTATCTCGAGGAGTCTTATTTTTGGGAATTAAAACTGTCGGAGGAATCCAGACGAACTGCTTAAATCTCAGAACTTTGTGAGATGAATCTAAATGTTTTTTTACAATTCTATATTGTAATTCAATTACTGAACATTCAAAGTCTCGCGGAGTGGTTCCGTCCTGGTCTCCAATAAAATGAACTGAGAGGATACATCTTTGTAAATCTTGCTGAATCAGTTTTTCAACTTCTGTTTGAGGTGACTCATAGTAGTAATGGATTGTGGAATCATTTGGCAAAACTGTATACCCATTTTGAGTTAGCTCCTCCTTGACTCCTTCTCGGTATTTAGAAATAGATTTACATGACTGTGCTAGATATACACAAATTCCTGCATTTTTATGAGCTTGTGTAGAAGATCCTCTTGATTCTCGATGTGCATTTGGTATTTGACCAATTACATATTTTGAACGTCTTTTCTGTTGAAGAATTCTTATAATATTATCTGCCAACTTATCACTTTTACTTATAAACTTCTTATCATCAGGTTCATAATAAATATGCTCGTTATCCTCATGATGGAAAAAAGCAAGGTATATTGTATCTTTGAAAATCAAGTCAAATACCTCTTGAATTGCTTCAATTTGATCTGGATGCTCATGCTTGATTTGACAAGATATTTCTTTATGCCTAATCTCACGTCTCAACACCGGAAATAACGCATTTGCACTATCAGAGGTCATCATAAACTCATAAATTTCCTTCCAGCACCATGGTCGATCAAAATAAACTCTACTCAAAACGGCTAAGAATGTAGCTGATCTCCTCACTTTTGGAAGAATTACCTCAAGGCGGTCTCCAACTGAGAGATCTATCTTATCCATAAATACTTCTGCTTCTAAAGCGTCTTCTGCAAGACGAAGTTTCACCCGCTCCTGTAATTTCCTTACCCATCCTTCCTTATCGAGTGCTTGAGGGTAGCTAACGAATACATCATAGTCAAACGGATCTTGATTGATACTCATGCAAATTGTCACTAGATATGACCGTACACAGGGCTATTTCACTTTAAAGATTGATTTTAACCGGTTTAAGTCGAAACCCAGAAGGTGTATACCTATTAGGGTTGAAACTTTAAGTTTCTCAAAGGTTTGTAAGGCTTGGGTGAAGATTTTTGTGGTAGCCTGCGCTTTTTTACTTACCAATACAATAATGTACTGGGTGCCTATTTCCCAGTACATTAAGTAGTCTTGAGAAGTTGCTGTGAAGGGTTCAATCGCTCGGTCTATTTTTTTAGCGCTATCGTGTTCGCTAGTGCAGCTTCCTCAAGCGCAACCAATTCAGGCACAGTCCGTTATTCCCGCTACAGATGGGACAGGGACGATCGTCACCCCCAACGGCAACCGCTTAAACATCAGTGGTGGGCAGTTTTCCAAAGATGGAACCAATCTTTTCCACAGCTTCACCCAACTCAACCTCACCCAAGAACAAGTCGCTAATTTCCTCTCCAATCCTCAAGTTCAGAATATTTTAGGACGGATTACTGGAGGAAATATCTCAATCATTGATGGAGTACTGCAAGTCAGCGGTGGGAACTCCAACCTCTTCCTCATGAATCCAGCAGGGATTATTTTTGGCTCTCACGCCAGCCTTAACCTCCCCGGCAGCTTTACAGCCACCACCGCCAACAGCATTCAGTTCGGCTCTAACTGGTTCAATGCTTCTGGCTCAAACGATTATGCATCTCTGGTTGGCAATCCCAATACCTTCGCCTTTACCATGCTCCAGCCAGGAAGTATCCTGAATGCTGGCAATTTGGCGATCGCGCCAGGGCAAACCCTCACCCTAATCGGTGGAACCGTCATTAGCACAGGTCAGCTTAGTGCCCCCCAAGGTTATATTCTTGTGTCTGCGGTTCCAGGCGGCGACTGGGTACGTATCAGTTCACCTGGACAAGTAGTTGCCCTGGAAGTCCACCCCCCGACTGCTGGAACCACTCAACCAATCCCTTGGTTGCTCCCGATCGCCACTTTACCGGAACTGCTGTCTGGCAAAGGAAAATCAGACTTCCCAGGTATTTCAACCAGTTCAAATGGGCGAGTTAGCCTGACCAATTCTAATATTCCTGTAGCATCTGGAGATGTGGTAGCTCAACACGTGTCCGCTCAGGCTGCTACCCTGTCGGCTAATCATAATGTGACTCTCGTCGGCAGCCAACTAAACACTACAGGCAATCTAAATCTACTTGCAGACAATACCGTTCGGATACGCGACACCCCTGTTAATCCATTCGTTGCCCGTGCCCAAGGCGATCTTTATATTCAGGGTAACCAGGGCATTGATATTTTGGCGCTAAACCATCCTGGTATAGCCTTCCAGAGCGGTGGCAATCTGACATTGGTTAGCAATGGTGTGGTGTCAGGTGACTCTCACTTTGCCAGCGGAGGTCAATTTTCCATCCGCAATATAGCAGGGCAACCAGGAACGTTTGTCAGTCTGTACGATCCGATTATTAGTTCGACTGGCGATGTTACCTTTGGCGATTACACTGGGGTCGCACTCAAAGTGGAAACCCTCGGTAGTATTAATGCTGGTAATATCACCATCACGGGACCAGATAGCTCTTTGTCTGGCTCCGATCCAGATATCACCACATTAACCAGTAGTCGCGCCCTCATTCTTCGCGCTGGCTTGACCAATTTGGCAAATCCTGCCAATGTACCTCAAATTCAACAGGGAACTGCTTTTACCTCATCGGGCAGCGCCTCTTCTCCAGGCAGCATTACAACCAGAGCAATTAGGACACTAGCCAACACCACAGAAACCGTGAATGGTGGTTCAGTTACTTTAAACGCGCCAGGAGGCATTCGTGTTGATTCCATTGACAGTTCTTCTTCCCTCAGAAACGGAGGAACAACTTCCTTATCTTCTAACTCTGGCGCAATCAACGTCGGTTCCCTTAATAGTTCTTCCCAGAGTGGCAATGGTGGCACGATCTCTGTGAGCAATAACAGCGGCAGTATTGTGACAGGTTCCCTTGATAGTTCCTCTCAGAGCGGCAATGGTGGCACGATCGCAATTACTGCCAACAGTGGGAACATCAGTGCTGGCTCGGTTGATACCTCCTCCCAAAGTGGCAACGGCGGTAATATCTCGATCAACTCAAATTCCGGTAAAACAACCGTAGGGTCGATCAATAGTTCTTCTCAAAGCGGCAATGGCGGAACAGTCGCCGTTAACTCCAACTCCGGCAGTGTCAATACTGGTTCTGTCAATAGTTCTTCCCAAAGCGGCAATGGCGGAACAGTCGCCGTTAACTCCAACTCCGGCAGCGTTAATACTGGTTCTGTCGATAGTTCTTCCCAGAGCGGTAGAAGCGGGACGATCACCTTCAATTCTAATTCCGGTACGGTCACAACAGGTTCAAGTTCAACCAATGCCACTGTTGTTTCTACAAACTCTCAAAGCTCAGCCTCAACCACTCAGCCAACTAAAACACTCTCCGGTGTGCCCTCTGATATTCCCTACAGTAACTTGCCAGAAGCTTCCCAAAACCCAGGACTTACGGCTGAGTCGATCGAGCGTCAGAGAGAAAAGGAATTTGAAGATGTTTTGACTAAGAACTTCCCTGAAAAATTTACTGATGCCAGGGATATTCGAGCGGCGTTGCATTCGCTTGAACTCCAATTTGCAGCCGAAAGAAAGCGACTTAAATCGAAAGGAGAAAATGCAGTCGAAGTCAATAAAAAAATACCAAGAAACCCTGCGGTTATTTATGCTGTTATTAGGTCGGATCAATTACAACTAATTGGTCAAACTGCCGAAAGAGAATACAGAAATTTTCCGGTGCCAAAAGATGCGACAAGGAAAAACATTGTAGAGCAGGTTCAATCTCTTCAAAAAGCAATTACCGATCGAGACAGGGACAGGTATCTAGAAGCTGCTCGAAAACTCTACTCCTGGTTACTGGCTCCACTAGTCGAAGCCAAGGGACTTCCTCTTTGCAAGCTTAAAGCATCTGAAGATAATTGCATTGGCACGTTGCTATTTTCGCCAGATTCTGAGTTGCGTTTAATTCCTTTAGCAGGCTTGCTGAATCAAGAAGGTAAACCATTTATTGAGACTCATGATGTTAATATTAGCCTAATTCCAAGCTTAAACTACACAGATATAACTTATACAGCCTCTGATACCGTTAAGAAATATCAGATTTTATCAATGGGATCGACTTTCTCAAATAGTTCTAAGGGGGTTTTAGCAGCAGTACCGATCGAACTCAAATCGATTCAACAAATCTGGTTAGGTAAAGAAGAGGATATTATCCTAGATTCTAACTTTAATCTAGAAAATCTAAAGAATCGTAGCCGTGAGCGCCCTTTTAGGATTATTCACATCGCCACTCATGCTGGATTTGAGGAAAGCAATCAAGATTTTAAGATTACGTTTGGTGATAACTCCTCAGAAACATTAGCATCTATTTTAGGAAGCAGTAGTATTAAATCGAAGTTGAATTGGAGGGATTTTCGTGTCGATTTATTAGTCTTGAGTGCTTGTGAGACGTTACCAGGATTGAATCAGGGAAAGATATTTCTTGGACTGCCGGGACAAATCGGTGTTAAATCAGTGCTAGCGAGCCTGTGGCAGATTAATGACCCAGGAGCATTGATTTTAACGACTCTATTTTATAAAAACCTATCTAATGGGATGTCTAAAGCAGAGGCTTTGAGGCAGGCGCAACTTACGATGAAAAACAGAAATGATGAGGAATGGCAATCACTCAGTAATCTGATTCAGACAACTCTAACAAAAGAAAACGACCCTGAGATAAGACAACGATTACTACTAGTCGCTGGATTTCTTGAGGAAAAAACCATCCTTCAGAAGGAACTAAGTGACCCTTATTATTGGGCAACTTTTACTTTAGTTGGAAATCCTTGGTGATCTCAAAAACTCCTCCTCATTAAAGACCACTCCCTTCATCGCCCCCTTCTCTAATGGACTTAAAACTAATTCTAATGCTCTCAGCGATCGCACTGATTTCACCCTCTACAGCTTTTGCATCCTCAGATCATCAGCTTCTCTCCTCTAAGCAACCCTTAGAAAATCAGGCTGATAATCTCCTCATCGCATCTCAACCTGAAGTGAATTCAGTAGCTGATTCCAATAACCTTTCCTGTCCTGGTCAAAGTACATCCAAACCTGGTGTATCTAAACCTGAATCTTCACAATCGTCTTCCGCTACTACTACTGCCTCTTCTCCTCCTAAACAAGTTACCAAACCTGAATTTTCACAATCATCTCTTGCTACTACTACCTCTTCCTCTGAAAAAGTAATTATTAGACATATTGAAGTATCCAAAAAATTTAAAATTGAGGAGATTGATAATCGAATTGATGATATTCGCAAAAGATGTATAGAAAAAGATGTAAAAGTTACACCAGAGAGAATTGCAGCCATTAAAGACGCAATCACTCTGCTCTACATCGAATATGGCTATATTACGTCTAGAGCAGTGGAGGAGCCTAGTAATCAGAGCATATCCAGTGATGGGGTTGTAAAGTTTAGGATAATAGAAGGGCAAATTGAGTCATTAAAAATCTGTGACTACAACGAGCAAAACATTGAATATTACAATGATAACGACCGATGCGATCGTACTCGGCAGAACGCCAACTACTACGACAAGGTCAATCGAGGGTATAACTTAAAGTATGTGAGAGATCGGATTCAACTTGGTATTAGCAAACCTTTTAATGTTAGAAAACTTCAAGAGCAAGTTAGATTGCTAGAGCTTGACCCACTATTTGATGAAAACTCTACTTTCGAGAAGTGCAAACAGCAAAACAATCAGACTTGTTCTAGAAAGATTGATGCGATTTTGCGTCCTTCAGCCAACGGAGAGGATGGAAAAAGCGACCTCATTATCAAAATTCCCCCAACCAAATTCTTTCGAGCCAACTTGAGTTTCGATAATTCCGCTCCACCCAGCATCGGAGCAGAACGTCTGAAAACTGATGTCAGCTTTGCCAACTTAGCTGGACTGGGAGATAATCTCGTTGCATCGCTTCAGGTTGATCCATTGCACTTTTCTGGAAAGGAGGATTTGCGCTTTGCTGGCTTAAGTTACCAACTCCCTCTCAATTCCATGAACGGGACAATTCAACTCAGAGTTGAACGTCGGCGAGAAAGAATCATTCAGAAGCCATTTGATCAATTTAACCTAAGAGCAAAAGCAGAGCTGTACGAGGTTGTTTATCGCCAACCCTTGGTACGTTCTTATACTAACGAGTTTGCTCTCTCTCTGGGGTTAGCAGTTCAGAATGGTCAAACCTTTATCTTTAACGATACACCCTTCCCCTTTGGGATTGGTCCTGATAAAGATGGCATCAGCCGCACCAGTGTGCTCAAATTTGGGCAGGATTATATCCATCGAGGAGTAACTGGAACTTGGCTGTTGCAATCGCAATTTAACTTAGGCACTGGTTTGCTTGGTGCTACCAGCAATCGTGGCTCGATTCCTGATGGAAGATTCATTAGCTGGCTAGGGCAAGTTCAGCGGTTACAACAAATTGGTGAAGCCCACTTGCTGATCGTGCAAGCCGACCTTCAGCTATCGCCAAACTCTCTGCTACCATCTCAACAATTTGTGATTGGTGGAAGTCAATCTCTGCGAGGCTATCGTCAGAATGTTCGATTCGGTGACAATGGTTTCCGTTTCTCTCTCGAAGACCGTATTACACTCAGTCGCGATCAAAATAGAGAACCCATTTTTCAGCTTACGCCCTTTATTGATGTAGGCACCGTTTTGAATCGTTCCGATAACCCTAACAAATTACCTCCTCAAAAATTTTTGCTGGGAACAGGTTTAGGACTTCTCTGGCAGCCACTGCCAAAACTCAACCTACGCCTAGAGTATGCTTTCCCCTTGGTGGATTTACGCGATCGAGGACAAAATCTTCAAGATAAGGGCATATATTTCAGTATTAACTATCAGATCTAATTGGCGTTCCCGTCGCTTTTAGGTCAGAAACAACCTTAAGGAATTTTAGCCAGACAACTGATAAGTGTAGCGACCCGCAATCATAAATCATCAAGCCCGCAATCATCGCGATTTTGAACCCACATTAACTGCAACTATCCGGTCGCTCAAACCCGCATTAACTGCAACTGAACTCAGATTAATTGCAACCCACCCACAATCATCCATTCCGACCCACATTAA
>Ga0209512_1003863_pt1 | contig 13687 bp, 12 predicted proteins | sample frozenSSSSmetaG_FD_184142 | JGI IMG/M metagenome (GOLD analysis project Ga0209512, IMG submission 184142) | Glacier valley bacterial and archeal communities from Borup Fiord, Nunavut, Canada, to study Microbial Dark Matter (Phase II) -... | ecosystem: Environmental > Aquatic > Freshwater > Ice >... | reverse complement strand
GCACGCTTGAGCAGCACCGGGTCGGTCAACGCGCGCAGGATGTTGGCCACGGCCAGCCCCGACGGAAACGAAAGCCGCATGCGGTCGACGAGTACCGGTGTGAACAGCATGCCGACGCCCACGCCGAACATGCCGATGCAAAGCATGTAGAGCACGAGCTGCCACATCGGCGGCTGCGGCAGGCCCATCCAGACCATCGCCTGGATCAGCACGCCCATCGCGCTCATGCCGGCGACGGATGCGGCCGCGGTCTGGATGTAGTTCGCGCCGTGCTTGCCCTCGGCGCCATAGCCGATCGTCACCGTCGAGCCGAGCAGGCCGGCCAGCACCTGCCCGCCGACGAAGAAACCCAGCGAGAAGTTCATGTACGAGGCCGTCACGCCACCGAGCGGCCCGAGGATGAACACGCCGAGGAACAGCAGCAGCAGGTGGTACTTCCACGTGCCTATCGCGGGCAGCCAGCGCCACCGCGGCGCGGCGGAAGGTTGGGTCGAAGGCAGGTCGGGGGCGGGAACGGCGCTCATGGTGGCGGCGATTGAACCATGCCCGCCGGTCGTGACTTATGCCCGCGAACACGCGACCGCCGGTCGTCTTCGAGGCGTCTTCCCCCATGTCCACGGGATGCGGAAAAGTCCTTTGCATTCCTACAGTCATGTCACGTTCCCGCCACGCATGGCTTCCAGGACCCACCGCACATGAACACCTTCGCCGTTTCCTTCGCATCCGCAGCCGTCGTCCTGACGCTGGCATCGCCCGCCCTGGCCGACACCGTCACCTTCCCTGGCTACCTGCACGGGTCGGAGTCGGTCACCTTCACGGTGCCGAACCAGAGCACGCCCGGCACGACCTCCAGCACCGTCTCGGCCGGCGGCTTCTCCACCGTCGTCAACGGCGCCACGTTCGAGACCTACTGCGTCGACCTGTATCAGACGATCGCGTTCAACACGCCGTACGCGGACTACGTCAACGTCGGCGGTGGTCATGCATTCGCCAACAGCCATGCATACGGCGACCTCGGCCGCCTCTACGGTCTCGCCGGCCCGATCCTCGATGCAGTGCACGAGGCCGCGTTCCAGATGGCCGTCTGGGAGATCGCCTACGAGACGAGCGGCGCGTACGGTCTCGGTACCGGCGTGGCGACCTTTTCGGCCACGGCCGGTGCCACCATGCTCGCGTCGGGCTGGCTGTCGTCCATCGCCAACGCCCCGGCGGGCCCGAACATCGGCGTGTTCGAGAGCCGCACGCACCAGGACGTGATCTATGCGCCGGTGCCGGAACCCGAGACCTACCTCATGATGGTCATCGGCTTGGCCGGCATGACCGCGATGACGCGACGCCGCAAGACGGCGGCCGCGAATCGCAGCTGATCGCACACGGCGCGGGGCGGGCCATCCCGCACAATCCCGCCGCATGCTGGATGGCACGCCCGCCCTCGCCACTTCCGATGCCGTACGCGGCGGCATCGTACGCAGGCTGCTCCACGCAATTTGCTTGCTGGCACTGGGTTTCGGGACACTGAGTTTCGCCAGCTTCGCTGTGGCACTGCCCGGCGACGCGGCCGAGCCAGTGCTCGTGATCGAGCGAGCGCTCGCCGTCACCAGCGACGCTTCGCGTTTCCCGCCCGGCGCCGCGACGGTCGACGTCGCCTTGCCCGATCGCTGGGCTGCCTCGCGCCCGGGCTATGACGGCAGCGTCTGGTATCGGACCGGCTTCAGCCTCGCTGCGGCAGCACCGACGGAAGAGCTGTTCGCGCTGTACATCGAGCGTGCCTGCAGCAACCTGCAGGTGCATCTCAACGGCTACCTCATCTTCAGCGGTGGCCGCATGGTCGAGCCGGTCACGCGCAACTGCGGCCGGCCGCTCTTCATCTCGATGCCGACGGCCTTGCTGCGGCCCGGCGACAACACGCTCGACCTGCGCGTGCAGGGCTTCGCGCTCGAGCACGTCGGCTCGGTCGAAGCGGCGGCCGGCCTCTCGCGCATCGAGCTCGGCACGCAGTCGGCGCTGCGCCGCAGCCACGCCGCGCGCCTCTTCTGGAGCGTCACCTGGACCGACGCGACCAGCCTGCTGCTGATCGGCATCGGCTGCGTGCTGCTGGCCGTCGGCTGGCTGAACCGGCGCGAGGTCTACTTCTCATACCTCGGCTGGCTGTGTCTCGGCTGGGTCGTCGTCACGCTCTCGACCCTGGCCAGGGAGCTGCCGTGGCACAACGAGGTCACGGAGTTCATGCTGGTCTCGGCGTGGGCCGTCGTGCTCGCCATGGCCGCGCAGTTCTTCCTCAGCTTCGCGGGCCTGCGCTCGCGGGTGATCGAGGCGCTGGTGGCACTGCAGTGGGTGGTGCTGCCGGTCTCGCTGATCCTCGTCGGGCCGTCGCATCTGTTCGTCACCGCGCGCGCCTGGTACACGCTGCTCGGGGTCGAGCTCGTCGTGGTCATGCTGATCTATCTCTCCGTCACCTGGCGGCAGCGGCCCCGCGACTTCTGGCCGATGAGCGCCGTGGTTGCTGTCGCTGCGATCTCGCTGCTGGCCGAGCTGGCGGTGCAATGGGAATTCGTGGAGCCGCTTCCCGTCGCCGTCGCGCGAGTCAGTCTGCCGATCGCACTGGCCGGCGTTGCCGCGCGGCTGGTGCTGATGTTCTCGCGCGCCCTGCGCACGACCGAGGAAGACCGCAACCGCGTCGTCGGCCAGTTGCACCGGCTCACGTCGGAGATGGAAACGCGAGTCGAGCATCTGACGGCCGAGCGCGTCGGGCAGTTCACCGAGCTAGAGCGCCGCCGCATCGCCTCGGACCTGCACGACGACCTCGGCGCGAAGCTGCTGACCATCGTGCATACGAGCGACCCCGAGCGCATGCCGCAGCTCGCGCGCGAAGCGCTCGAGGAGATGCGGCTCTCGGTACGCAATCTGTCGGGCAAAGCGGTGCAACTCGACGACGCGATCGCCGACTGGCGCTCGGAAATCGTCAGCCGCCTCGAACAGGCGCAGATCGAGGTGGAGTGGAAGCACGAGGCGCCGGCCGATTCCCCCGAGCTCTCGGCACGCACCTACATGCAGCTCACGCGCGTGCTGCGCGAGTCGATCAGCAACGTCATCAAGCACAGCGGCGCCAAGCACTGCTTCGTGACGTGCACCGTGGTCGAGGGCCAGCTCCGCTTCAGGATCAAGGACGACGGTCGCGGCATCGACCACGACCTCGGGCGCGGCCACGGCGTGGCGAGCATGAAGCGCCGCGCCAAGCGCATGAGCGGACAGTGCCTGGTCGAGTCGCGGCCGGGTCACGGCGTCGTGATATCGCTCACGGTTCCGCTCGACAGAGAGTGAACGGTCCGGGCTCTGCCGATCGTCACTAGTACGATCGTTACAGAAACAAACGACGACGCGTATCCTTTCTGCATCATGGGTGCGTTGTTTGCTGAAAGGTCGGCCGGCGTGATGCGGCTCGCGGCCTTCGAATTCGATCGAATGCGCTGGCAGCTCTCTCAGTCACCTGTCAGTCTGGAAGGAGCGGTGCGATGCCCAAAATCCTGTTGTTGGAAGACATCCCCGAAGCGAGCGCATGGCTGAAGCTGCAGATCGCTCAGGTGTTTCCGGATGCCGAGTTCCATGACACCTCTCGCGTCCACGAGGCACTGACCCTGATCGAGAAGGTGCAGTTCGAGTTCGCGCTGATCGATCTGGGCCTGCCCGATGGTTCCGGCGTCGACGTGGTGGCAGGTTTGCGTGGGCTGCAGCCCGACGCGCAGTCGGTGGTCGTGACCATCCACGACGACGACGATCACCTTTTCCCCGCACTCCAGGCAGGAGCGTTCGGCTATCTGCTCAAGGACCAGGCGGCCTCTGTTCTGGTCGATCAGTTTCGCCGCATGAGCCAGGGTGAGCCACCCCTTTCCCCCGCGATCGCTCGACGGGTGATGGCGCATTTCGCGTCGCGCTCATCGCACCGTGAGCGGCCCAAGGACATGCCGCAGGTGGTGCTGACCGACCGCGAGAACGAGGTTCTGCTGCGTGTCGCCAAAGGCTTCACCCTGCCCGAGATCGCGGTGCAATTGAATCTGTCACGGCATACCATCTCCGATTACGTGAAGCAGATCTATCGCAAGCTGAACGTGAGTTCACGCGCCGAGGCGGCGCTCGAAGCGCAGCGTCTCGGCCTCTTCGGTCGCGGGCGGCGCGCCCAGCCTCACGCAGTCTGAGCGAGGTTCATTCCTCGCCGGAGCCGAGGTGGCCGAAGCGCTGCCTCCGTCCTGTGGCCACGTTCGTGTCACCCGCTGATGTTTGAAGAGTCCCACAAACGAACGTTCTTCAGCGCACCCCAATCGGTGACATCGCTGATCGCGGCGTTGCTCGAGCCGGGTATCACCTTGCTGACTTTCATCGTGGCCACGCTGGCGCTCGACGAAAGCATGGACCGGCCCGCCATGACACTTTGTCTGCTGGTGCTGGCCCTCACCTTCCCCGGCAGCAACCGCTTCCGCGACAGCCCGCTCGGCGCAGCGGTCGACATCGTCTCATCGTGGCTGCTGTTGCTCGGCATCCTCGCGCTTTGCGCTTACGCCACGCGCAGCTTCCACTTCTTCGAGGCCGAGGTGCTCGTGGTCTGGGCGATCGCCACGCCGGTCCTGCAGTGGCTGGCAACAGTGATAGGTCGATACATCGTGATGCGCCATGCGGCCAAGCCGGAGTCTCGGCGCACCGTGGTCGTCGTGGGCGCGGGCGCACTGGGCGTCAAGGTGGCGCGGGCACTGCAGGACGGCTCGCGTGGCGTCGAGTTCCTCGGCTATTTCGACGACCGGGCCGATGGCCGTCTCGACGACGATGCGCGCTCGCAGATGCTCGGCAACCTTTCGCAGGTGGGAACGTTCGCTGCAACGCGTGGCCTGCGCGAGGTCTACATCACGTTGCCACTCGGCTCGCAGCCGCGCATTGTCGAGTTGCTCGACCAGCTTCAGGGAACGACTGCATCGCTGTTCTTCGTGCCCGACGTGTTCGGGATCAGCATCATCCAGGGCCGTTTGCAAGACATGAACGGCGTGCCCGTGGTGGGCATCTGCGAGACGCCGTTCACCGGCACCAACCTGCTGGTGAAACGGCTGAGCGATCTGGTGATCGCGGCGATCATCGTGGTGCTGATCTCGCCTTTGCTCCTCGCCATCGCCATCGGCATCAAGCTGAGCTCGCGCGGGCCGGTGATCTTCAAGCAGCGCCGCAACGGGCTCGACGGCGAGGAGATCGTGGTCTACAAGTTCCGCTCGATGACGACACAGGACGACGGCGACGTCGTCGTGCAGGCGACCCGCAACGACCCGCGCATCACCCGCTTCGGCGCCTTCTTGCGCTCCACTTCTCTCGACGAGCTGCCGCAATTTTTCAACGTGCTGCAGGGCACCATGAGCGTCGTCGGCCCGCGGCCGCACGCCGTGACGCACAACGATGCGTACAGGCAGATCATCAAGGCCTACATGGTCCGGCACAAGGTCAAGCCCGGCATCACCGGATGGGCGCAGATCAACGGCCAGCGCGGCGAGACCGATACCATCGACAAGATGCGAACCCGCGTCGAGTACGACCTGGAATACCTTCGCAACTGGTCGCTCGGGCTCGACCTGAGAATCATCGCGGGAACGGTTCGGGTGCTGTTCTTCGATCGACACGCTTACTGACACGCTCACAAGAACACGAAGGCGGCGCTCGTCGGTGCCGGCCTCAACAGGAGGACTCCATGATTTCCAACCGAGCTCGAGTTTCGTCGACGGCGCTTCGATGCGTGATCGTGCCCATCGTCGTGACCTTGGCCGGCGCAGCGTCGGCGCAAACGTCGACGCCTGCCGCCGCCGGGGCGGCCATCGGCAGTGACCCGAGCCCGTACTACATCGGCGGCAGCCAGGCCTTCACGCACGACTCCAACGCATTCCGCATTCCGTTCGGGCCTTCCGACAACTACTCGAGCACGAGCCTGCTCGCCGGTTTCGATCAACCGTTCAGCCGCCAGCGCGTGTTCGGTACGGCCAGCGTCAGCCTCAACCGGTATCAGCACCAGAACGAACTCAACAACACCAACTACGCGTTGTTGGCGGGTCTGGACTGGGCAACGCTCTACAAGCTGTCGGGCAACGTCTCGACCACGCTCGACCAGCAACTCGCCGCGCCCTCGGCCAGCGTCGACGCGCCCGACGCAACCCGTACCCTGCTCAAACGCAAGGGTGTGTCGGGGTTGGCTCGATGGGGCGGCAATTCACAGCTTTCGGTCGACGGTCGCCTCGGCTATTCGAGCCAGGACCGGAGCGGGCAGTCTCAAGCGTCGAATTCGACGAACGAAAGTGGCAGCCTCGGCGCCTTTTATCAGCCGGGCACTTTGCTCAAGCTCGGCGTCGCAGTTCGCTTCGACCGGACTCGGGCTCCGAACGCGCTGGGCCTCGATCAGGCCAACGACACGCACGGCCGCAACATCGATTTCCTCGCCGACTACAACAACGGCAACACCCTGACCACGTCGGGCCGGATCAGCTATACGCGCCAGACCAACACGAATGCCAGCAACGCCGACTTTTCCGGGCTCACGGGGAGCCTCAACCTCGGCTATCGCGCCACCGCCAAGATCTCGGTCAACCTAGCTGCATCGAGGAACGCCGGCTTCAACGCGGCCAACGGGGCCTACTCGCCCGTCATCGTCACCGCAACGCCGGTCTCGGCGTCGCCCAACGGCACCACGGCGACCTTCTATGAGAACAATCAGGTCACCAATGCGGCCAGCATGGGGGTGTCGTACGCGGCGACGGCAAAGATCGGTCTGACCGGCAACGTTCGTTATTCGCGCGCCCGCGTCGTGACGTCGTCGGGCAACGGTGGTAACTCCAACGTGGGTGCCAGCGCGACCGACACGAGCCGGGGTGCAGGGCTTGGAGCGAACTACGCCTTTTCCCGTGCACTGACTTTTGCGTGCAATGTCTCGAGAGAGCGCCGCGCGGTGACGAATGCCGTGTCTTACCGATATACCGACGACGTGGTCGCCTGCTCAGGGCAGTTCCTCTGGCGTTGAGCGCGGAGTTCTCGCTGCAATAAAAAAACGGGCCGAAAGGCCCGTTTTTCGATCGCCGGGTTGAACCCGACGAATTCTTTTACACGCGCTTACGACGACGCGCGATGAAGCCGAGAGCGCTGAGGCCGGCCAGCATCAGGGCATACGTCTCGGGCTCGGGAACGGCACGCACGATGCTGAAGTTGGCTGTTTCGAACGCGTTCACGGCCGGCGAGTTGCTGAACACCAAGCTGGTAATCATCCCGGAAGTTGCAGCGAACTGCACGTACTGCGAGAAGCTCTGGTTACCCGTTGTGGAGAGAAAGCCGAGGTTTGTTGCGCCGGCGTGGGTTCCGGAAATGTCGAAGGTCTGCGCGCCACCACCGCTATTGACCGTCAACAGGTTGTACGTGTCCGGCGAGCCCCACAGGAAGCTGATGTAGCTAACGCCAGCGCCCAGGAACGTCATCGTGGCAGGCTCCGACGCGGTTGGGCCGGCCGACAGGAAGTTGCCGCTCACCGCATTGGTGCCGAACGGACGCGCATTGTTCGTCGGGTCGTTGGCGATGTAGGTCTCACCGCCGACAACCGTCGCCGTACCTGGGCCGAGGGTGCAGGTAGTGGATGTACAGGCCGCCATCGACGGGCCAGACAACGCTAAGAATGTGCCCGAGCCGCCACCGAGCGAGCCGGTGACCGTTGCGCCGGCGGCGAACGACGCCGTGAGGGCAGCCGCCGTGAGAAGAGATTTCGCGAATTTCATGAGTTCACCTTGTTCCGAAGTTGAGATGCACCGACCTAATCGATCGCCACTGCCAGGGTTATACGGAACAAGAACCTTAGGGTCTTCCCCTTGATCAGGGGGTTTAACGCCCGGTCGGAGAGGACGGCGCGGAGTCCTACAGGTGAGGTGGCCGCGTGTCGAATTGACACCACTGTAGGCGAAGATACGGCGATGCTCATCGTCGATTGCATCCCGGACAGCCAAGGCTGGGACCCCATCAACCATCTGGTCCGGATGGCGGCAGACTGCCTCCACGCTGAGGTGGTGCGCGTCAAGCAGGACGACCTTCCCAGCCAACTGAAACGTGCAGCCAGTGTGCTGTCGCAAAGGAGCCGTGGAGCGGGCTCCGAGACATGCTTGATCATCGGCAAGGCGCCGACCGATCTGCTCCGCATCTTCAAAGTGCCCGGGTGGAGAACCCGTTTCTGCTGGATCGGTGCATGGATCATCGACTCGTTCTGGACCGACTGGATTCCCACGACGAACCGCTTTTCGCAGCCGTACGACGACGTTTTCATCACCAGCCTCGAAGACGCGGATGCCTGGGAGACCGCCTTGCGCGCACGCCCGACCTGGCTGCCCTGGGGCAGCGACGTGCTCGCATTGGGCTCGAGTGGAGGAGACCGCCCGTGGGACCTGACCCGCGTCGGACGGCAACCCCTTGAATGGGAAGACGACGTGTCCAACCAGATGGCCGCCGAAGAAGTTGGCATTCGCTTTCATCCCAGACCCTCCTTTTCCAGGACTTCTGGTCAGGCAAATCATGAGGAGCTGATGCTTGCCTATGGTGAGACGAAGTTCTTGTTGGCCTTTTCGAACACCGTAAATCCAACCAACTACACGCACCCGACCCGTGAATACCTGACCGGGCGCTGGGTCGATGCACTCGGCGCAGGCGCCGTCGTGGCCGGCATCGCGCCTCGTGGGCCAGGCATCGACCGACTGTTGTGGCCAGGCGCGACGCTGGACCTCGCCACGACCGATCGGGCCGGCGGTCTGGCCACGATAGGCAAAGCATTGGCCTCGTGGACCGCCGAGGTGGCCCACCGGAACCACGCCTTCGCGCTCAGCCGTCTGGACTGGCGGTGGCGGCTGCAAGCCATCGCCGAAGCCTCGGGCGAAAAGCCGGCCCGGCTCGCGCACCAGCTGCAGCAGCTTCGGGAACGTGTGTCGGCTACGTCTGCTCTCACTCTGGCGTGAGCATTCGTTCTCGATACGGCGCGGCGCGGCGGGCGGCTCGCACGGCTCGGATCGGGATCCGTCACCGACCCGCACCTAGAATCCCGATCGCTGCGCGACCAGAATTCTTCTTTCTCACTTTTTATGACCGAAACTTCCGTGGTGGCCCCGCCGCCCCGCCAGTGGCCGCGCTCGCGGCTGCTCAACGTGTGGGTCGACGACCTGACGATGGGCGAACTGATGCAGCGCCTCAACCAGGGCGTCGTCTTCACCCTGAACCCCGACCATCTCTACCACCTGCAGCGCAACCGCGACTTCTACGCGGCGTATCGGCAGGCCGACTTCATCACGTCGGACAGCAAGTACGTGTACTGGTCGCTCGGCTGGATCGGGCGGCGCATCCAGGAAAAGGTGTCCGGCTCCGACATCGTTCCCACCTTCTGCCAGCACCACCGCAACGACCCGGCCGTAAAGGTTTTCCTGCTCGGCGCCGGCCCCGGCATCGCCCAGAAGGCACGTGAGCGCATCAACATGCGGGCCGGCCGCGAGATCGTCGTGGGCGCCCATGGCCCCTCGATGACGTTCGTGAGCGACGAAGCCGAGATCGCTGCAGTCCTGCAGGCCATCAACGCCTCGGGCGCGAGCGTGCTGATCGTCGGCTTGGGTGCGCCGAAGCAGGAAATCTGGATCCAGCGCTACCGCCACCAGATGCCCGGCGTGAAGATCCTCATGGGCGTGGGTGCCACGATCGACTACGAGGCCGATGCCGTGGACCGCGCGCCGCGCTGGATGACACGCAACGGGCTCGAATGGCTGTATCGAATGACCACCGAACCGAAGCGCTACTGGCGCCGCTACCTCCGCGACATGGAATTCTTCTGGCTGGTGCTGCTCGACGGCATGGGCCTCTACCGCGCACCTGTTTTCAAGAGAGCCGAGTCATGATCAAGACCGCCATGGTCGGCCTGGGAAAGATGGGCCTTTCGCATCTGTCGATCGCTCGCGCACATCCGGAGATCGACCTTGTCGCGGGCTGCGACGCCACGGCCTACCTCACCGACATCCTGAGCAAGCACACGGGTCTCAAGTGCTACGCCGACTTCGATCGCATGCTCGAGTCGGAGCAGCTCGAGGCGCTGATCGTGGCCACGCCTTCCAAGCTGCACGCCGGCATGGTGAGCAAGGCGCTCGAGCGAGGCCTGCACGTGTTCTGCGAAAAGCCGTTCGTGCTCGACGTGGCTGACGGCGAGCGGCTGGTCGCCACCGCCCACGAGAAGCGCGTGGTCACGCAGGTGGGCTACCACTACCGTTTCGTCGGCGCGTTCAAGGAAGCTGCGCGCCTCGTTGCATCGGGCGCACTGGGCGAAGTGCACCACGTGCGCGCCGAGGCCTATGGGCCTGTGGTGTTGCGCAGGAAGGGCGGCACGTGGCGCTCTGCGAAAAGCGAGGGCGGCGGTGCCTTGTACGACTACGCGTGCCACGCCATCGACCTCGTCAATTTCATCGTCGGCATGCCGACGAGCGTGAGCGGCGTGGTGCGCAACAGCGTGTTCTCGCGCGATGTCGATGACGAGGTCTACAGCAGCCTCGGCTTCGCCAACGGCGCCAGCGGGCAGCTGAGCGTGAACTGGAGCGACGAGAGCTTTCGCAAGATGTCGACCAAGATTTCGGTGTGGGGCACCAACGGCCGCCTCACTGCCGACCGGCAGGAATGCCAGCTCTACCTGCGCGAGCCGCATGCCGCCTTGCCCGGCGTCGACAAAGGCTGGACCGTGCGCTACACGACCGACCTGTCGGAACCGGTCTGGTTCTATCTGCGGGGCGAGGAGTACTCGGCGCAGATCGACTACTTCGCCGAGAGCGTTCTCGCGAAGCGCCTCGACGGTCAGAACACTTTTGCCTCGGCACTTCAAGCCGATCGCGTCGTGCAGATGCTGCTCGAAGGCGGCACATCCCCCGGTACGAGCGCACCTCCGGAAAAGCCCCGCCAGGGCCTCTGGTCGCGCATCGTCGGCTGAACTTCGAACGGATTTCCTGATGACGACGATGGACAGAGTGCTTTTCGGCGACAACCAGTTCTTCGGCGTGAATCACATGTCGGAAGAAAAGGCGCGCTCGCAATCGATGCGGTTCCAGGACCTGCAGGCCATCATCGACGTGCTCGATGCCGCCTACCAGGAAGGCATACGCACCTTCATGTGCACCTCGCACGACCGCGTGGCCGAGATCTGCGATCACTTCCGGGCGCACCCCGATAAGTACCCCGACTACCAGTTCTATCCGTGCATGCCGTACGCGCACAAGTACGCCAACGCCGTCACCGAGCACGGGATGATCGAGGCCCTGCGGATGTTCCTGCCGCAAGACGGCGCGGTGGCCGCGATGCTGAAGGGTGGCCTGGCGCTCGCCAACAAGGACATCGAGGCGATCATGCAATTGCTGATCGACGCCGAGATGAAGATGTTCCATGGCCTGAAGACGCCCGTGATCTTCATGCAGAACGTCATCGCCGACTTGCTGCTCGGCCTGAAGATGAACGAGTGCTTTCGCATCTTCCACGACCATGTGCGCGCGAAGTACAACGCCGAGCCCGGCTACATCACGATGAACGTGCCCCGGCTGCTCGACGTGCTCGACGGCCTCGGCATCGACAACCCTGTCGTCTGCGCCAACGTCAACAAGATCGGCTTTCGGATGTGCGGAGGTCTCGACGCTTACGAAGCGGCGATCGCGAACCGGCGCTTCCGGCCGGTGGCGATGTCGATCTTCGCTTCGGGCGCGATCTCGCCGCGCGAGGCGATCGCCTACGTGTGCTGGCAGCCGAAGATCGAGTCACTCGTGTTCGGTGCGTCGGGTCGCGCGAACATCCGCCAGACCAAGGCGTTGATCGATGAACTTAGCTTGGCCTCACAACGGAGCTGACACGGCGCAGCGATGCGGGCTTCGCGCGTAGGGCCGAAGCCCGGCGAACCCTGCGGTACTCCGCTTCAGGCACTTTCCCAGGACGAATGAATGGCGCTGGATTCTCAGTCTCTGCGGTTACTTCTCTATGCGCGAAAGACGGGCGCCGATTTCGACCAGACGTTGACGGTCGGCCGGCTCGATCTGCTCATGACGGCGACCGACATCGAGCGCGAGTTTTCCTCTTTCGGCGTCGAGCTCGCGGCTGGCCAGGCCCAGTCGCTTTCGCTGGGCCGGGACCGCTTCTGCGAACCGGTCATCGAGGCGCTCGGCGCCAAGACCGTCGATTCTCTCGATCACTCGACTTTTGAGGGCGCGACGGTCATCCACGATCTGAACCAGCCACTCCCGGCGGAGTTGGACGAACGCTTCTCGCTCGTCTTCGACGGCGGCACCTTGGAGCACGTCTTCGATTTTCCGCGGGCGCTGCGCAGTTGCATGAGCCTTCCCCGGTTAGGCGGCCACCTTGTCATGACCTTGCCTGCCAACAATCACATGGGGCACGGTTTTTATCAATTCAGCCCCGACCTGTTCTACCGCGTGTTCAGCGCGGAAAACGGTTATCGGCTCAAAGGGCTCTTTCTCGTTCCGACCTACACCCACGGTGAATGGCTCAAAGTGGAAGATCCGGTCAGCGTGCGTTCGCGCATCGGGCACAACACGACGATCGAGGAGCTCTCGCTCTTCGTCTTGGCGGAGCGCACGGCCATCGTTCCGCTGTTCACGCGATCGCCGAAGCAAAGCGACTACGCCGCCGAGTGGGCGGAGAAGCCAGAGAAGGGCGCGAGCGGCTCGCGGCTTGCGTTCTACGACGCGGCGGTCGCCGGCGCCGCCCCCAATGCCCGAAGCGAGCGGTCCTTACTCAAAAAGTTCACACCGGAACCGTTGCTCGCCTTACGCCGGACGTTGCTGGCGGCTCGCCATATCCGCACCGCGCCCGATCCATCGCACTTCAAGCCTTTCGATCCCCGCGCCTGACGACGGTCGCAATCGAACCTGCTTCATCGCCTCGCAACGGTCAGCCATGAGCAACGGTGGTCCAGCCGACCCGATATCGGCGACAGAACCCGACTGGTCGCGCGAAGCCAAGCCGTTCTGGCGTTGGGCGCCATCACGATCGCTGCTGGCCAGCATTCGTGCCTACCAGCGCCACCGCGCCTCACGCAATCCGTTGCGCGCCCTCCTACGGATGCTGGCGACCTTGCGTCACCGGTTCTGGAGCGTCGTCACGGGAGCCGACATTCCGCTGAACGCGCGCATCGGCGGCGGTCTGCTGATTCCGCACCCGAACGGCATCGTCATTCACCCCGACGTGCGCGTCGGCCCCAACTGCCTGATCTTCCAGCAGGTGACGCTGGGTGCTCGCAATGCGAAGGTGCCCACCGTCGGCGGCCACGTCGACTTCGGTGCCGGAGCGAAGGTGCTGGGCGGCATCGCCATCGGCGACCACGCCAATGTCGGCGCCAACGCGGTGGTGCTGATCGACGTTCCGGCGGGGGCCAGTGCAGTCGGCATACCGGCAAGGCTGGTGACTCACTGAGCGCGTTTCCTGCGCTCGCTCAAGCGCTTGCCGAGATCGATCCAGCGCTGCTCGTAGTAAACCGTGGAGAGGTGCGCAGCGGCGAAGGTGGCGGCGATCAGCAATGGGCGCTTCAGGTACTTGGCCAGCCGCTCGCCATCGCCCAGCCACGAGTGCATGAAGAGACCGTGGAACACGTAGAGCGCGAACGAGATCTTGGCCAGGTAGG
>Ga0209512_1003859_pt1 | contig 13699 bp, 11 predicted proteins | sample frozenSSSSmetaG_FD_184142 | JGI IMG/M metagenome (GOLD analysis project Ga0209512, IMG submission 184142) | Glacier valley bacterial and archeal communities from Borup Fiord, Nunavut, Canada, to study Microbial Dark Matter (Phase II) -... | ecosystem: Environmental > Aquatic > Freshwater > Ice >... | reverse complement strand
GCTCCTCACGAAAATCTAACATTAATCATATTGCTACGGGCAAGTAGGCTCAATTGCTTAGGTTGAGTCGCAATAAGCTTGCTATAATTAAGTGACTACTCCCCTGCCGCTAAAGCGGCGAGGCTTCTAGAGGCTAACCCACGCTCTGTAATCCCAGAGCTTTGATATTTAAGGCGGCGTTCAAATCGCGGGAAATATGCAGACTACAACAAGGACAATTGAATATCCGTTGGGACAGGGGCATCTTTTGCCTATGTCCACAACTACTACAATCCTGCGAAGTATAGGCCGGGTTAACCTTGATAAAAGTTCTGCCAGCTTCTGCCGCTTTGCAGGACACCATATCAAAGAAACTCGACCAAGCCGCATCCGAGATGCTTTTGGCAAGGGAGTGGTTGTGGAGCAGGCGGTTGACCCACAAATCTTCCACAAAGATACTGCCATAGTTATTGACAACAATCCTACTGGTTTGGTGAGAGAAGTTAGAACGCTTGAAACCGATGCGCTCATGAGTTCTGGCTACCGCTTTACGTCTGAAACGGCGTTCAGGCGTTCTTCTAACTTCCTTAACCAACTTGCGTTGAACCTTCGCCAGAGCCTTTTCTTCTTTACGGAAAAAGCGGGGGTTCTCAATCTCAACTCCGTCCGAGAGGGTCGCAAAGGTAGTGATACCAACATCAATCCCCACAACGTTCTCACGTTTTGGGAGGCGATTAGGCGCGACCTCAGCCGAAAAGGAAGCATACCATTTAGCGGTAGAACTACGCCTGAGCGTGAGGGTTTTGATTGTACCTTCTACCGGGCGGTGAAGTACCAGCTTGATATTTCCAACCTTGCTAACTCGGAGTTTTTCATCGTCCAATTTGAAACCAGTTTCTTTGAAGGTGAAACTATCGTAGTGGTTGTAACCTTTGAAACGGGGGTAGCCAACTTCCTTTTCGCCAGATTTAACCCTGCGAAAGAAAGCGGCAAAAGCAAGGTCTACTCGTTCCTGAGCATTTTGCAAGGTGTGAGAGTTGGCATTTTCAAGAGTAGGGCATTCTTCACGCCACAGTCGGAGAAACTTGTTGGTATCATAAAGGGATAGGCTTTTCTTAGCCTGTTCCCAAAGATTTTTCCTGAGTTCAAGAGTTTTGTTGTAGACCCAACGACACTCATCAAGCACTGCTTGAAGGGCATGGGTTTGTTTCTTATTAGGAAATATTCTATACATAAAAGTTTTTCTCATAGAACAATTATACTACACTTGAAGGAGTGAGCAAGTACACCGTCAATGACACGCGGCTGTCCACTGCCCTTAAAAGGGCACGGCTTGCCCCGCTAATATGGAGTTTTTCTGTCAAAAGTTGAAAGTCGCAAGTCAAAAACTGAAATCTATTTACCTTCGACCTGTGAGAGTCTCCGAGCACTTGACATAAAAATTAGCCTAAAGCCTGGGCCTACTATATCAAGATAGCATATTTTAGCTAATAGTTCACTACTATTGTACTTGGAAAGTCTATACAATAGAGTCAGTCAGGATTTTAGTTACCAACCCAGCCTAGTCATTCTGAAGAAGTGAAGAGTCTCAATATTATGAGCAAGACCCTTCGCAAGCTCAGGGTGATAGTGGTGCTAAAGGCTCACATAACTTTGACTTTAAATTTTTCAGTGCTAATATTCGATTTTCTTGAGGAGACAAAAAATGGCTGAAAATCCGATTACTGATAGGCGCGTAAAGTTTGATTTTGAAGTAGATTTTTCAAATGGTGGCGGGATTCAGGGCCAAGACTTTCGCCTGGATATGGCGGGCGAAAATATTACCGATGCAGAACTGGCTGACTATATCATTCAGGATTTACGTCTGCTGATGGTAGGCGAGGTACGAATTCTAAATAAAGAGATTATCGCCGAACGCCACAAACGTTTGGCTACGACTTCCCGATTTATTGATTTGAGCCACATCATCGAGGCGGGCATGATTACCTATAAAGGTTTGCCCGCTCCCGTTATCTGCGATTTTCTAAGTCGGGAAGCCTCACGCAAGCTCTACGCCGAGGGGACAGAGTTTAATATCAGCAAAATTGAGATGGTTTCCAATACTGGCACGTATCTTGACAGCCCTTTCCACCGTTACGAGCAGGGCAAGGATTTAGCCGATTTGGAATTAACCTCACTAGCTGACCTGGACGCAATTGTAGTGCGGGTCACGGGGATGAGCGGACGGGCGATTTCGGCGGTGGCTTTTAGCGAGTTGGGAAATATTGCCGGGAAGGCGATATTGGTGCATACAGGCTGGGATAGTCATTGGCGCACCGACCAATATTTTGAGGGCCATCCCTTCCTGACCGCCGATGCTGCGGAATATCTGGTTAAGGCTGGGGTTGCTTTGGTAGGGATTGACTCTTATAACATTGACGATACAAACGATGGCTATCGCCCGGTGCATACGGGTTTGTTGGGGGCGAATATCCCGATTGTGGAGCATCTGTGCAACTTGGGCGAGTTGCCCGATAGCGGATTCCATTTCTCAGCAGTTCCACCAAAGGTTAAAAGTTTTGGGACTTTTCCAGTACGGGCTTTTGCCGCTTTGGGTTAATCAGGTATCTTTCTGGACTGAATTTTTTAGAAACCTATATCTACCATTGACAGGTTTAGCCTTTGTTCTTATGATGGCGGGGCAATTTGCCGTTTACTTCAAAATTTAGCCTGATAATTGCCCATGTCACAAACTACAACCGAAATTAAAACAAAAACAAGCATATTTAATCGTGTCCCGGCCTCAATCTGGATAAGTGTTGGGCTTTTTGTATTGGCTTTGGCGGTACGGTTGCCCTATGCCTTGCAAATACACTGGCCGCCCTTGGACGACCCGGCTTATTATATTCAAGCCGCCCGCAGCCTCTATTATCACCAAAATCTGGACATGTCCATAATCTGGAATTTCAACCCGCGCTTCCCGACTGTAACTCATCCCGGTATGGAGTTCTGGCAGCCCCTTTCCTCCTATATTATCGCCCTAAGTTTTGTTTTTTTTGGTGATAATTTATTTGCAGCCCAATTTCCAAGCCTGATTGCCGGAGCGTTGTTGCTACCGATGACCTATTGGTTTGCTCGTCGCCTGAATCTTGAGCGGGCTAATATTATCGGTGGTTTGGCGGGGCTATTGCTAGTGTTTAGCCCATTATTGGCCTACCAATCCACCCTGCCCGATAGCTCAATGTTATATTCGGCTTTGGTTGCGGGGGCGTTGCTACTGCTAACCCGTCCCCAAAACGAATTTCTAACACCATCTAAAGCTTTACTCTTTGGCCTACTTACCGGGCTGGCCTACTTGACGCGCACCCCTGCAATTTTTCTGGTTCTATCCTGGCTAATTATGCTGTTACCGCGTTTCCGTTATGGTCGGGGACAGCTCTGGCAATATCGCAACCGGGACGAGGATTTCGTGAAGCTGGTGAGTCCCCGTAATTTGCCCAATTGGTTGGAATTATTATATGCTGGTGGGATTATAGCTTTACTTGGTGGGTTGTGGGCCTTTCGCAACCTGCAAACCTATGGTTATATAAGCTCGCCCGCCGGGACTCAAACGATTTTCTTGATGGATTACGATAGTCTGTTCAATTTTAGCAACCCGGTCAGTTTCCAAACGATGCTTGCTGGCGGGTTTGGCAAAATTCTGGGGGTGCGGGTTGAAGCCCTTTGGACGGCAATGCGGGGGGCTCTGGATATTATTTTTGTACCAACGGTTATCCCTGCCGCTATCGGCCTGGCCTTATTGGCGAAACATAGCTTGCCCGCCCGCCCCGCTGCGCTCTATTCTTTGTTTTTATTTCTGGGTTTGCCCCTGATTTTCGGGGTAGCCAGCACTAATGGCAGTTATTATCATAGTGCCGGGAGTTCTGCTCCCTTCCTGGCGGTAGGGCTGGTCTACGGTTTCCAGGAGTTCGCCGATTGGTTGCACTCCCGAATAAAAATCCCCCATCGCACTATTTTTCGTACTCTGGTAACATTTTTTCTGGTACTGTGCTTTGTCTGGTTGGGTGGAGGCGGGCCTTCGATTATCCAGGGCCATAATGATGAGGGTGCTTTATACGGGCGTATAAATAGCTGGTTGCAAGCTAATCCTGCTCCAGCGGTAATTGCCAGCCAGCCAGCCTCAATAAATTACGTGAGTGGCGTGCCAGCCGTGCGTCTACCGCCTAATCAGAATTTAGAGGTGTTAAAACAAGTAGCGCAACAGTATGGCGCGAAGTATATAATTATCACCGAACAGGCCGGGTTATATCCCGATTTATTGCAATCCAGCAAAAACACCCTTTTCCCCCTGGCCTATCGTAGTCCTTCTGGCGATTTCGAGGTCTATCGGGTTGGGGGATAGGGTAAAATCTTCTTAAAATATTGATTGGAGTGAAAAATGACTTTGACGCAGGCTCATCGGGCGTATCTGGCTTATCCGCATTATTGTGTGCTGGCGACGATTGGCAAGGATGGGATGCCCCAACTCAGTACCGTCTGGTTTGAACTGGATGGCGACCAACTTTTGTTCAGTATCGAGGTGGACAGCATCAAGGCCAAAAATCTGCAACGTGACCCGCGCTGTTCGGCTAGTATTCCCAACGGCGGGCGTTACGTGGCGGTGCGGGGCACGGTTGAGATTAACCCCGACCATGAGCAGGGTTGGCAGGATTTGGTACGCCTCGGCACTCGCTACTATGGCTCGGTGGAAGGGTTGAACCAGGCCGAGTTTCTGGGCGGGGGCGGCAAAAAGCATGTCAGTGTGCGTCTGAATATTGAGAAGGTCAATTCGGTGGGAGTGGGACAAACCTAACCTCCTAGCCCCCTTCCAGTGTCGGGAAGGGGGAATTTGTTTTTCACTAACAACTAAAAACCAACAACCAACAACCATTATGGCAAATTTACCGAGTGTTAGTTCCTCCAGAAGAATAGTAAAAATCATCCAGATAATTTTGGGAGGGCTGGGGCTATTTGGAATACTATTTGTAGTGGGCAACTTGCTGGGCGTTTTTAATATCACTGCCCCCATCCCGGTTTATTCAAATGGACGCACCGCCGAACTGACCCTCAAAGGCAACCAGTTCATAGATAGTTTATACGAGGGGAACAAGCGCGAGGCTTCCACTATCAAGGTTTTTTTAACCAAAGATAGCCCGGAGCAGGTAGTAAAATTCTACACTGACCAACTCTCAACGTTAGGGTTTAAACTCGCCCCCACCACCATAAATGACCCGGTTATTAGCGAAGCTACCGTTCTGAGTTTTAGTAAGAACAATGGGGGTTATGTGCTAATTTCTAGCATGGGTTCGGATGGCCTGGTAAAAAACCAATCGCCAGACGAATCCTATACCATAATCCTTGAAGGAAGTTTTAAGTAGATATCAGGCGGGGAGGTGGACGGTGAGCTTTGTGCCGTCGCTAATATCTATATCGAAGCGACCACCCATCTCTTTAATAATTTCGTGGCTGACCGACAGGCCAATGCTAAGACTGCCCCGACTGCCTTCAAAGGGGTCGAAAATCGTTTCTGAGCTTTTCCCCGTCTGGGTGTAGGCGCGAGGCGCATTATCCCAGAAGATAATTGAAACTCCATTCTGCGTTCGGCTGGTGACAACCTCTAGCCTACCACCCTTTGGCATAGTTTCCAGGGCATTCAGCACCAGATTTAAGACTACCTGCTCAAGTTGATAATCTACCAATGGAACCGCAGGAAGTTTGGGGGCGAGACGGGTCTCCACCTCAACTCCGGCTTCGGATAAGGGCTTTTCCAGCAACGACAGGGCATCCAACACCGTCGCATTCACATCAGTCAGAGATTTGGAAACCGGGTTAGGCCGATAGAAATTCCGCATCTGGCTGATAATATGGGCAATTCGACCAATCTCGGTATCGGCAGTTTCCAAATACTCCTGGCGTTGGGTGGCACTTTTGCGGGGATTTTGACTTAGCTCAAGGATAGTGCGGATACTCTGCAAAGGGTTATTAATTTCGTGGGCAATCGCCGAAACTAACTGTCCGATAGAAGCCAGCCGTACCAGACTTTTCTGCTGGTTTTCGCGGGCGCGGGTTTCAGCTAAATCGCGGATTGTTGCCAAAGCCCCTTGCAACTCGCCCCGTTGATGTCCATAAAGTGGCGTAACCTTTACCCCTAGCGTAGTGCCGTCCTTGCCGTTCATTTCTACTTCTTCGTCGGGGAAACTGCGGCTGTTCATCAGGCTTTCGCGAAAGAGTGGGGGTTGTCCACACTCGTCACAAAAATCCCATAGAGAGTGACGACCAATAACCTCCTCGGCACTATAACCCATCATTTGTTGGGCGATTTTGTTAAAGACAATCACCCGCCCGTTACGGTTGGTCACAATTATGCCCTGATTTAAATTATCAAAAACTTCCAGCAGCATTTCGGGAAACTGCTCCTGTTGTGTACCAGCTATTTCCTGGAGGGCCAAATGGGATAAATTGGATTTATTGTACTTCAAAGTAATTGCCATTATTCTGATTTTCTAAAATGTAGTTGTATATTCTCGCTATTATGTTAAACGAGTAAAAGAATCCTGATGCCCCAATTGTTATTCCGGTGGTTAGTCCAACCTAACCGGCTAGAGGTGTATACCCTATTGTAACTTAATTAACCAAATATAAAAATTGACATTAGACAGATTTTTAGTTAACAAATGCCGACATTAATCTAAACTGTAGGAGTCAGGCCAAAAAGTGGGGAGGAAATAATTAACTCGGCGGTGGCGGGGTTGGTTGCCAGGGGCACATTATGGACATCACATATTCGCAACAGCATTTTTATATCGGGGTCGTGGGGCATAGAGGTAAGTGGGTCTACAAAAAAGATTACCGCCTGGATTTGGCGAGTTGCCACTAACGCCCCAATCTGGGCATCACCACCCAACGGCCCACTTAAAAAGCACTCTATTTCTAGCCCGGTCTGCTCCATCGTCAATTTGCCAGTAGTGCCAGTGGCGTAGAGTTTATAGCGGCTGAGTAAGGCTTTGTTAGCCCCCGCCCATGCTACCAGAGCCTGTTTTTTGTTATCGTGGGCAATTAAGGCGATTGCTTGCATAGTTAGTTGTTGGTTTTTAGAAAGCTATTAGCCGTCAGCTTTTAGGTATTAGGCTTTAGGTGTTCGGTGTTAGGTAAAAGCTATCAGCCATCAGTTATCAGCAAATTTTTAACTCGTTACTCGTTACTTTCTACCGACAACTGACAACCGATGACCGACAACCGATTATAGCATACTGCTATCCTGGGTTTCCCAGTCAAGGGCGGCTTCTACTACATCGCTGGCGTAGGCGGTGGGAGTGCCAGTTTGTAACTCTTCTTCGACCTCGGCCAGTTCTTCTTCGTCCACAAAGAAAGATAGTTGGACGGATTTGGTGCGCTGTTTTTCGGCTACCAGCAAGCGTTTTTCATCAATTTTGGTAATGTCGCCATCTTTCCACTCAAACATGGGCAAGGCTCTGCGCCCGCCTTTCATAGGTGAGCTGGCCCGCATCAGGTCTTCGGGGTGCATCCCTTTCTGATGGGCGACTTTTTGTAGACTGTTGCAGTGTTTGATATAAAGGCAACTGCTGCATTTATACATATTAGAGGCCAGGGGATATTTTTCTTTCTCGATAGATTTGCCAATACTAAAAATTCGTTCGCGCAATACTCGCCGCTCACCTTCACCTCGTTTGGTGTGAGTAAAAGAGCCATCCCGGACGTTTTCAATGGCAAATTTGCGCTCCCGGAAGGGATATAAAATCTCTACCGCCAGGTCGTAACAACTGAACTGGGTATCAAGTTGCAGGGCTATTTCGTTGACGGGTTTGTAGCCGGATTTGTAGTCAACCACCAGAAGTTCGCCGTCTTTGGTTTCCTTAATGGCCTTGCCTAGCTCGTTGGGGTCGAAACTGGTGGGGGCATTTGAATTTTTGAGTTCCAGACGGTCTATATAACCCTGTAAGGCATAGCCCTTGCCAGTGCGTTCGTTGGTCAAGCTGACCATAAAATATTGCTCGGCCAATATGTGGGAAAAAGGCACGCCCTGATTACGTTCATAAAAATCATGAGTAATTTTATAGCCAGAGCCCAAAAGTTTTTCTTTTTCGTCCGCACTACGCCAAAGCAAAGGGGGCTTGCGTTTGCCCCGCTCGGTTTTGGGCTGCGAATCTATACTGAACCATTTGCCCCGGAAGACGTTGGCAAAATTCGAGGCACTTTGATACATCTTGGCGTTAGGGTTTTTGCGTTTGAAGAAGTCCTCAAACATGCCATGTAGCACCGTCCCGAATTCCAGGGCGGGCAGGCGGGGCATTTCTTCGGGATGTTCCAAATAAATAAACCAGAAGCGTGTACCGCAATCCTGGTAAACTTTCATCATAGAGTCGCTGAGTATCAGCCGACCTTCTTTAGTAAATTTCATTCCGCACCGCTAGTATCTATCCTGTAAAAAAATAAAGAAAATATGTTTTTGTGGATAATGGTAATCGTAGCACATTCGTTTGGCACTGGCAAGGTTTTTCCCACCAATTTTAATTATTAATGTGTTTTTGTAGCGCAAAGTGCCGGGGAAAAGGCCAGAAGGATGAGGGATGAAGGATGAAGAATGAAATTTGTTATAATCAAGGGGCAATCATTTCCTTAACTCAAAATTCAAAACTTAACATTCATAACTTTTTAATGAAGGAGACTTCCATAAATGCCAGTAGTTATCGAAGATTTTGATAGCCCCGCCCTGCGCGGCAATCCCCTGAACGACCCCTCCACCCGCCGAATTCCGGTTTATTTGCCACCCTCTTATGCCGATAATCCCGAAAAGCGTTACCCGGTGGTTTATTTGCTGCACGGCTTTACCGGGAACGGCGAAATGTGGCTAAACGTCAACTCCTTTTTCACCCCCACTGTCCCCCAACGTTACGAACGCCTGATAAATAATGGCGAAATTGGTGAGATGATTCTGGTTTTCCCGGACGGCTTTACCTGTCTGGGGGGTAGCCAATATCTCAACTCTAGGGCTACTGGGCGTTATGAGGATTATATTATTCAGGATTTAATCCCATATATTGATGCCAAGTACCGCACGCTTGGTACTCGTGAAGGGCGGGGCGTAGTCGGTAAGTCCAGTGGTGGCTATGGGGCTATCCGACTAGCGATGCGGCATCCCGAAACTTTTGCGGCGATGGGTTCACACGCAGGCGATTTGTATTTTGAGTATTGCTACAAGCCCGATTTCCCCAAAGTGGTCAATGCGCTGGCGAAATATATCCACGCCCCTAACCCTGTGGGCGAGTTTGTCACCGAATTTGTCCAGGCCGATCAGAAAAAGAATGTGGATGTAATTAATATTATGGCAATGGCCTCGTGTTATTCGCCTTTGGAGGGGTTTGAGCCAGCTTTTGAATTGCCTTTCGACCTCAAGACAGGCGAAATGAAGCCAGAGGTCTGGCAACGTTGGCTGGAACATGATCCGGTGTATATGCTAGAAAAGCCCGAATATGCTGAGGCACTGCGTCAATACAAGCTGATTTACCTGGATGCGGGTATCCGGGACGAATATTCCCTGCATCTGGGAGCGCGGATTTTTGTAGAGCGACTGAAAAAGTTAAATATTCCCTACCACCATGAAGAATTCGACGCGGGCCATATGAACATCAATTATCGGTACGATACCTCGCTGGCCCATATCTGGCGGGCAATCGGGGGGGAAGAATAAATCTAAAATCTAATATCCAAAATCGGGGTAACTTCGTAGGGGCGGGGTCTCCCCGCCCGGTATCGGCAATATTTATTTGCTCTGGGTTGTGTTTAACCAGGCGGTGAATTCTTCCCTACTCTGGAAATCCAGAGTCGCCTCGGCCAATTTTCCACCTGTTTCTCCTTCAATCCTCGCACGAAATCACCCTACCAGGGCGCGGAGACCACGCCCCTACGAAATCCCTGGTTTTAGATATTAGATTTTGGATTTTAGATTCCCCTACCGACAACCAACGACCAACAACTGACAACCTACTTCGTAGGTGATAAAATCATGTAACCATTTTTAGGCATAAGCATCACTTAAACAGCGGCGACCAGAAAGGAAAGTTTAAAATGTCCACCAGTTCCAACCTGGGCCAGAACAGGCCAGGGTTATTAAAGGGTTTTTGGCAGGAGGGTCAAGGAGTCTTTCTCGATTATAACGGCGCAATCTTGAATATTATAATTCTGGAAAAAACCACCATTCGGGTAAGGGTAGCCCCTAGCGGCAGGTTTTTGCCTCGGCATAGTTGGGCCGCTACCCGCCCCGACAGCGACTATTCGCCCGTGCCCTACACCTTTACCCCAACGGCCTACGGGGTTGAAATTACTACCGAAAGTCTGGTGCTACAGGTTAACAAAGAGGGTGGACTGTTACGGCTGCTAAATAAACAGGGTCAGGTTATTAGCGAGGATGCGCCGGAAGGGGGGGTAAGCTGGGACACAAGCGGCAAGGTTAGCTGTAGTAAAGTGATGCCACCAGACGAACATTATTATGGGTTTGGCGAACGCACCGGGCAGTTAGACAAACGGGGGCGGCGCTATACCTGCTGGACTACCGACCCCTGGTATTTTAATGGCGATCACGGCCCTGGCACTGATAATATGTATCAGGCGATTCCTTTCTTTATGACGCTGCGCCCCGGCACTGGTAGTTATGGCCTTTTTTTGAATAATTCCTTCAAGAACGCTCTGGATATGCGAAATGTCCACGATGGTCGTTACCGCCTGGAAATCGAAGGGGGCGAACTGGATTATTACCTGTTTTATGGCCCGGAAATCGCTCAGGTCATTTCGGCCTACACCAACCTGACGGGCCGGATGCCAATGCCACCACGCTGGGCGTTAGGCTATCACCAGTGTCGCTGGAGCTATTACCCTGAACAGGTGGTGCGCGACTTAGCTACCCAATTCCGGGAGCGGGCCATTCCAGCAGACGTAATTCACCTGGATATTGACTATATGAATGGCTATCGGGTCTTTACCTGGGACAAAAGCCGATTCTCCGACCCAAAAAAGTTGCTGGCTGATTTAGCGGCGCAGGGCTTCAAGGTGGTGCTTATCGTTGACCCCGGTGTTAAACATCAGCCCGACGGTGGCTACCCGGTTTATGATGAGGGTAAGAGTAAGGACTATTTTCTGCAAAATTCGGATGGAACGGAGTATGTGGGTTATGTCTGGCCCGATGCCAGCGTTTTCCCCGATTTTGCCAAAGCCGAGGTGCGGCAGTGGTGGGGCGATTTGCATCAGGGTTTCGTGGCGGACGGGGTTAAGGGTATCTGGAACGATATGAACGAACCCGCTATTGCCGATAAACCTTTTAGCAGTGGACTTAACATGCCCACAAATCCAGCTAATTCGATGATTCATGGCGACGAGCAAGACCACCTGACCTGGGGGGAGGGGCATAACGTTTACGCCTTGCTGGAAGACCGCGCCACTTATGAGGGTTTGCGTCGCGCCAATCCCAACGAGCGGCCATTTATTTTGACGCGCTCTGGCTCTGCCGGGATTCAAAAATATGCGGCAGTCTGGACAGGTGACAATCTGGATTTATGGGAACATCTCGAAATGTCTATCGCTCAACTTTGCAACCTGGGGCTTTCGGGGGTTGGTTTTAGCGGGGCGGATATTGGCGGTTTCGGCGGGAATGGCAACCCAGAGTTGTTTGCCCGTTGGATTCAGTTAGGGGCCTTTTATCCCTTCTCGCGGGGTCATTCCTCGATTGATACGCCCAATAAAGAACCCTGGATATGGGGGCAGGAGGTAGAGGAGATTTCACGGCGGGCCTTGAGTTTACGCTATCGCCTGTTGCCCTACCTGTATAGTTTGTTTTACACCACTTCCCAAACGGGCGCACCTATCTGGCGGCCTTTGTTCTACCACTTTGCCAACGACCTGGCAACCCATACGCTGGGCGACGAGGTGATGGTGGGGCATAGTCTGTTGGTGGCCCCGATCTATCGTCCCGGTCAAACTCGTCGGATGGTCTATCTGCCGGAGGGTATCTGGTACGATTTTTGGACGGACAGCCGGATTGTTGGCCCAACCTATCTGCTGGCGGAAGCGGAGCTGGACACTATTCCGCTCTACATGCGGGGCGGGGCGATTGTGCCGTTTGGCCCGGACTTGAACTACACTGACGAAAAGCCCCTCGACAATCTGGTGTTGGAGGTTTACCCGGATGCCAACGGGGTCGCCAGCGGTATTTTGTACGAGGATGACGGTCTGAGTTTTGGCTACGAGCGGGGCGAGTTTTGCCTGACCCGCTATGCCTGTCGCAGCGAAAACGGCAAGGCCATTATCTCGGCCCAACGTCAGGGGCAATTCGCGCCCCATCCCCGAAGCGTGGAAATCTGGCTACACGGCCCCGGTGAGGCCCGCAGCCTCGAACTCCCCCACGATACCGGGACATGGGAAATAGAAATTTAGGGGTGACAAACCTAACCCCCTGCCCCCTTCCTTGCTAGGGGAGTAGGGGGATTAGGTTTCTTCATCCCTTATCTTTTATCTTACTTAGCTCCTCTAACCACTCCTGCACCAATTTAGCATATGGCGACCCGATTTCCTCAAAAATTTTAAGAGCCTCTAGCCAATATTCTTTCGCTTGCTCTATATTTCCTAATTTTTTGTAGGCAAGACCCAGGTTAGCTAAGTGATTACCTTCACCCTGCTTATTGTTAATCTCACGAGCAATAACTAGAGCCTGGTTGTAACATTCTATTGCTTTACCAAATTGTCCAATGTGTTGGTAGATGTTGCCTAAGTCGCCGAGGTGGTTACCTTCACCTCTCTTGTTGCCAACATCATGGGCAATAAGTAGAGCTTGGTTAATGAACTCCAGAGCTTTATCAATTTGTCCTAAACCATCATAGGCTACACCTAAGTTGCCAAGGATAGATCCTTCAACCCCTCTACTGCCAATTTCACGGGAATTAGCCAAAGCTTTAGTATGGTATTCTATAGCTTTAGAATATTGCTTCATGTTAGAATAGGCAAGACCCAAATTACCAAGTGTACCCATTTCCTTTTTTTTACCACCAATTTCAACGAATATATCTGAAGCTTGAGTAAGAAACTCAATAACTTTATCATATTCCCCTAGGCTCAGGTAAACATTGCCCAGACCACCAAGCTGCGTCCCCTCTCCACTTTTATCACCGACTTGGTGGAAGATATCCAAAGCCTGAGTAAAAAACTCAATTGCTTTGTCATATTGGCCTTGACTGTAAAAGGCGTTCGCCAAGTTACCAAGTTGCCCAGCTTCATTTTGTTTGTTGTTAAATTCACGAGAGGTTTCCAAAGCCTTTTCGTACAGCTCAATGGCTTTGCTATATTCCCCCTGATTGAAATAAGCAATTCCTAAGTTGCCAAGACAGTTGCCCTCATACTGTTTATCTCCAATTTCCTGAGCGATATTAAGTGCCTGGGTATGGTATCTAAGGGCTTCCAAATATTGTCCTAGATCGTCGTAAACCAACCCCAAGTTGCCGAGACAGTTACCTTCTCCCCTTTTGTAACCAATCTCACGAGAAATATATAGAGCCTGAGTATGGAAATTGACAGCTGTAATGCGTTGAGATTCTGAGTTCAATAAACCAAAAATTAGGCTCAAAACCCACAAATCTCATTGAAACCTTTTGCCATTCACTGCACCGAAGTTTTGTTTATTCAGGGCATTACCGTCGGT
>Ga0209512_1003858_pt1 | contig 13704 bp, 9 predicted proteins | sample frozenSSSSmetaG_FD_184142 | JGI IMG/M metagenome (GOLD analysis project Ga0209512, IMG submission 184142) | Glacier valley bacterial and archeal communities from Borup Fiord, Nunavut, Canada, to study Microbial Dark Matter (Phase II) -... | ecosystem: Environmental > Aquatic > Freshwater > Ice >... | reverse complement strand
TCGGTTTTGTTTCGTAAAGTTTTCATATTCAGTACCAGGAGATCTTTTTATTCCAGGATAACAAGAATAAAAAACCTTAAAAACCTTAATCGTTTTTTTATCATTTTCAGCATCAGCTTCAGTTTCAGTTTCATTTTCAGCTTCAGTATCAGTTTCAGTATCAGTATCAGTATCGGGTTTGGTTGGGTTTTTTGGGTATGGTTGGGTTAATTTTAACCCAGTGGGTTTTTTGGGTTTAGTTGGGTTAAATGGATTTGTTGGGTTTGACTGGGTTGATTTTAAACCGTTGGGTTTATTGGGGTTGGCTTGGTCCTCCGGGTTATTTATTTCATCTCCTGGTCTGCCACCCTTTGAACCGTTGCGATGATTTCTATCGCATTTTTTATTGTATTTATTGTCATCCCTATCAAATTGATCTTTCACAAACTGGAATGCCATATTTATCACTGGTGGTAAATCGGGAACAACACCTTCAATCTGATAGGTAAATATAGCCTCAAACAATAGTCCCTTATCCTCTAAACTCAGGGTTTTTAAAGGACCATAAAGTGATTTGTAAATTATAAAACTCTCTTTCATTTTGTTCACAGGATTTATGACTTATGATTCCGGAAATCGATGAACGGCTACTGATTTTTGGCGAATGAGGGCATTGGCCTCTTCGCGGTCGATCATCAGACGCCCGCCAACCTTATAGCCTTTAATATAGCCCCTGTGAATCCATCTGCGAATAGTTATCGGGTGTCTGCCTGTCTCTTTGCCGTACTCATCGGTATCGACAAATGATATCGTTTGTTTATGAGAAGGTTGAGCCTCAAAAAACTTCTCAATTGCCCTGGTTGCTGTATTGTCTGTTATGACCTGCAATTCTTCTGTTGTTAATACGATTACTTTCATGTCTTATATTGCTTTAATGTTGTACTCTGCAATATAATATCAAATAATTGCATTGATTCTCAGAACGAAAAATAAATCATTATTTGTACATTTGTAGGTATTATATATCTGTTATTTAAGTATTTAATCAAATATTTAAGTTTTTAACCTCACAATCAATCAAAAAATAATTGTAACATAATAGAAACAGAAACAAATCAAAATGCATCAAGAAAAATCAAAAACAAATCAAAACAAATAAATGCGAACTATATTGGCACAAAAGGGCACAATCTGAACAAAAAAAGCATTTGCGAACATATACATCACTGTATGTCAATGCAATGCATCAAATAAATGGTGTTTGAATAAAAATATTCACTTAAAATATTTCTGATTTTTAAAATGCAAAACGTATAATTTGGCGTTAAATACAAAAAAAAGAAGGAAACAGCCAATTATAGCGGCATCCTTCTCCTGGTTCCATATTTTAATTGGCAGGGATTTCAACCAAATATCTGGTACACGTCAATTTCAGTATTTAGTAAGCAAAGCAGCGTTTTTAATCCTTTCATCCTTTTCGAAGCTTGCAAGATAGTTTTCGGTTGTTTTTTGGTCTGCGTGTCCCAATGATTCGGAAATGTAAGCGATATTTGCACCCGATCTTTTTAATACGGTTGCAAAACTATGCCGGGCTGAATAGGTGCTTAGATAGGTCAATATTTAATGAGCTGACCAAGATTTTTACCAGCATAATAATTAAAATCAGTACTGTTAGCCATTACACGATTTTAGATTTTTTCAACACCATATTCAACCAAAGAACCTCAATTTAAAAATACGGTTCACAAAACATAATTACTTCAATATCAGTTATTCTTGTTTGATTGTACGTCCCACTAATGCAGCAATTATTGGGACCAAGGCGATAAAGAGAAAGCCAAACCTCAGCGCAAACATTTGTGAAAAGGAATAATATACCAATAGAAAAATACCCAATCCCATGATACGGCCTAGTCCAAAAGTTATTTCAATATCGACAAAGTAGGAATATTCTTCCCTTTTATCAATTGGAGAAGCCAGATTCATTGATCGCATTCTTATAGCCAGATAAGGCATATACAAAATTGTAAAGATGATTTGAGAACTAAGCAGAAAGATCATGGATGTTGTCTGGTTCATGTCAAATGCAAGAATCAAAGCGCTTGCAGTCAAGACTAATCCCAATCCGGCAAGCATATGCACCCGGTGTTTTGGCTTGGTGTAACGTCCTAAAAAGTATATTGGAAACAGGCCCACAAAAATTCCAATTGATTGGAGAACACCCAGCATACTGCTATCCCTAAAAAAATGCAATACGATGAGTGAAGGCATCACAATTAGCGCCCCGTTGGTTAATCCTTCGAGGATATTCATCAACCGCTGTTTATTCCACGCCCTGCAATATTTAAAAAATAGAAAAGGCTTAATTTCCGGATTTTTGTAATTACCTTTAAGTATTGTAATACTGGCAATTAATATCAGTGATAATAAAAATATCGCAAGTATTATTTTCCCAGTATCAGCATAAAGGTCAGGGAACAGTTTTATCAATGTAAATCCTGCCGTGCCCGTCAAAAATGCGAAAATTAGCGGGGTTACAAAGCCCCCTACATTGATCAGGGTATTTTCAAGACCAAATACGTAATTCCGGTTTTTGTTGTCGGTAACAAAAAACGACATGTAGTGCCGGTTCGACCAAAATAAACCACTGGATATCCCCATAACATTACCAATCAGGAACAATGGCACCAACATTTTGACATGCAAAAACGTAAGTGGGATTATTACAAAAATCTCTGCCAACATTCCAAAAATGTACAAGTAATTTATTTTGAAATGCCTTAATAGGTATCCATTTATTGTAAATCCAATGGGGATGGCCACAAAATACCCCACAAAATAGGTGAGGTTGTATTTCATCATCTTTTCCTGATCAAGTCCCTGGAATTCAAGAAATATGAAATAGTTAGCAATAATTGGCAGGGTCAGGAAAATGAAACTGTAAAAGAAATTTGCCAGCACTAATTTCCTGCAATCCGCATTGAGTGAGGTAAATTGCCTGATTTCATTTTTCAGATAGTTGATGGTTCTATTTTTCACTCCAAATTAATTTAGTAGTATGTATATTAACAATATAAACTGTTTGAGAACTTGGCAGAATCCACAATGATTAAAGCTCGAATATTTTTTCCATAAGCACCCATTTTTGCCCAGGCTTAGCTGATGGTATTGTTTTTTGATATCTTGCCATCAGTTCTTCCCATTCCTGAAAACGTTGAGTTAGCCAGGAATCTTGTTGATGAGTTTCATTTTCCGGGTCAAAATCATCCTCAGTTTCCTGAACCATAAATAACCTGTTTCCAGACAGATACAATTCAAGAAATTTTATTCCAGAATTATGTGCATTTTGTCTCAATTCGGGCCAGAAATTTCGATGATGTGCCTTGTACTCTTCAATCATTACTTCATCATCTATCAAATCAAGGGCAAAACAAAAGCGTTTCATTGGTTGGTGTTTTTGTTATTTTATTTCAGGAAATAAGGTTCTATTGAATAGTTATACTTCTCAATTTAAGAACCTTACTTCCATTTTTAAATTTGAATCTTTAATGTCAAGTTGCCGCGTAAACCTAAACTCCCAGGTTTTTAAAAATCTCGTCGATATCAACTTCAGCATAAGCCATTACAGTATCAGCAGCTCCATAATAGATTTTGATCTTATTGTTCTCAAACAAAACCCCGCAATTGAAAATTACATTTCCAAAGAAACCATAAAGCTCATAATCCTCTTCGGGCTTAATTATTGGAACTGTGCTTCTTGCGATTACTTTTCCAGGATCATTTAGATCATGGAGAGAAGCCCCAAGACTATAGCAATTATCTTTGGTGGCTCCATGGTAAATCTCCAACCACCCTTTTTCTGTTTTAAACGGAACTGCGCTACAGCCAACCCGTCCATTATCCCACATGTCATCACGTGCGGTCATTACATACCGGTGATTTCCCCAGCAAAGCAGGTCAGGTGATTCTGCAATCCACATGTCTCTTCGATTATATTCGGCTGAGGCAGGACGGTTAAAAGCGTAATACTTCCCGTTTATCTTTTCCGGGAAGATACAGATGTCTTTATTATCGGGAGTAAAAATCACTCCTTTACGTTCAAATGTCTTGAAGTCCTTGGTGGTTGCCAGACAGGTGGTCACTCCGGTTATATATGAAATTGAACTGTAATTAATGTAATACGTATCTCCGATTAGTGTAATGCGAGGATCTTCAATGCCGTACATTTCGTATTCGTTGGCCGGAACCATAGCCGGTTTTTCGTCGATTACGAAATTTACTCCGTCTTTGCTTCGTGCTATCCGGAAATGGGAGACAGAAGTAAGGTAAAGACGTTTTGGAGTCTTTACATACCGCGAATCCGAATAATCGTTTGCCGGGTCGTTGCGGTCAAAATTCTCGATTACAAATTCACCCTTCATATAATCATAATAGGGAACTTTAACTACTTGTTTGTCATTCGAAATCGCCGATTCGGCAACTCTTAACAGAAGGAGGACATCTCCTTCAAAACGCGTGACACCCGCATTGAAAACACATTCCACTTTAAATTCCGGTCTGGATGGTTTGACATCACCCGGAGTAATAATTGGGTTGTTCTCGTAACGTTTGATGTTAATTTTAGCTTTTTGATTCATGTGTGATTATTTTATAATGATTTTATTCTTTTAAACTTGAGCCTGCTCCAAAAACATCAATTGAACTTATACCAAATTGATTTACAGGTGAATTTTTGGCGAACCGGACAATGCCATTGGTGTAATCCAGAATTTCAGGATTTAATAAGTGAAACTTTGCGCTTTCCTCCACTTTTCTGCTATTTGCTTTTTCGTGTTCAAGCATGTCAGATCCTGTGATTGAGCCATTTCCGGTGGAATAAAGGATATTGTTCTTGCCGGATTTCAGCACATTGAGTCCGGCAATTTCAAGATTCGAACCAGCCTGGAAAATATTATTTTCAAATGTAAAATTCCTGCACCTCGGAAAGGTTATCCGCCCATCTCCCTCTTCGACAATAAAAACATTGTTGCTAATGGTGTTATTTTCACAAAAATGAGCGTGTAGCGGACGGTGAACATTGATGGATAAATTTTCTGAAACGATTGCATTATTGGTGAGTTCATCCAGATAATATGCTGAGGTTCCGGCACCTTCCTGATTGACAATGTCGCTTACAAAATTCCCCTTTAACACCAGGTTTTTACAAAATGTGACGTAAATGCCGCCTCCGTCGGTAAGTTTCTGAACTACCTTGCTGACTTTGTTATTGGAAATCCGGGTATCGTGTCCACCGCTGCAAATACCAACATAAGGCGCATTGTATATCTCATTGTGATCAATCAAAACATTTCCCTCGTCTTTGCCCAATTCCCATTCGTCTTTAGCATTGGGGTCGGTTACATTCACATAAAGGGCAATTGTGCTTGGATAGACCATACCCACGTCATGAATCAGGTTATTTACTATTTTACTGTTTGATCCAATGAAGCGGATACCAATTCCTCCAATGTGATGGATTCTACAATCTGTAATAGAAACGTTCTCACATTTTACACCTTTTAACGCATGGGTAGTGAGGTTACTAAAAGTAAGATTGTTAAAAGCCAGGTCGCTTGAATTTTCAAAATTGATGGCGCCATTGAACCATTTCGCGCCAAATCCACCAATTTGAAGCGGAGAATTATTCACCCTAAATTCGATGTTTGTAAGTTTGATATGACTCGAATTATTGATGTGAATGATTTCATCGAGAACAGGGACAACCAAACGTGAAGTTTCTGGTGTTTCATTCTCAAGAGGCCAGTAATAGACTTTCCCTGCTTTTCGGTCAAGATACCACTGTCCGGGGCGTGTCATCCCAAATTTGCTATTCCATACAATATACTTTGAAATTTCAAAAGCTCCGGCAGGGTAGGCCGGTGCCTGCGTGAAAGTTACTTCATGCTTTGCTGTATTGTTTGTGGCCACCCGCAGCAATGTTTCGTCCCAACTATGAAAAAGCGTTATTTCTGTGTTGTCCAAATCTGTAATGTTTTCAAGGTCTAGTGAATTGTATTTCATGTTCAATAACTGCTCAACGCTGGGCTTTGGACTAAATCCCCCTTGAAATGTACTGAGCCATTTCGACTCAAAAGTTGATAAATGATTAAATGTTCCTTTCGCGGGAAGCCTCGACCGTTCTGCAAAACGATCGTTCACCTCCAATATCCGAAAGTCAAGATTACCAACTTCGGCAACCCATAACTTACCTTCCCTGACAATGTTTTTTATTTCGCGTCCGCCATATATGACTGGCCTTTCAGTTGATTTTGAAGTAATTGTTAGATTTTTGTTGATGTTATCCAATTCAAGTGTTTTCTTTAAAAAATAATCGCCTCCTTCAATCTGGATTTCACATGAATCGAAATTTTTGGAGGCCAAAATTGCTTTCTGAAGAGAATGAAATTCTTTTGTTGAATCGCTTATTATTCTCCCAGTTGGTAATACACTTAATACACATTTAAGATCTTGCCTGTCATGACAGCAATAGAAAAGAATTGTTCCCAGAAAAAATGAAATAAACAAGGCTCCTCGTCTTGACATAATTTTGATAGTTTTATGTTCAGTTTTTTTGTTACTTAAAGAATCTGAATAATTGATCTTATTCAGAAACGTACAATTGCATTTATTGATGCTTTACTTATTAGATAAAATTGCCAAATTTCAATCTTTTTAATACATATCAGTTTAATACAACCATTTATATGATCTGAACAGCTACAAAGAAACAGGACTATACTTTAATATACTTCCTTCTCTTTGATTAATATCTTGTAATATATTGATTTTTCCGATTTATATGGAATTTATAACTGACAGCAAAAAAATATTTTGAATTCATTTATGAACTGGAATATCTGTAAAATCTATTTTGACTTTAATTTTAAGCAATTATAAATTCGCCTATTTTTTACAGGGAGTTAGTTCAAATGCTTGATTACAAGAACTTAAATTTGTATCTTAGATTCATTTTCTAATCAAGTGACATCTTATCTGATTCATTTTAAAAAGGAATAGCAATTATGTCCTCTTTTTCTATTCTCTAATTTCAAAAAAAGTAGGAATATAGGCTATTCTAATATTTGATACGTATAGCTCTAAAAATTCAATCATTCTCTGTATTTGGTAAATATACAGGTTGTTTCAGGTTGCTTTCCCGAAATTTTGCTGGACTTAACCCAAAGTAGTCACTAAACAAATGATAGAAATGACTTAAATTCTCATAACCGGAATCGAAAGCAATCTGAGTAATCTGATTTTGAGAATAGAGTATCTGGTTGGCTGCATAATTCAACCTTAGTTCATTGATGTATCTGGATGGCGATTTATCAAAATATTTACGAAAAACCCGACACAAATGCTCCTTGCTTTTACAGGCGATCCTGTTTAAAGCTGGCAGTCCTTCTGTGAAATTCTGAGGTTTCTGCATTTCTTCTGTAACAAGCTCTAGCCATTGGGGAATCTCTCTTTTGTCCCATTGACGAATAGAGTTGAAATAATTGGCAAATATTTCAACCAATAATATCCTCAAATGCATTCGCTTTATTTCCTTGTCATTTACAGGAATGGTATGCAAACGATCCATTTTTTCGATCAATAACTGCGCCTGGCTTGGTGATAGCATCATCATTGGAGGTAAGGGCAAATTTAGTAATGCATTACGATTAAATCCTGCCCCCATATAATTGAAAAAATCTTCAATAGCGTCAAATAAAATAGCCAGATTTATAAATCCACATTTTTCTTCCCTTGTTTCTTCAAATCCATGAACATCATAGGGTCTGATAAAAACCAAATGTCCTTTTTGAAGGACAATTTTTTCATTGTTAACAACATGAATCAATTTTCCCTTCGTGACCAGAAAAATCTCATAATAATCATGATAATGTATAATCGGGAAAATTTCCTTAAAGTTTGTAATGTGGCGGTAATCTAATTCACTCACGAAATCAATATACCCTTCAGCCTTTACCATATAGTTTTCCATAAGTCAGAATAATCAATATACTACAAGTTGAAAAAAGAACGGAATCAAAGATAGATAAGTAACTTAAAAAATCATACCTTTAAATTTGCCGAATGAAATATTCTTAAATATCTGAAATACAAGGAATGCTATTTGGCATCTCCGATAGCTGATTTTCAGATTGGTGATTATACATATGAAGGAGGTGAGAAGAATAAATGAAAGAGGTAAATTTAAGGCAGTGATGAGGCTTTTATCAAAAAGGATGACATTTAATTCCGATTTTTGAACACCATTCCCTTCTGGTAGCTTGGATTAACATACTGATTGAAAAAGGCATCAAAATATATTGGATATTCAGATATAGTCGGATTGTCCTGTTGAATGCATCCGAACAAAGTAAATTTCCAGCTGGATTCATAGTCAACGTTTTGAAAGTTTAATTAGTTCGTTCTCAATCCTGATTGCTTCAACAATCAGATCATTGTCAGCAATTTCGTCAAAACCACAAATTGTTGTCAATAAAGAAGCGATTCCATTTTCAACGATTATACCAAATTCGAGATCGGCAGGCAATTGATTACCCGCTTCGTCAGTTGTCCTGAAATAGCAGCCGAAAACCAATGCCTTCAGGATTAAATCATACGGAAGTTTCAGTTCAAGCGCCAGATGAATTGCTCCAGCCAGACGGTCTTCGGCACTCAGTTTGCGTTTTAAATCGCATCCCACCCTGAAAACAGTATCACCCAATGCCTTGTTCTGAAACCGGAAAAGCAGGTCGTCGATGTGTTCAATTAAAGAATTCATGGTAAAATCTTCGGGATATCTGGCCAGAAGAATCAGGGCTGCCTGTAGCATGGTTTCACGAACCTCCTTATGAATCTCAGGAACCGCAAGCGTTTCATATAAATAAGTAAATTCAGGATTGAACTGAAAACCGAGATAAGCAGCTGTTGCATGTCCCAGGTTGTGAATGAACAATTTCCGGTCGACCCATGCTTTGATGTTTTCTTTGGGTGACAAACCTTCAATTTCAGGAATGGGATTTTTAAAGCCCTTTTTATCGAGAATAAGGTTGTTATAAGGTTCAGCGAATACTTGAAGAATATCTTCATCCATGTCTTTCTTAAGCATAATCGGAACCATTTTCCCGATACTGGTTTCAATCAGGCCAACACGTTCATCCAATGGATAACCTTCTGGTAATTGTTGTTTCAGCTCCTGTTTCATGAACTCAGCAGCATTCCGGAGATTTTCGGCAATGATAATATCAAGTGGTGTAGCCTCTGACGATTCGTATCGAAGAATCAATCCTTTTGCGATAAGCGGTACGATCGATTTTAATCCATTTAATCCTACCAAAACTGCTAAAATACTTGCAGTTGCAATTTCTGTAACAACCTGCTCTGTATCGCCGCCAAAAACTCCACGCACATTTCGAATGGTGATCGCCGACTCCACTTCGCCTTTAATCACCACCTTATAATTTCCCCGACGATTTAGTTCATCTATCACCGGTTTATAAAGGTCGATGAGAACAACTTCGTATCCACCGCGACTAAAAAGTTGACCTATAAAAGAGCGGCCAATTTTACCGGCACCAAATAATACAAATTTATTCTGATTTATTTTTGCCACAATCATTATTATTCCTTTTTTGTTATTCTCCGACTCCTGTCATTTGAGTGTAAATCTGCCTGAAATTGTTCCGGTAACCTGTAGCATCAAAACCATCAGGTATTTTAGTGTACCAGTTTTTTCTGGTATCTGCGTTTTTTGACCACTGGTCCTTGCTAAATCTGAATCCTTCTCTTCGGATCGGGCTGTATATGTGGAGGACATCGTGAATAACGGTGTCAGCCAATAACTGATTTCCATCGAATTTTACGATACCGTTACAATCGAAATACCGTTGAAAAACGGCATTCAGGCTTTCCTTTTTCGTTACTCCTTTTTCGCCAGTTGGCCCTGAAAAAAGAATTTCATCGGCAATCAGAATATTTCCGGAAAAGGTAAGGTCAGAGCAAAGTGCATAGCTAATCTCCTGCCGTTTTTCATCGATAAAAACATTGTTGCGGATAATTAGCGGACCTGCCATATGGTGATGAACAGGAACCAATGTGTTTACTGCCAGGTTATTCTCCATAATACTATGATCGGCCAGTTCATCGAAATAGTAAGACCAGCCTTCAATGGTATTCCCTTTTGGGGCAATTACAGCATTATTCCGATAAGTGGTCGAATCGTCAGCTCCATAAATTGCGCCCCCGTCAACCATGGTTTGTTTAAAGTTGTAAACAAGATTGAACTCTGCCACAGACTGGTTTCCCAGGCTGTTGATGGCACAATACGGGATATTGTATAATTCGCAGTGCGACACCAGGTTGAAGTTGCCTCCTCCCATAATTCCTACCGCACCGAAATAAAGTTTCCCAAGATCGTGAATACCACATCGCTCAACAGAAATATGTTTGCCGTCATATCTTAATCCCCCTGCTCCGGTAAACGAAAATTCGCAATCGTCTATTGAAATATTTGAACCGGTGACCTTAACTGCCCAGCCGGCAACATTTTTAATCATTGTATTTTTTAATGTTATGTTTTTCACATTACTGGCAAGAATGGCGGCAGCAATATTTCCGGTGCCATAACCGGTATTGACGATTGCCCCTCCCGCGCACGACAATTGAAGATTCTCCAGATTTATCCCGGAACTGTTTTTTTCTATTTCAAAAATGTGGGTTTGAGTTGGAATCATCACCTGCATATTTTCCGGTTTTTCCCATGATTTTGGCCAGTAAACAATTTTCCGGTTGGTCCGATCGACATACCATTGTCCGGGATGTGTCATTCCTTCTCTGATATTCCAAACAATATACTGATGTGTTTTTGGACCGGCCCACGATGAAAAGGCACCTGCCGGATGAGTGGCTGCATTCGAGAATATTAACTTTTGCTTCAGCGTATCGATTTCTGCTAAACCTACATACGAGTCGTCCCATGCATGAAAAACAGTGAGTTCGGCATTTTTTACATCGAGCCAAGAGCCAAGATCCTGTGGATTGTAATACAAGGTTGTAAGGTCGCTTTCTGTTGGTTTTTGTGCCCAACCTCCCTGTGAACTTTGCCATTGATAGGGCCATTCACTCAGGTGGTTGAAAGCGCCTGTTTCTGGTAAACGTGCACGTTCTTTTAATGTGTCGTTTACAATTAAAATCCTGAAATCCAAATCCTTTAAAACAGAATCCGGAACAGTGGCTTCCAGAAAGTTGCCGTTATATTTAAACCCATCCAACATTTTTCCTCCAAAAAGCCTGACTTTTTTGCCGTTTTCCCCCGAAATGGTTAACCCAGCATCTTTTGTGCTTAAAACAACAGCCACATTATAATAATCCCCTTCCCTGATTTGTATTTTTTTTATACCTGAATTGCGGCTCAACTCAACTGCTGATTGCACGGAAGCTACCGGCGATGATTTGGTACCTGAATTGCTGTTGTCACCATTGACCGAAACATAAATAGTCGTCTGTTTGCATGAAACAAAAGTGAAAGTAATTAATATACAAGCAATTACTTTTCTTATTCTTATTCTTTTCATTTTAATAATGGTGTAGATTTAAAATTTAAAGTTGCCTGTCACACGTTGCCGCACCTATTTTCGCTTCTCCGGTGGTGTAATAAATAAACCATTTCCCTTTAAAATGAACCATTGCTTCTACAAACATGGTGTATGACATCTGGCCAGTCGTTTCATCATTCCTTTCCGATCGCAGAAAATAATTGGTACATCGGTGAATAATTGACGAAGGATCCTTGCTGTCGAGCATGATTTGCCCTACTGTATATTCATTAGGTACCATCGCTATATCCCCATTTTCAGGACTATTCGAGCCATTGTAAATAAATAAGATTCCATTTTCGGTAATGAGGGCAGCCGGACCCGGTTCAACCAAACCTGAATCGAACCGGCCTTCCCTGATCGAAACTGCTGTTTTGAAATAGAGCTTTGGTGCATCGAAATGAATATCATAATTTCGGGTTTCTTTATCATACCCCAGGAATATTTTACCTGTTTTTTCTTCTTTCAACACAGGCTCCCAATCAATCAGATTATCCGATGTGGCCAGGTAAATATCCGTTTCACCCCAGTACATCCAGTATTTCCCGTTTATTTTTGTGGCAATAATCTTATCGCCAATTTGTTTACTGATAATGGCTCCTGACTTTGACCACATGTTTCTGTAATTCCCGGTATTTGCCTTTCCGAATGCCAGTCCATGTTTTTCCCATTTCAGAAGGTCTTTTGATGTAGCAACACAAAGCCGGGCAAGTCTCCCGTTAAAAGCGGTATAGGTTAAAACATAAGTACCATCCTCCGTTTCGGTAATTCTTGGATCTTCAATTCCACCATCTTTTTCATAGCTCAACAGCGAATCATTATCAGGATAAAGAATGGGGTCAGGTAACTTTTTAAAGTTCAGACCATCTTCACTTACTGCCAGACCAAGTCTTGATGTACCACCGTATTGTCCAATTTTATCTTCTCCGCGGAAAATCATAAAGACCTTATTATCTCGCACAACTGCCGCAGGATTAAAAACATACGATTCCTGCCACTTCACCCTTGTTTTGGTAACAGGACAAAAGAAAGATGTAGTGTCGCTTTTCAATAACGGGAATATTTCATCGTGCTTTTCGACTGGGGATAACATCCATGAATTTCCATTGTTCGAGACAACTTCCTGCTTTGAATTGCAGGAAAATAGTCCTATGCTAATCAGAATCCCCACAAGAATATTCAAATTTAATGCAGGATTTCGTTTGAACTTTTTCATCGTATTTCGGTTTTTTGGAGGTTAATTATTATTCCTGAAGCGTTTTCAGTTTGTGATAGATTTTTTTATAGATATTAAATTGCTTTTCGTACCAGTCAACCAAATGCTTTTCAGGAAAAATGGTTTGCGAAGTTTTTATCCATCGCGAAACAATTTGATTAACCGGAATTCCGGTTAATGCAGATTTTGCCAGCATCGCCACGCCAAAACAACCCGCTTCGGTAACTGCGACCGTGGTAATTGGCTTGTTCAAAACATTGGCTTTCAGTTGTGTCCATACTTTACTTTTTCCACCACCACCAATGGCGCGCAATTCATCAATCACAATTCCTGAGTTTTCAAGAAGAGAAAGATTCAGGCGCATTTCAAAAGCTACGCCTTCGAGCAAAGCCCTGAGAATGTCTTCCCGCGAAGTGTTGAATCTTAAACCAATTATTGCGCCCCGTATTGAACTGTCAAAATAAGGTGTTCCGGTAGGTGTAAAATAAGGAAGCACCAGTAGTTTGGATGGTTTTGCAGGCAATGTTTCGAGAATGATTTCGTAAATATTCCGGCCTGTTTGCCGTGCAGTTTCCTTTTCCTGAAATGCAAATTCATCGCGGTACCATTTTAGGATATTTCCACCGGTGAGGCTGTATGCCACCGTGGTGTACATGCCCGGAATTGAAAAATCGTAGGTACAGTAATTGTTGCGGAATAACTCGTCACCAAAAATGGGCTTTTCAAATGCCGGAGTGATGCACTCAACCGTGCCGGTAGCATACATAGCCATTCCTTTCGAGACAATTCCGGCACCCAATGCACCGCACGACTGGTCGTGACCGCCACAAACCACCAACACATCATTCCGGAGCCCGAGTGAAGCAGCAATTTCTTCAGAGATAG
>Ga0209512_1003857_pt1 | contig 13707 bp, 8 predicted proteins | sample frozenSSSSmetaG_FD_184142 | JGI IMG/M metagenome (GOLD analysis project Ga0209512, IMG submission 184142) | Glacier valley bacterial and archeal communities from Borup Fiord, Nunavut, Canada, to study Microbial Dark Matter (Phase II) -... | ecosystem: Environmental > Aquatic > Freshwater > Ice >... | reverse complement strand
TGTCTCCATCAAACTATTAAAAAACTCCAGAGACATTACCACCGCATCATCCGCATCCCGTCTAGTGATAATTGCATAGTCAGCGTCTTCTGTCACCTGATCTAAAACTGTTTTTAAACTATTTCTGGCTTCGCTAAAAGAAATAATTTTCATCTGGGGTAAACTTGTACTGTTTATTGTACAAGTGTAGCGTTTTTTTCCAGATTGTACAATCCCGGCATTGATTTAGGAATCGCGCTATTCCTAATTTACCTGTTGATTTAGTGCCCCTTAATTTAGAAAAAATGTTTTATCTAAAATTTAGCAGCGAATTAATGCATAAATTCAAGTGATAGGCAACAAATAAAGGATTAACCGCAATAGTTCGGTCGTTACTGTTGATTAGGGGAATTCGTGGATTACCCCTACTTTTCTCAAATCCCGAATTGCCAATAATAAAGTTTTATTACAGAAAAATCATGAGTAATTTCCTCGCGATCGCAACTGTCACAGCAACTCTACAAAGAATTATCCAAGCTGCTATCCAGATAGATGTACCTGGGTCTAGAGTCACCACAGTGCGACCAGAAGCGTCTAAAACTGGTGCGCCAGAGGTAGGAGTGAATGTTTATCTATATCAAGCTACTCCCAATCCTGCATGGCGAAACCACGATTTACGCACCCGTCGTCCCAAAGGAGAATTAATCAAACGAGCGCAAGCAGGATTAGACCTATACTACATCATGACTTTTTACGGTAATGAAACGGAGTTAGAACCACAACGTCTGCTTGGTAGTGCAGTGCGGACGATTGTTGACTACCCAATCATGACACCGGAGATGATTCAGGACACCCTGGATAACCCAACTTTCAGCTTTTTGGCAGGTTCTACCTTAGGTCAGCAAGTAGAGCGAGTCACGATGATTCCCAGTATGGTTAATACAGAAGAATTATCGAAAATCTGGTCAGTATTTTTCCAAACTCCTTATATTTTATCTTTTCCTTTAGAGGGTAGCGCAGTACTAATTGAAGGTAATAAAACCAGCGGTAGAGCCTTACCAGTGCGGCGTACTGATTTTTATACCACACCTTATCAACCAGTAATATCACAAGTATTATCAGAAGCCGGAGCGAAACAACCAATTCTCGCTAACAGTACTGTGTTAATTCGCGGTCAGCAGTTGCAAGGCGAATCTGCATCACAAGCCTCAAGTGATCCCACCTTAAGTATGCGGGAAGCTGTGCGATGGGAATCTCCAGAAAATGTGCGCGATAGCGAAGCGCTACTGCTTTCAGCAGATCGCATCCAAATTAGAATTGGTGATGCAAAACTCACATCACAAACAATCAGTGACCAAGAAATCCGACTGGATTTATCCTCGTTGCCTCCAGAAGAAAAACAATCCTTACGAGCTGGCGTCCAAAGTTTGCAAATATTGTATCCAGTGCCAAGACGAGAGCGATTTGAGCCAGAGCGTGTTGTTGGCTCCAATGTCGTGCCATTTATATTATGTCCGACAATTACAGAGATCCAAATACAACAGTTAGACGATAACACCGATGGTTATTATTCAACTCAGATTGGTATCCAAGTTGATTTTACAGTAGATTCCAAACAGAGGGTACTATTATTTTTAAACGAGAGAGCGTCTAATCCAGCGGCATATATTTTTATCTCGGAATTACGCTCTGAAGATGCCAATTTAATCGTCTTTCCGATCAATGATGTCAAAGGTGGAGAGTACCTAGTGCGCGTACAGATAGATGGTGCGGAAAGCCCGTTAGAAGTAGATACCAACCCAAATAGCGACAGATTTGAGCAGTATATTCACCCAATAGTAGTCATTGGATCGTAAAAATGTCACGCTTGCTTCCTACGTTTGCATAGCGGCTCCCGTGCAGCTAGTAGGGAAAAGCGACTTGCAAATTGGATAAGAAACTCTTCCTTATTTCCGCTTGTGGCTTAAATGCCTGAAAAATGTAGTAAAATGTAATTACAGGTGAGTAAAAATAGCTATGGCTAGTGAACAAACTGTCTTAGAAGTAAAAGCATCAGAAATTACTAAGTCTTTTTTGGAAGATTTACAACAACTCTCTGATTATTCTGGTGAACCAATGGCTGGAGTTTATGCAGACAGTCTACTGCGGAAAATGCGCGATATGCTTGATAGATGTATCGGCGATCCCTACACAGAAGTAGTAATGGCACTACATGATGCATTAGCCTTCCAAAATCGTTGGATCGACTATACTACTGAGCAATACAAAGGTGCTTACAATCTATTTTTATGCTTAGTTAATCAAGAATTAATTAGTGATACAGAAGTTGAAAACTCTATTTTAGCTTTAGAAAAGTTAGGATTTGATACTATGCCATTTGGGGTAAAACTTCAGGAGGATGAAACAGAGAGATAAACTATATGTCGGATAAACCGGAACAAAAACATTTTTTAGATACCTCAGTAGCACGCTCTTTAATGCTTGGTACACAAATATACCAGCAATATTTTAAGTCTCAATTTAGTGGTAATAACATTTATATATCCAACTACGTTCAGATGGAAATAAAGCGTAGTTATTTACTTAATTTAATATCTTTTTATTTTATTTTACGCTTAGACACCATAAGTAGTATAGGAGATGCTATTGCTCTTTGGAGTAATAAATTTAAAGGAAGCGAACTCAAAGCTATTTTACAACTTATCCCTCAACTTTTTAGCACTCGGCAATTAGATTTTTCTAGTTCCCAGGATAAAGAGAAAGCGATCGCCGCCTTAGTAATATACGTGAAACGTTTTGACCTGATACTAAGAAATTCATTTAAGAATATCAATAACGATCTGACTGTTTGCACTCGTGCTCTTATACCACTTACCGTTGAATTAAAAAATCCTACACCTGGATTAAAAAAGTTTGTTTCTGAATTCGGAGATCTAAAAACCTGTCGAAGTAAATGCCAAATAGACCAGTTTTTACTAATACAAAATCGAGAATCAATTGAGCAGCTAATTGAAATCGCCTCACAACTACCTAAAAATACGAATACAAGGGGATTTATTAATGTTGTCAACAATCTTAAAGAAATATTAAGAATAGGTGCTGCCGCTTGTGATTGTAAACGCTGCGAGAAAATTGGAGATGCTGTTATTGCTTTAAATGCACCTCGCAATATGCAATTAGAATATACTGATAGTTCTTTTGACTATTTATGTCCAAATATCAACCAACCTTATTACAAGCATCCGTCAGAGAATCGAATAGTAATGAATATATCAATTATTCATGAGCTTTAAAATTATAATTTTGACCCTCCGCGACAGTTGGGGAGGGTCAATTGAGAGACGACTAGCGTTGATGGCAGGGTGCCAAGAAATTGCAATTTATTGTTCTTGTTGATGATCGCCCATGAGACCACTCATGGCTCCACCCATAGCACCGTGAGCGGCATTTTGTAACATACCACCAGCACCGCCCATGAGTCCACCTAATAGACCACCGCCTTGACCACCGCCCATAAGTCCACCTAATAGACCACCACCTTTACCACCACCCATCATCGGACCCGCCATTCTCAATCCTGCCATTAACAGGGGTAGGAAGAACTGAACAGGTTGGGTGCTATTTTGGACTGGCGAGGCGTTACTTGCTGCCTTCCCACCAGATGCGCCGGGAACTTTCACAGATTCACCGTGTGCAGCTTTTGCTCCTAGTTGATCTGCCTCTGTTTCTAGAGAGGGGTCAGCATTGACAGGAGACCCCTTACTTTGGTGAGGTACAGGTACTCGTCCGGCACGTTGCTGCACTACATGAGTGAGTTCGTGTCCTAACAGTGCTTGTCCTGAAGAGGTGTGGGGATTGTAATGTCCGGGGGCAAAGTGAACATTGTTGCCTTGGGTAAAGGCTAAAGCTCCCAGGGACTTAGCTTGGGCGCTGTCAGTTTTAATACTGACATTGGAAAAGCTAGTGCCAAAGGAATTTTCCATTTTTGCCCGTACTCCTCCTGGTAGGGAATTACTACCAGAGGATGCAGGTGGAGCAGCTTGGCGTTGGATTGAAGTTTGAGCACCTTGCTCTGACTTCATCTGTTCGGGTTCTGCTTCCTGTCGTTGAATTGTTTCTACTTTGGTCTGGACTGCTTTTGGGGCTGACATCTGGTTCAAGTTGTGACCAAAGCGTGTCGCCTGACTCAGTCTCGTAAAGAGGTCACTTTGCTGGTCATTTTTGCTGCTTACTTTGTTTGAGTTGCTTTGGGTATCGAAACCACGAGTCGCCAAGCCGTTGCTTTTTGCTTGAGCGGGTATTTTGGCTGGGGGCTTTTTTTGAAGTTGCGGTTGAAAGCTCATAACTTATTCCTTCAAGTCGAAGTGTTTGATGTTGTTGACTTTTTTACCATTCATCAAATCGGAAATTTTTACTCCCAATTCTCAGGATGGGTGAGCATAGAGAACGGGGGTTCTCGGGCTGCGGCTTTTAATCGATCCTCACCTATGCTCGCAAACAAATTAATGTCCCAGATTTCTTTCGTATTCTTGTTGACGACGCTTTTGACCTGCTAAGAGAAGATGAGACTGATCGGCAATGGCATATCGGTTAGCTTTAAAAGCTGGCCATTTTCCAGTTTGAGCAGCCTCTCTTCCAAGTAACATTTCTTGCCTCTGGCGTTCGTTCACATTAACTCTTACATCATTATTACCTTGACCATACGTAAATGAATTCATGTTATTTGCCATTGTTTTGAACGAATCATTCGCGGCCTTACCTTTTGGAGTATTAGCTGTATTTTTGTTGTTTGGATTGAAAGCATATCCCAGTTGGTTTACTTGCACAGCACTACTGATATCTCCTGATTCGATTAGACTTCGTTGAGTCTTTCGATATGAGTCTGAATTAAAACCTGAGGCATCAGCTTGGTTCTTCGTTCCAGTCCCAATATGAGCGGTATGTAATTCTTTCACTTCTTGATAAGCCGGTGCTTCGTTTTCTAATCTTTGAGCACGACCTGAGGTGCCTCGTTTCAAACCTGTAGTTTGGTTAAGTGGCTCGAAACCAACTGGATGTTCCGATTCATGAGTATTACCTGATACTCGTGTCCCCTGTTGATTTGTTAGCCGTTTCTGCTCATGTTTTTTGTAGCCATGTTGTCCAGGTGAATATTTTCGTATCGGTGTTGACCTTGTGTATGGAGATGTTCTGGAAGATTTTCGTTTACCTCGCGAAGCCTTGCCTACTTTTGCACATTGTATAATTGTCTGGATTGAAGTTTGAGCACTTTGCTCTGACTTCATCTGCTCAGGTTCTGCTTCTTCCTGTTGTTGAATTGTTTCTTCTTTGGTCTGGATTGGTGTTGGGACTAATGTCTGGCTCAAGTTGTGACCAAAGCGTGTCACTTGACTCAGTCTCGTAAAGAGGTCACTTTGTTGGTCATTTTCGCTCCTGACTTTGTCTGAGTTATTTTGTGTATCGAAACGTTCTGCAAATCCTGTGCTTTTTGCGGAAGCGGGTATTTTTGCTGGAGGCTTTTCCTGAAGTTGTGGTTGAAAACTCATAACTTAATTTTTTATGTCGAAGTGTTTGGTATTTTTGACTTTCTTAACATTTAACATTTATCAAAATAGGATTTCACTCCCAATTCTCACAATGGGTGAGTATGGAGAATGGCAGGGCTTGCATTGCTCGAAAAGAATCAGAAAATTCTGAATTTAGAATTGCTGATATTTGGGATGCGTTGTTGCTACCGTAAATTAGTAGGGGAGGTAACGGGCATGGAAACCACCCATTGCTTACTAGTAAGTAATGATAGTTTCGTAGTTTAAAAACTTCTCGTGAAAAGTCAGAGATGACTGCTTGATAATCTGTTTCCTGCCGTATCACGCGAGAAAAGTTGATTATCGGTCAATAGCCGATTAGGAGCATAGATTTGATGAGCAGCTAATAAGTTGTCAGCCCTTTCGGTTGGTACACCGTTTTGATTTAGCGGCGCATCAAAACCCGTTGATACTTGATTGTTGCCATAATCATCGCCTACTCGTATATTACCTGGAGAGTCAAAAGTCATCTTCAACACATCACGATACGCTTGGAGACGGTTTGCTTGGTTTCCTCCCTGAAACGCTGTGAGAGTATGAGTCAAGGCTCGATTAGCTGTTGTCTTTACATTTAGACCATTTCCTTGTTGATTGTTCCCATATATACGTCCAGTTGTTTGGTGATTATTCAGAGGTTCGTTTTCACGTTCATTAATAATGGCTTTATTATACCCTTGTATACGGCCAACAGAAGCAGCTTGTTCAGCAATCCCCCGTCCTATTCGTTGTCTTTGTGCAATCACTTGTGGAGGTGTTAGTTGTCCTTGTTGTCCTTGTGCTTGTGCTTGTGCTTGATTAAATCTGTTTACACCTTGATTAAATCTTAGAGTTTCATGATTAATTATGTTTTGCCCAGTTCCTGAGGCAATAATGTGATTTATTGAAGCGTTCGATGCATTTGTGTTTGTATTTTGTGCAGTCCTTTCTTGAGGTGTTAGTTGTCTGCCAGCACTTTGCGCTGCCCTCACATATGTCGAATGACTTGCATTGTACTGGTTAAGCCTTTTAAGAACCCTATTCCCATCTCCATAATGCTGTACAAGTTTTTGTCGTTGGTTGCCATCTAAGCCCATAGTTGGTCCATGATTTACCTGACGTCCGATTTTATATTTACCTCTTCTGTCCCGGTTTGATACATATCGATACTGAGCTTGGACGGGCTGGTTATCTGGCTTTGATTGTACTGCTGCTGGGGCTAATTGATTGGCTAAATTCGTTTTACTAAGGTGATGTCCGTATTTTTCTGCTTGGATGAAAGATGCCTTTAAGTCAAGTTGTTCTGAATTTTTGTTTTTCGACTGTACAACAGACGGATGCGACTCAAAGATTCCTCGCTCAGGAGCGTTTGAAAAAGCTGATGTTTGTATTTTTGTATTTTTCGTTTGGCTACTTGGTCGGTTTGGCATCTAGATACCCTCAGGAATGTAAAAAAAATTAATCATCTATTTTCGCATTCAACCAAAGTCATAAACCCGAAGTTGGGGATTTAATCCAACAATTACTAACATTTTAGCTGCTTTGGCAAAATTTAGGACTTATATATTGACACTCATTAGCTAATTATGCATAAGATTTTTTTATGAAATGATATTCTCTGATTAGACATCTCCGAAAATGATGTAGGGGTACAGTGCCCTGTGCTCCTAGCAAAGCTTTCGGGTAATGCATAATTAATTTCTGGAGATGTCTATTAATCTAATAGGCGAAACTCTGATTGATTTATGCAGCCCCACTCAAACATTCCCTTTGGGAGTATATAGGAACACTTAGACATACGTAATACAACAAGTTTTATCCTCTCATTGCTGCCAACATATGCCCAATCGTCATCATCTCTCCAGCGTCAGCATTAGACATTTCCGAAAATGATGTAGAGGCGCAATGCATTGCTCTCCTACCAAGGCTTTCGGGTAATACATAATTAATTTCTGGAGATGTCTATTGATATAAGTGCGATCGCCGATGTTGTAAAGTGTTTTAACGAAGTGTAACGCACTAACTCAGCTTTTCGCGCTATTCTGACCAAAATAACCAAGACCGTTTGGATTTTCAAGCAGCTTTATTTGCACTCCTGAGGCAAGTACCTCTCAATATTGATACTCCCGAATTAATGCGATATTGGCTTTATTTCTACTTTCCATTGTGTGCCTAAATCATCTTTGCTTTTATCAGAATCTAGGTGAACATAATCGGCTTCTGTCACACAATTCAACAATTTTGGACTAGAAAGAAAATCACCCAGATTTTCCAATCTAATAATTCCCTCCCTCTTATCAGATACATTAATTTTCCATTTGGTGCCTGAATCTTTATTAGCTAAGCCCACAGTTCCATCTCTCCGACCCGTTAACCATCTTTGCTCAATACCATCATTATTTCCCACAGTTTTTAAGGCAACTACTCCATCACCCTGATCAAATACCTTCCATTTAGTACCAGTAAACCCACCATCTGTCGTAGGAGCTAAGCCCACAGTTCCATTTGATGTCACACCATCTAACCATTGCTTCTCAGTGTTTCCTTGACATTTTAATGTGATAATATCACCATGATGAAATGGTAATTTTTCATTAAATGATAATACAGGTAAAATTAGTTTTTGCAAAATTATCACCAATGCAGTCGTCAATACACTCAGAATTGCTGTTCGGAGAAGTCGCCGTAGTCGAGTCGGTAGTATATTGGAGAAATTCTTCATTTCTTGCCAAGTCAAAGGTTCTTCGGCTGGATTTTGGCAAACAACAGGTAGCCAAGATGCACCCGGATAGTGATCTTCTAAACCCTGCAATCTTTCCCGTGCATAACGCATCGCTAGATAAAGAGGTTCACCGCTAGCGAAAGATGTAAGGAAATATTTCAAAAACTCTTGGGCAACTAAATTAGGTATATTGTGGCGCATGACTATAGTTTGCGGAATTTGCAAATCGGCTAGTTGCTGCGTCAATCCTAAGCCATCACAAGAATTAAATATTGCTAGCTTTAAACCACGCTGAATGGCAAATCTTAAAGCATTCCTCAACTCAGCAATTGTTAAAGTACTATTCTGATTAATGTGTATTTTGCCTTGATTATTTTGACTATGACTATGACCAGCAAAAAAAAGAATATCCCAACCTTTTGCATTATACAAATGCGTATCTAATTCTTGACGAGAAGGTTCGACCAAAAACACAGTTGAAGATAATGGTAATTCTTCTAAAATTTTTCTATCTTCTTGAACATCGATTCCGGCACTATTTCCTAATATTGCCAAAATCCTCACTTGATTTCTACTATGGTTTTTAGTTAACGGTTTGATTCGCTCATACTTAGGAAAACTTAATCCAACTTCTGCCCTTTGATAATCTTCAAAAAAATTCCACAAATACCAAGGTAACTGCCGTAACAGGTGATTGCTAGTTTCAAAGATAACTTGAAGCTCATCATCTAAAGCTAACCGTGCCCTTAACTGTTGGTCAATTGGACGAAATGAGTTGGAATTTAGCCAGTCGTTGAGTGCTTCGTACAACTGCTGTTGAACTTCGGCAAAATCAACTTCGCTAACGTGATTTAATCCAACTGAATCAATTTCAATCAATGAGCGTTTTCCCATTCGGTGATGAAGTGATTCGTATATTAATTGAAAGCGGTGATAAAATTCAGCGATTTCTGGCGCTGGCGGTAAACTGGCTGTAAACTGTGTCGGCGGAGAATTTCTAGTCTCCCAATATTGCGCGGCGACTAGAGAAAAGCCATCCTTTAAGCTACCTTTGTCTAACCTGATAACAACTAACTTACTCATTACTATATTTAATTAAGTTTTGTATCAAGTTAAAAAATATTCGGTGATACTAAATTTGCCTAGAACTAGTCTAATACTAAAATTAGTACCAGGTATTATTTTAAAACGATTTAATTAAATTTAGCAATGTGGAGTTTTTAATTGAATTTAAAGCTCATGATACTTTTAAGTATCATTTAGTTCCGTTCAAATATTATAGGCTGTCTAATCAAGATTATCCGGTGAATACAGCAGTAATTACAGCGTATTTTTTTGTTAAGTCTATACCCAACCCTTGGTTTCTGCGTCCGTAAGCGTCCGTTCTAATTTGATATACTCGCTCGTGGTCGCTTCTAACACATGTTTCATTGTTACCATCTCCTCAGCGTCAGCTGCTAAAAATGCTGCATTCAAGGCAATATTACGGATATTACCGCCTGCCACATTTAACTGTGCCAACTTTTGAAAATTTAAATCTGCTGTTGGTGTCGCCTGTGGAAAAACTTTGCGCCAAATCCCCGCCCGTGTCGCCGCGTCTGGAAACTGGAACTGCACGATAAAGCGGATGCGGCGCAGAAATGCTTGATCTAATGAGTTCTTGAGGTTAGTAGTCAACACTGACAATCCTTGGTATGCTTCCATTCGTTGCAGTAAGTAACTCACCTCCACGTTAGCATGGCGATCGTGAGAATCTTTTACTTCCGTGCGTTTACCAAACAATGCATCAGCTTCGTCAAAAAGTAATACTACCCCTCCCATCTCTGCAGCATCAAATACCCGTCGCAAATTCTTTTCTGTTTCGCCAATATATTTGCTAATCACCGCACTCAAGTCAATGCGATATAAATCCAGTTGCAATTCTCGCGCCAGCACCTCCGCCGCCATTGTCTTACCTGTACCACTAACACCGGCAAACATGGCGCTAATTCCCAATCCCTTGGTACTTTTCAGCGCAAATCCCCAGCGTTCATAAACTTTGGTTCGTTGCTTAACGTGGGCTACTATATTTCTCAGGACTTTCATCTGCGCCTCTGGTAATACTAAATCTTCCCAGTCGGGGGCTGACTCAATTCGTTGTGCCAAATCGTCTAATTTGGGACGGGCTTGAGAGCGACAAGTATTCCAAAGGAGTGTATTAAAGTTTAATGTGGTTTGTTGTTGCCACTCGCTACGGACTTGGGAACAAGTAGCCTGAATTACTGGCACACTGAGATTAAATTGGGATACTAAGCCATCGACCTGTTCGTTTAAATCAGTGGTAGTTCCTAAAGCTGCTTCCCACACTTGATGCTGTTCACTTTTTGTGGGTCTGCCAACTTCAAACGCCAGCATGGGTCTAAGTCGCGCCCGTCGGCGGTCGGTAGTGGTGACAATTATTGGGGAACGCAACCATTCACATAGATAAGCGATCGCACCTTCTTTATTTGTATCTGCTGTTTCCAAATCGTCACAATCAATTAACAGCACACTATTACTTAATGATACTTCCCGCTCCCAAAGTAGTTTAAATTGGTGAAGATCACTGGTAGTAGTTGGTATGCTGTGGGCAGCGATCGCATATAAATTCAAAGAAAGCAACTCGCACATTACAGCTGCGATCGGGCGTTTACTAGCTACCTCCGTACTACATAATTGCAATATTGGCAACTTTAGCAGATCGATGATTTCCACTGACCAAGCAGCGATCATTTTTTGTCCTAACTCCCAGTGAGACAACACCAAATTATCCATCACCTCCACAGGTTCCAGCATTCCTAACAAACGCGCATCCAGATGCTGTACACCCATTAAATAGTGCAATATGCGCTCGTCAATTCTAATGGGACTGGTCATTAATTCGCTTCCAGATCCTACCTCTATTAACCGCCACCGACGTAGTGACCCGGAGGGAGTCAAGGCATCCCATTCCAGACCTTCTAATACCCTCACAGCTAAACCGAAGGTAGGATAACAGCGTTGTGCATCTCCTTGGGCTGCAGCGCAAAGCACGCCAAAACTCGCATCTAGTTCCACGCCTGCACACAGTAAGAGTAGATTTCGCTCAAAATTACTTAATCCAAAGATGGTGCAAAGTTGTGCTATTGGTGATGTTTTTGATGATGCGGTGGATTCTGCGATTGGGTTCTCTGCTTTCCATTCCTCCAAGTCCAGCAAACTGGGATCGGCGTGCTGTATTAATGTCTCTCGAATTTTAGCTAAATCTGCTGTCAGATTGTGATGATTTGTGGTGACGTTCATGGTTAACATAAGCAACGCCTACTTGGTTTCGGTTTTAATTAGTGACACTTTATCTGGTGTTGGTGTTGGAGTTGGTGTTGGCGTCTCCTCAGGAGTGGGTGTACTTGGAGTTGGTGTTGGCGTCTCCTCAGGAGTGGGTGTACTTGGAGTTGGAGTTGGCGTCTCCTCAGGAGTGGGTGTACTTGGAGTTGGTGTTGGTGTCGCCTCAGGAGTGGGTGAATTACTTGGTGTTGGTGTCGCCTCAGGAGTGGGCGAATTACTTGGTGTTGGTGTCGCCTCGGGAGTGGGCGAATTACTTGGTGTTGGTGTCGCCTCGGGAGTGGGCGAATTACTTGGTGTTGGTGTCGCCTCGGGAGTGGGTGAATTACTTGGTGTTGGAGTTGCCTTTGGATGGGGAAATAACTTGCGTAATAATTGAGAATTTTTTTCCGCTGTAGGTTTTGGTGTGGGAGTGGGTGAACTTTGAGGAGTCGTATCACAAGACGATGTTTGACTTGATGACTTAGCTTCAAATGTTTCAATCACTACCGATTGAGTTTTCTGTTCGCCAGCCTGATTTGTGACTTTTAGTGTAATAGTTTGACTGCTAGGTGATGGACTAAGCGTAATGGGTAAAGAACCTTGGGTTTTATTTAATCCAAAAGGTAATAGTTCTACCTGAATATCTTCACCATCCTGTACTTGCCAAGATAAATTAACATTACTTGGTTTCCTTGCCTGATTAATTGCACAAATTAACTTTGGTTTAGTTGCAATATCTTGACCGTTTGCGGTGAAGGAGATGATATTTACGGGAGTAGCTAGCTTACTTAAAATCCTGATTTTTGGTGTTTCTTTGGTAATTTCTGGTGTAGCTTGTCCTGGTATGGAAACTACTGTGAGTTTAAAAGTATAGTCACCTACTTGACCTGCATCTGTAGGGACATTTTGACAACTCATATTTTGCGGTGTCAGTTTACAGAATGGTTTTAGTGCTTCTGGAAGATTATTATTAATAAAGTATCGCTTTTCGGCGCTGCCAATTGAACCATCAGGTGCTAAACCAATAATCCTTAACTCTTGAATTTTACTGGTGTTGGTAATATTCCAATTGAGACGAATAATTCCGGGAATCTGAGTATTTTTTACGGATTGCCTGCTGGAACCAGGTTTAGGGGTAAGATTTACTCCCTGATAATTAGGTTGTGTAGACGAAAAACTGGTAATTTCCGGTAAGGGTAATGGTCGGATGATAATTTTATCTGTCTGTTTGGACTCTTGTTGACCTTTTTGAGAAACTACGGTTAAAGTAAAAATATAGTCACCCGGTTTACGAGCATTATCTATAGGTAAGTTTGTACATACTAAAGTTTTTTCCTGGTCACCAGTTTGTTTACAATATTTATCAAGTGGTGTGGGGATGACATTGGGGCTAAACTTGTAACGCTGTTCCACACTGTTAATTGAACCATCAGGTGACTTACCAATAATTCGTACTTCTTCGATTAGTTGGGAATTATTAATTTTCCAATTGAGAAGCATGGATGGCGGTGAAGACCTATTTTGAGGATTAGACTGTGGTGACAAAAGATTTATTTCATCATAAGAAGGAAATGTCGAAGTTAACTCGGTAATCTTGGCTAGATTCTGGGGTTTGATAGTAATACTATCTGTAATTTGGGATGATGCAGGCTGTTGAGAACTTTTTTGAGAAAATACTTCAAGTTTAAAAGTGTATTGTCCCGGTTGCTGATTGTTGGGAAAGGTTGTTTTACATTTGAAAAAATCCTGGGTTTCATTTGATTTGTGACTCCAAAAATCCGAGGTAATACTTGTGAAAAAACCTTGATTTGGTTTTTGATTCTGATTAGATGAGATAAAACTATCTTTTTGTTGACTTTGATTAGATTGAGATTGTTGATTAGATTCAATTTTACATATTTTCTTTAAATCAGAATTGTTGGTAGTATTGTTAGCAAAGTAATTTTGCCGGTCAGTTTCTAAGTTACCTCGTAAGCGAATCAGTGTCACTTTTACTACTTCTTGACTATGGCTAATTTGCCATCCGAGAGAAATATTTACATCCTTACCATCCTCATATTCTTTCTTCGCTAGTTCAAATTTAGTTACCTCAGGTGTCGGTCTATTATTTTCCAGATATTTCTG
>Ga0209512_1003856_pt1 | contig 13713 bp, 15 predicted proteins | sample frozenSSSSmetaG_FD_184142 | JGI IMG/M metagenome (GOLD analysis project Ga0209512, IMG submission 184142) | Glacier valley bacterial and archeal communities from Borup Fiord, Nunavut, Canada, to study Microbial Dark Matter (Phase II) -... | ecosystem: Environmental > Aquatic > Freshwater > Ice >... | reverse complement strand
AATACTTTCTTTCGGAAATCTACTGAATATGTCATCAACTCTAATTCTTTCTTTTTGAACTCTTATTATCATTTCTCTCACTCGTTGTCTTGTTCTTTTTATACTGTTCTAGCTATATCCTTCATTAAAGGTGCAAATTTATCCCGGCTTGAATCGTTTCCCCCTGAAATATAAATTTTTAAAATATCACTTTTATCATGCCTTACTTTATCTATTATTCGTAAAACTGAAGCAGGGCCTGTAGTTTGATCAATGTGGGCAAGAACTGCTTTATGCGCTTTGTCGTTATAAATCCCTAGTGCAATATTCTCGCTTAAATTTGTTGCGATCATACCGTGACATGATATTGTCAAATCTGTATAACCTACGTAATGCGGTAGGACATTGTGTACCATAGGTTTATTCTCTAAGGTAACTCGCCTCACTACACCATTCTCATTATCACTCATAAGTTTAGGCACTGAATTTTGATCGTTGTAACTTTTTTGTTTTGCCATATATTCATCTCTTAAATATTAGATAAATGAATATTTACTATGCTGAGAAAATTATCAATAGTTATTATAGGTGATATCTTATAAAAATGATGTTTATACCCTTTGATTAAATAAAACCTTAAATAAAACCTTCAGTCTAAAGAAATGTTGAAGTTTTTTTAATAGACCCCCATCACCTTAGAAAGGCAATGATGTTATAAATTGAAATTACTTGAATTTAATATCGTTTATAGTTCGCTAAAACTTTGTACATAATCTGATCCAAAGAAATCGATATTTGACCCTGCAAAGTCCTTAAGCCAACTTGCATTGTTTGAAACTTCATTTAATATAGGTTGGGGGGAAATATAATATTGATGGTTTTCATTAAACTGAGCCTCATACCACTGGGCAGTTTGATTTAGGTGCCCTAGTAAATTCCATATAATATCAAGATTCAAAGAGGTTTTTATCAATTATTAAACAGTGGGATTCCAAAAGATAGCCTGAGTAATTGAGGGTTAGAATTAGAAATTGCTATAGTACTAGTGCGTCAAAATTTTCAATGTAGCGCGAATCCTGTGCTCCAGCTGTGTCTACATCCACTGCACTGGGTGAAAAATCTTGCCCTGTTTGGGGCACTGGCACATTATCACTAGTTTGTAAAACTACAGTACCTAACTTCAGATAGTGTGCAAGCTTCGTTACTAGTTCTTGTGATTTTGCTAGTTTAATTTCAATACTATCCATAGCTGCGTTAGTGTCTTGATGATCGGTGATGACTTCTTAATCCTCAACATTTAACTCTGCAAAAACTAATGCTTCTAGACCATCTATATTTTGCTGATTTTCCAAATCTAATGAATCCAATTGCGCTGATATATTTTCTAAATTATTGAAAAGCGAATCTTCATTTAAAGGCTTTTGCGAACCTTTACTCATAATATCATCTTTTTATCTTTAATTATTTACATCCTAATTGTAATACAGAGCTTAAGGCTTTATCAAGTGCTTTTGATTTTTTGATTATACGAAAACTGAGTTGACCTTAATGTCTGCAGCTAGATGAATGAACATGAGGTGGATGCATCTTGATATATTTTTGCATTTTTTTAAGCAGCATATCTGACTTCATCTTTGAAAGATAGTCGAGGAAAATTTTGCCATCAAGATAATCAATTTCATGCTGCAGAACACTTGCTAAAAAGCCGCTAGCTTCAAACTCATGCGCGCTCCCTTGATAATCCAAATATTTAATTTTGATTTTTTTGGGCCTGCTGATTTCAGCTGCGATCCCTGGGAAACATACCGAAGCTTCCTCGAACGTTTGAAGTTCTTGCGACTTATAGATTATTTCAGGATTAATAAAAACTTGGGGATTTGATATCCCATTTTCTCGGAAATCAATAACCACAATGCGCTTTAAAATCCCCACCATATTGGCACCAAGACCTACTGCTCTTTCAGTCTCGAGAGTTTCGATCATTCTATCGACCGTAAGCCTTATTTCGTCATCCACGGTCTCAACGACCAGCGCTTTTTTCTTGAAAATTTCATTTGGTGCATATACGAGTGGCAAGGGTTTGATCATTAAGATTCTATTTTCAAGTAATTTAATTTCCTTAGAATTTATGATTTTTCTTCAAGTTGTCAAGCTATTGTTAAGATACCTGACTTCTTAAATGTTGATATTTTTATCTTTTTGCTTATAATACAGAATTCGAGGCTAATGAATTAGGAGATTAAAATGGCGAGAGTCACAGTTGAAGATTGCATTGATAAAGTTGCTAACAGGTTTGAACTTGTTTTAATTGCAGCTCAAAGAACCAAAGCTGTAAATTCTGGCGCCCCAATCACTGTTGAGCGTGATAATGACAAAGATCCCGTCATAGCTCTACGTGAGATAGCCCAAGAACATGTGCAACCTGCAGCATTACTTGAAGAACTGATCCAAAGCCTACAAACTCGCAGTAAAGTTGATGAAATCGATGATGACAGTGTAAGCTTAGAAGATGAAAATATGGATGATAAATTCGACTATATGGCAAATGGTGCTGATATCTATGTTGGTGATGATCATTCTGATCTAGATGAAGAGCAGATTTTTGGCAAAGACGAAACAGATCTTGAAGACAAAGGATTCTAAATGGACCGGAAAGACATATTAGATAGTCTTAGGTCCTACGATCCAAATTTTGATGAGGCAAAGGTTAATAAAGCAATTGACTTTGCAATTCACTATCACGGCTCGCAAACAAGAGAATCAGGTGAGCCATATTATCATCATCCTCTAGAAGTTGCTGAAATAATAATTAAAATGAGGCTTGACAGTAATTCCGTCATAACTGCTCTCCTCCACGATACCGTTGAAGATACTGAACTCACCTTAGAAGAAATAAAAAAGAATTTCGGTAGCGAAGTTGCAAAGCTCGTTGACGGCGTAACCAAATTATCCAAAATTGAATTCATGCCTGATAACATCAGGCAGGCTGAAAATTTCCGTAAGCTTTTACTTGCAATGAGCGATGATATCAGAGTGTTGCTAGTAAAGCTCGCTGATAGGCTTCATAATATGCGTACGATCGACGCGGTTAAATCACCTAAAAAAAGAATGCGCATAGCTCTTGAGACTAAAGAGATTTACGCACCTCTTGCTGAACGTATAGGGATTCAGCAAATTAAAGGGGAGCTACAAGATATTTGTTTTAAAGTTTTACAGCCTGAAGTCAGAAACTCAATTCTTGGAAGGCTTGAGACAATCTCAGATGATGAAAACCACCTGGTAGACAAAATTGTTAAAGAGATTGAAGATACACTTAGCGCTGCAGGCGTTAAAGGTGAAGTTAGTGGAAGGCGGAAAACTCCATACTCAATATGGATGAAGATGCAGCAGAAAAATGTTGGTCTTGATCAATTATATGACATCATCGCTTTTAGAGTCATTGTAGATACTATTCCTGAATGCTACCAGGTGCTGGGGCTTATTCATACGAAGTACAAGATGGTTCCCGAAAGCTTTCAGGACTTTATTAGTACCCCTAAAAATAATGGTTATCAATCTCTTCATACTGTTGTTATTGGACCCCTGCAGCAAAAGATCGAGATCCAAGTTCGTACTAAAGAGATTCACGAAATTGCAGAACTTGGGGTTGCTGCTCACTGGCGTTATAAACAAAAATATCCTGATGCTGCAGACGGTAAACAATATAGGTGGATCAGAGAGTTACTCTCAATCTTAGAGCAAGCAAGCGATCCTGAGGATTTCCTGCAAAATACCAAGCTTGCAATGTATTATGACCAGGTATTTTGTTTCACTCCTAAAGGGAATCTGATTGCTTTACCGCGCGGTGCTACTCCGGTTGATTTTGCTTACGCAGTTCACTCTGATGTTGGGCACCATTGTGTAGGAGCTAAAGTTAACGGCCGTATTTTGCCTTTGAAATCACCTTTAACAAATGGTGATCAAGTCGAGATTGTGACTTCAAGAAACCAAACACCTTCTCCTGCCTGGGAAAAATTTGTCATTACCGGTAAGGCAAGGTCAGAGATCAGGAGATTTGTAAGAAGTCAGCAGCGTAATGAATATGTAAAGCTTGGTCGCAGTGTAATTGAAAAATCTTTCAAGGCAAATAATATTGAAGATAACGAGGTGATGCTTAAAAAAGCATGTGACTTCTTCAAGAAAAAAACAATTGAGGATCTATACTATTCTGTTGGAGAAGGCTCATTATCGCGTGATGAGGTTGTCAAACATCTAGAAGTCAAGAAAAGCAAGATTAGCGGCGCCCTATCGTTACTGAAATTTCCTTTAATGCATAAGAAACCATCATTTACTAATTCTTCAAGAGAAGTGGAAGAACATGCAGTTCCAATTAAGGGTCTGATCTCCGGCATGGCTATGCATTATGCTGGGTGTTGTCACCCGTTGCCTGGGGATAAAATTGTCGGAGTAATTCACACCGGAAGCGGGGTAACCATCCACACTGCTGACTGTGAGATGTTAAGTAACTTTGCCTCACAACCATCTAAAATAATTGATTTAACATGGGATAGCGATTGCTCAAAAATTCCGTTTATTTGTCGTTTAAAAATAATTATGCATAATGAGGCCGGCAGCCTTGCGACTTTAACATCGGAGATAGCACAAGGAGAAGGTAACATTCAAAATTTTAAAGTTATAAATCGCAGCACTGATTTTTTCGAGGTTTTATTTGATATTGAAGTTTTAAGTGCGGGTCATATTGATAATATAATTCACTCACTTCAAGCCAAGAAAACCATTCATCATGTTGAGAGATATAGAGGATGATAATCGGCATCGGCACTGATATTGTGCAAATAAAAAGAATTGAGAAAATATTTGAAAAATACGGGGATAGTTTTAAAGCGAGAATTTTAAGCAATTCTGAAATCGAAAAATGCGATTCGCTCAAGTCCCATAATCACTCAAGGTTCCTAGCTAAGCGCTTTGCTGCAAAAGAAGCTATAAGTAAAGCTTTCGGAACCGGTATTCGTGGGAAACTTGCTTTCAAGGATATTATTATTTCAAATGATAAGATGGGCAAACCGATTGCTCAAATAGCACCGGATAAACTCACACATTTCGGTGACAAGAATTTACAAATTGATCTTTCAATTGCTGATGATTATCCTATTGCGATAGCCTTTAGCATAATTAGCTTTAACTCCAATTCCAACTAATTAATTTCTTAATTTAATACTGCCGTTCTTGCTTTTGAGAGGGAACTGTAATAATAATACTAATCAATCAAACGGCTTGTTTAATTATTAATTTTGTCTCAGGATTCTGAATGTTATTATTAGAAAGAAAAAAAATCGGCAACACACTTGATACCATCCATTTTGTAGGAATCGGCGGCATCGGTATGAGCGGTATTGCGGAAGTGTTACATAATTTAGGTTATAAAGTTCAAGGCTCGGATGTTGCTGAAAATTATAATACCAAAAGATTAGAATCACACGGAATCAAAGTTTATAAGGGTCATGCGGCTGAAAACATCACCAATGTTTCATATATAGTGATTTCGTCAGCAATTCACGGTGATAACGCAGAAGTAAAAGCAGCGTTTGAGCTTAAAATTCCGGTAATCAAGAGATCTGAAATGCTTGCTGAGCTTATGCGCCTTAAAACTTCAGTGGCAATTTCAGGCTCACATGGCAAAACGACTACAACATCGCTTGTTGCTTGTTTGTTTGAAGCAGCAGGACTAAACCCAACTGTGATCAACGGCGGTATAATTAATAATAAAGCAACCAATGCTTACATCGGAATCGGTGATTATTTAATAGCTGAAGCTGATGAGTCTGACGCGACTTTTATTCATATACCCTCTACCATCGCAGTGATAACTAATATTGATCCTGAACATATGGATTTTTATAAGGATTTTGATACACTTCTTGCAGCTTTCAAAAGCTTTATCACTAAATTACCTTTTTACGGATTTGCAGTACCATGTATTGATCACCCTGTTGTGAGAGAATTGATTAGTGATATCAAAGAGCGCAAGATCATCACTTACGGGATAGATTCAGAGGATGCAAACGTGCGGGCGTTTAATATTGATTGTGAGATATCCTCTTCAATTTTTGACGTTAAAATTGATCTGCCAAATACTTTAGGATCAACAATAATTGAAAGAATATCAATTCCAGTACCTGGCAGACATAATGTGTTAAATGCACTTGCTGCTATTGCAATCGGTATTGAACTTGATTTTGGAGTTAAAGTAATCAAAAATGGTTTTAAACATTTTAATGGGGTAAAAAGACGCTTCACTAAAGTGTGTGAATATAAAGGCGCCTCAATTATAGATGATTATGCTCACCATCCTACTGAAGTTCTTGCAACCTTAAATACTGCAAGATCAATCGCTGATCGCCAGAATGGTAAAGTTATCGCGATATTCCAACCTCATCGCTATTCAAGATTAGAGCATTTATTTGACGACTTTACTACTTGCTTTAATGATGCTCATTATCTTTATATAACTGATGTTTATGGTGCTGGAGAAGAGGCAATTGAAGGGATCACGGGCATGAAGCTCGTTGAGAAAATAAAGCATAATAACACTCACCAGTCTGTGCATTTTACTTCCGAGAGTGAGATAGTAGCCATTATCAAAAAGCAAGCACAAAAAGGGGATCTTATAGTGATGATGGGAGCTGGTAGCATCTCGACCTGGGCTAATAATTTAGTGCAGGAACTTAAATAACTTTTGAAATGTTTAACGTCAAAGGCCAGATCAAAGAAAATTATAGTTTAAGCCACCTAACTTGGTTTAAAGTGGGGGGACTAGCACAGATATTTTTCAAGCCTGAAGATACGGAAGATCTAAAGTCCATGTTAGAGCAAAACGCATGCAGCCTGCCTTTAGCGGTTCTTGGTGCAGGATCAAATACTATAATAAGAGACGGTGGCATTGCAGGCGTAGTCATCAAGCTTGGCAGAGGTTTTACAGATATTCAGTTACTTGATGATAAAATAAAAGTAGGCGCAAGCTGCTTGAATTTAAACCTAGCAAAATTCTGCTTGAATAATTCGGTTAAAGGCTTTGAGTTTTTAGTTGGAATCCCGGGCACCATCGGTGGCGGAGTCGTGATGAACGCAGGCGCTTATGGTGCTGAATTCAAAGATGTTTTAGTAAGCATCGAAGTAATGACACATGCAGGTAAAATTCTCGATATTGCTGCAAAAAATATTGAATTTAGCTATAGGTCAGCAAATTTACCACCTGATTATATTGTCTTAAACGCTACTTTTAAAGCAAGCAGCGGAAGTCAGCAAGCTATCAGCGCTTTAATGGATGAAATTAATTCAAAACGCAGCCATACTCAGCCTATAAAAGAAAAAACAGGCGGGAGTACTTTTGCAAATCCTCACAATGGCAAAGCTTGGGAACTTATTGACAAAGCAGGCCTTAGGGGTTATAGAATTGGGGGAGCTTCAATGAGCGAGATCCATTGTAATTTCATGATCAATGATGGCAGCGCAAGTGCCCGTGACCTTGAGCAACTAGGTGACTTCGTAAAAGCGCAAGTTTTTAAAAACAGCGGCGTGACTCTCGAGTGGGAAATAAAAAGAATCGGTAAATATGCATAATTTTCATACAAGTTTCATTGAGAAATCCATAGTTGTTGAATATTCAAGTGACGGGAAAAAACATATTGCGCTTGTTGGTGGCGGGATGTCTGCAGAGCGCGCGGTTTCGCTATCTTCCACTAAAGGCGTTGCGCAAAGCCTCATTGATTGCGGTTATAAAGTAACATTTGTGGACATGGGTGCTGACATTGCAACTGTGCTTCAGGCTCTTAAACCTGATCTAGTCTTTAATTGCTTACATGGTACTTATGGTGAGGACGGCTGTTTGCCAGGGCTTTTAAATATTTTAAGAATTCCATACACTCACAGCGGATTGCTTGCATCTGCTATTGCCTTTTCAAAGGCTGAATCAAAAGCTCATTTTGTTGCAAACAACATCCCGATTGCAAAAAGCATTTTGGTAAATAAGCAGGATAATTTTGCAAATGATCCTCTCCCCCGCCCTTACGTGATAAAACCTTTAACTCAAGGATCAAGCATCGGGGTTGAAATAATATTTGAAGGGGACGATTTTAACTTCGCAAATTATGATTTTCCATATGGCGACGCAGTGATGATTGAAGAATATATTATGGGGAGAGAAATGCAGGTAGCCGTTTTAAACGGTAAAGCTCTTGGGGCTCTTGAGATCAAATTACTGAAAGGCAAACGTTTCTATGATTATGAAACAAAATATACTCCTGGATTTGCTGAGCATCTGCTCCCTGCCCCGCTACCGCAAGACCAATACGTAAGGCTTCTCAGGCAAGCTGAAAAAGTGTACGGCATCATGGGCTGTAGAGGCCTTGCGCGAGTTGAATTTATCTATGACGATAAAAAAGATGAATTCTTTATTCTCGAGATCAACACTCACCCAGGCATGACTCCTTTATCAATTTGCCCTGAAATTGCTACGTACGCTGGGATTGATTTCAAACAGCTTACAGAAGAATTGATCAAAACAGCAAGCTTCGACGCATGAAGCAGAAATCTGTTGCCATAAAAAAGCCTAAGAAGCCGAATATCACGCTAAGGCGCAAAGTAACCATTGCGTGGGCACGGTTTGTTTTTGCTATTAAGCTTTCAATTTTGGTGCTTCTTGGAGTATTATTTTTCACAAATTATTTCAATTCTTATAAACAAGTAGCTGCTCAGCATATTTATGAGTTTACAGGTGATATCGGCTTTAGGCTTGAAAACGTTCATATTGAAGGTCAGCATAATACCACGCCTGAAGACGTGCTTGCCACTTTAAATGCTGATAAAGGAACACCGATTTTAAGTGTTGATATAAAAGAAGTTAAAGAAACCCTAGAGAAAAACCCTTGGATAAAAGCAGTAGCCGTCGAGCGCCAGCTTCCTACAACGCTTTATATTGCAATTTTAGAGCGCGCACCTATTGCTATTTGGCAGATCAACGGTAAACTTTATTTAATTGATGAAGACGGATTTAATATTACCGCTAAAAATATTGAAAACTTCGCATACTTGCCTCATGTTGTAGGGATTGATGCTAATATTTATGCAGCAAAACTTATTGATGATTCGAAATATGACGCAGCAATTGCTAAAAAGCTGGTATCTGCAGTAAGGTACGGTGAGCGTCGCTGGAACTTGAATCTAGAAGAAAATATTACTGTTAAAATGCCTGAGAAGAACTTTGAGGCAGCTTTAAAATATTTAAGTGAGCTAAACAAAGCTAACAAATTATTTGGTCAGAATTATAAAATTATTGACCTACGTGACGTGACGAAATATTACATTGAGAAATATTAAAGCTCGTATGTTCTAGACGCACGAATCTTGAATGACCTGATATATTAGATTGAAAAAGAATTTCCACACCCACAATTAGCTAAAGCATTCGGGTTTTTGATTTCAAAAAAGCTCCCTCCGAGCTCCTCCACAAAATTAACTTCACATCCTTCTAAAAAGGGTTGAGAGATGGAATCGATTGCTATTTTAATATTATCACGTTCAATTATAAAATCATCTGGGAGTACTTGTTTACAAAATTCGTATTTGTACATAAGGCCGTTGCAGCCGCCGCCATCAACTGAAATCCTTAAAATGGGATTGCTAATATTATCGTTTACGCTGAGTTCTGCTATTCGTTTAAAAACGCTTTGGTTTACGCTAAATTGCATTTCGGAAAAACCATTTGAAAACAGTGGACTTAAGCTTTATATTAAAGAAAGAATTCAAAAAATTCAATATATATTAAGGGATAATTAATGCTTGCTTCATATGCTACCGATCCGCAACATAGTAAAGGCAGATTATATAGTGAGACACTAACACCTTACAGGAATGAATTCGAACGTGATAGGGACCGTATTATTCATTCCAATGCTTTTAAAAGGCTGCAATATAAAACTCAAGTTTTTATAAATCATGAAGGCGACCACTACCGTAACCGCCTTACCCATTCTTTGGAAGTCTCAACTGTCGCGCGCTCTATAGCAAGAACGCTTCGTCTGTCTGAGCACTTAGCTGAAAGCGTTGCTCTTGCTCATGATCTTGGCCATACTCCGTTTGGACATGCAGGCGAAGAGGCTTTAAATGAATGTATGGAGAATTTTGGTGGATTTTCGCACAATGCTCATTCGCTGAAAATCCTAACTAAAATTGAGCATAAATATGCAAGCTATGAAGGTTTGAATTTAACCTGGGAAGTCTTGGAAGGAATTGTCAAACATAACGGGCCAATAAAGACAAACACCCCTAAATTTATAACAGATTTCAATGCAGAGTATGATTTGGATTTACTAAAATATTCATCAGCCGAAGCACAACTTGCCTCGTTATCTGATGACATCACCTATATATGCCATGATATCGAGGACGGTTTTGGTGCTGATATCTTACATATTCATGATTTAGAGGAAAGAGAAATCTTAAAAAATTATATTGCTGAAATCAGAGCTAAATTCCCAAACATCGAGCAGTCAAGCTTGATATATGAAACGGTGAGAAAATTAATTCACTATCTCATTAAAGATTTGCTTGATCAGACAAATCAAAATCTTGAAAATTATAAAATTAAAACTCCAGGTGACATTAGAAACCTGAGCACTCAGGTTGTCAGTTTCAGCGCGTCTGTTGATCAAGAAATTATTGAGATAAAAAGAATTTTACATAAGAAAGTTTACAAACATCCACATGTTGAGGAAGTAACCGATAAATGTCAGATAATTGTAAAAAGGTTATTTGAATTATATATTACAGATGAGGCATTGCTACCTGCAGAGTGGATAGAATCAATTGCAAATGCCTATGATCAAAAATCAAGGGCCATTTTAATAGCTGATTATATAGCTGGAATGACAGACCGTTTTGCTATACAAGAATATCAAACTCATTATAATTTACATTTCAATAAAATCTAACTCATGAACATATTTAATCAATTAAAACAAGATATAATTAATGCTGCAAAGCTGATATCTGATGATGAGGCGCTGTGTGCGCTTGCAACGGTAGAGATCCCGAAAGACACTTTAAACGGTGACTTGTCGACTAATATCGCAATGATTGTAGCTGCAAGCATCCAAAAAAATCCAAGAGAAATTGCCCTGAATTTAAAAGAGAATCTAATTTCCTTACCTTATATAGCACATATCGAAGTTGCAGGCGGTGGATTTATTAATTTTACTCTTAAGGCTAGCGTTTGGCATGAAAGCATTAAGGGCATATTGTCTAATGCGGCTGACTTTACTACAATTAATATTGGTCAGGGTAGAAAGGTTAACGTTGAATACGTATCAGCAAACCCTACAGGGCCCATGCATATCGGGCACGCGCGTGGTGCAGTTTACGGGGACGCACTCGCAAGGTTACTTGATAAATGCGGATATGACGTCATCAAAGAATATTATATTAACGATGCAGGCGCGCAAGTTGAAACTCTTGCAAGATCAGCCTATTTAAGGTACGAGCAAGCTTTAACAGGTAAAGAAGCAGTTATCCCGCAAGGATTATATCCGGGTGAATATTTAGTTGCAGTGGGTAAAAAACTTGCTGATGAGTTTGGCGATAAGTTATTAAATATGCCTGAGGTTGAAAGACTTTCTATAGTTAAGAAAATCACTCTTGACGAGATGATGAAGCTGATAAAAAGTGACCTCAAAGATCTTGGCATCGAGCATGAGGTTTTCTTCTCCGAACAATCATTACATGATAATGGCTCAATTGATTCTGCGATTGATGAACTTGCAAAACTTGGATTAATTTATGAAGGTCAGCTCCCTGCTCCTAAAGGCAAAGTTGATAATGACTGGAGTGAACGCTCGCAAGAATTATTTAAATCAACTGAGTTTGGGGATGATCAAGATCGCCCGATCAAAAAAGCTGATGGAAGCTTTGCATATATTGCACCTGATATTGCTTATGCAAAAAATAAAATCGATCGTGGCTTTGAGGATTTAATTTATGTCTTGGGTGCCGATCATTCAGGTTACGTTAAAAGAATTGAGGCTGTAATTCAAGCCTTGAGTAGCGGCAAAGTTAAATCTAGCGTAAAAATTTGCCAGATAGTCAACTACGTTGAAAATGGCGTGCCAGTTAAAATGTCTAAGAGAAGCGGGAATTTCACCACCGTAAAAGACGTAACTAAAGCTATCGGCAAAGACATAATCAGGTTCATAATGCTAACTCGCAAGAACGACGCGGTGCTTGACTTTGACCTGGAAAAAGTTAAAGAGCAATCCAAAGAAAACCCCGTGTTCTACGCGCAGTACGCGCACGTACGAGCTTTCTCAATCCTTGCTAATGCCAAGGAAAATGCAAATGATGCTTACGCTAAATTCTCCAACAAAGAATTTGACCTGTCATTATTAGCATCTGAAGAGGAAATTCAGATTATAAAATTGCTCTCTTCCATGCCAAAGATTTTAGAGAGCGCAGCTAAAAGCCATGAGCCTCACCGAATTGCTTTTTATCTTTTAAATATAGCAGCGAAATTTCACGGTTTGTGGAACTTAGGAATTGAGAACAATAATTATAGGTTTATAATTGAAGATAATATTCCGCTCACTGCTGCGCGCCTGGCCCTTGTCTCAAGTATTCAAAAAATCTTGAGCGGTGGATTTGATATAATCGGTATAACACCTTTAAACAAAATGTAGATTTGCATGGATTACAAGAGATTACTTAAAGTAATTGTTGCAATAGTAATATTGTCGATAACCGCATATTTTATATTTAGTTATTTTTCAAACAATGACCTTAATGAAATTCCAGTTATTGAAGCTGACAGTGGCGAGACGAAGGTAAAACCTTTGGATGCCGACGGAATAATACTACCACACACCGACAGTGCCATTTATGAGAATATGGGCAAAACTCTTGCAAGAAAAATTACAATATTGCCGGAACCTGAGCAGGCTTTGCCTTTGGCTGCTCAAAAGAACATCGATAATGAATTTGAAAATTCAATAGACTCAATGCTTGCAAGCGTAATTGCGCCTAATCAGTTTGCTAGCAAATCGATAGAGGATGACCAAGTTGCTGAATCTATTTTCGAGAATACTCAAAGCATTGAACCAGAAGAGCCTTCTGCTCACGGGGCAGTTACAAATGTAAAAACTTTAAATATTGTAAAAGTCACTGAAAATAGCAATAAGCGAATCGGAGAGATTAAGAGCTCTACAGCAATTCAAAAAGGAAGTTATAAAATTCAGCTAGCTTCAATGAAGAGTGAAGCTCTTGCAATCGTTGAAGGTGAGCGGATCAAACGTAAACATCTAAAAGTGCTTGGTAATTCCGTTATAACTAATAAAAAAGTTCAACAAGAGAAGGACAAGTTTTTCTATATAATTCTAGCAGGCGATTTTCCAACACTAAGTAAAGCAAAAGCTGCCTGCAAAAAATTATCTGCCCGCCAGCAATCCTGCATGATATATCATCCTTAATCGTTTAAGGTTTATCGCGAGATTGCAAATTATACACACTTATTCTGATTTTAAATATCCTAGCTGCTAATCTTATTTAATCTTTGTTTTTTCTATATATAGCTAAAGTGTTATAAAAAGATTACGATACATAGTACTGAAAGAGGTCATCTATAGTACAAGCGAGTTTGCGTCTTATATGTTTGGACTCTGCCCACTTGTGCTCTATAGGATTGAGATCAGG
>Ga0209512_1003855_pt1 | contig 13717 bp, 10 predicted proteins | sample frozenSSSSmetaG_FD_184142 | JGI IMG/M metagenome (GOLD analysis project Ga0209512, IMG submission 184142) | Glacier valley bacterial and archeal communities from Borup Fiord, Nunavut, Canada, to study Microbial Dark Matter (Phase II) -... | ecosystem: Environmental > Aquatic > Freshwater > Ice >... | reverse complement strand
CCCCCCCCCAAAAAGTAGAGGATACTTGGATCGAAGAGCAACGCCTGCGAGGTGCATCCGTCAAAATATATTCTAATGATATCACTGTGAAAGCAAATATTCAGTTCCTTGTTGGCAATGTCCCAAAGGCCATGCCGCCTATCGCAGGTGTCGCGAATGGCGCGATGGTGCTTCACGACAGACTCTTCGTCGATATGGATCTGGTGAACTGGGAGACTGCCGCTAGACCAAAGATCGATGGATCTTCACACCTCGATGAGATCTTTGGCGATGCCTCCCTTGATTTCCTTGCCATATTCTCGTCCCTCGCAGGTGTCATCGGCAACAGTCGTCAGTAAAACTATAACACTGGAAATATGTACTGTTGTGCACTGGCATCGAATCGACGCAAGCGTGGCCTGCCCGCATCTGTTATTGACATCAGCCATATTGTTGGTATAAGGCTGTCATATCGCTGAGATCCCACAAATTCCAGCCCATTTCGGAGCCATTAATCCGCCAAATGTCTGCGGAGGCTGTCATATCTGGCCAGCCAAACTCGGGACGACAACCTGTATTATCCGCAGGCTTGCAGAGGAGACTTGGTTGCTGAAAGAATACGCAGATCGAAAGACTCTCCTCGCCACGCCACCGGGACAGATTTGCGAAGGAGGTTTCAGGTGGGCAACAGTAGATGTGACACACGACTATTACAGTTTGTCCATATTTGCCTAGATAATTTCGTGTATGACAATTAGTGGATGCTGCCTCTAGTCCACACTTTAAGCACAATGTGTTGTGCACATATGGACTCAGTATCCATTAGATCAGCATACGCTCATGCCTCGGATGATGCGGATGCCTTTGCCTCCTTCAACGCTCCTCTTTCTTCGACCGTCCTAGCCATCTTGAGCCCATTCTCAGTCTTAAGGGCTTCAAACCCTTTCACAACCCCTTCCCGATCTCCCTTGCCCATCTCCTGACTCATTTTGAACTTTCCTTCTAGCCGCTCAATGTTGATCTCGATTCCGATGATGTTCTTTTTAAGGAGCTCGACGAAATTCGTGGGAGCGTCACTAACTTCCCAAACCGATGAATTCTGCTCGCCATTGGAGTGCAGGATGGTTTCCTCAGACTGCTTTGTCAGGTCGGTGATCTGTTTCTGAAGGAATAGTCCAGTGTCCTCATTATGCGAATCGAAAAAGATTTTCGCTTTGCCGTAGACTTGGACTGCAGAATAGTTCCATGTAGGCACAACCTTGCCGGTAGCTGGCTTCGTCTCAACGTAGAACTTTGGCGTGACGTATGAGTGAGCTGGACCATTAAAGAGCACCGAGACTTCCTGTTCGAGACAGCCATTTGTTGTGGATAGCTCTTGTACAGCCTCAATCAAGGCTTTGGAGTGAGGGTTCTGCTTCGCCATGTGACCTCGCAATCTTCCGACCTCAGGCCCGCTGTTCTCATCATCGACATCTAGTACCCACGGAATATGGCTGCATTGGATGACTGGAAACTTAGGCGACTGAAGAGCTGTTATGAGAATCCCAAGTGGATTGTCTCTGAGGAATTTGAGGAGCACGGAGGTGTTGTATTCAGCGTGGACCGCACGGAGATACATGATGGCAGCACGGAAACCTGTAAAGGTAGGTGAAATTGTGGATGAGGACAGGAAGTTGGAGTGATGCCTCCGGTCTTAAAGGTTCGAAGCATAATGAGGTTTACGACTCTACTCCGTATTTGCCCTTACAGCCAGGCTCATTGCGGGGTACAGGTAGAGAGAGCACTGCACGTGGGTGGGAAGATTAGAAGCTGCAGCTCTCTAACCATTGGGTGCTGTTGCTAGATTTTGCCCCCCCGCAGCACGCCCTTGCGTTGACATGTCGAAGAAGACTAGGATTTTGTGGTGGAGACTATTAGTTGTCTTGACCTATTTTGAGGCCTTTGTATTCCACAACATCAACCCGCTCACTTGTAGATCTAAGGTAATATAGAGGTGTTGTCGTATAAAATTTGCAACGCACTAATACAGTTCTGGTCAGTGGTTGCGATAAGGAGCCGACAGTCAGAAAGTGGCTGGAGAAGATGATCCAATTAACGCCGTTAGCGCCGTCTCGATTCAGGCTTGACACGGAAGTTTATACGAAGTAGGTGGTCTAACGGCTGGCCTTGGATATTGGGCTTGATGCTGTGGAAATGGTTTGTTCTAAAGCGGGCGTGATTTATATTCAGGATCATTTTGTGAGTGCATACTCGTTGTATTGTAGTAAGTAGTATTCAGTTTGCAGTAGTATTTTCATGAAGCTACCTGTGAGCGGCAAACCACCAAGTAACCAATGTCTAATGAGGTACCTTCCCAGCCCTAGAGATCCTTACTCAGAATCCAATCCGTCTGTACACACTCCCCCATCTTAAAATCATGTTCTCCCACCTTCTCAAATCCCATCCTTCCATAAACCTTTTGCGCCTTGAGATTTTCCTCCCAAACACCCAACCACAACGTCCTAAAGCCCTGCTCCCTCGCCATCTCTTCAGCCCTCTCAATCAATGCCTTTCCCACTCCCCTCCCGTGATACTCTTCCCCAACATACAGCCGTTGCAGCTCAATCAGCTTCTCTTTCTGCGACACGCACTCCTCGAGCGTGCCTCGCGTCAGCTGCGCAAAGCCAATCACGTGATCGACGTCGTTGCACGCGACGATGATGTCCATTTGCGGGTTGGCCAGGTCAGACGCTATTGAGGAGGGGCTGTATGCATCTTTGAGGTAGGCATCGAGGTCGGAGGCTGGGAGGGAATGTCCAAATGTTGAGCCGAAGACGGTGGAGCCGAGAGTTGCGATTGCTTGGACGTCTTTGGGTTGCGCTGGGCGGAGGGGGGTTTGTGGTTTTAGCGATGGAGATGCTGTTCCAGACATTTTGCCTTATGAGCGAAGTGTGATATATGGGTGAAGATTTCTGAGAAACATGAATTGGTTAAGTTATAGATAAAAGAATGTAATTCTATAAAAATCCAAACATTTCCATCTGATTTTGGGATCTCTTCTTTTACCAACTCATCTTGTACTACATAAGGCGTAGAAGTCGTAGAAGTCGCATAAGATTTAAGATTTTTTTTGTGGCTCTGCGGGTCACTGTTTTAACGTTTTTTCCGGGTTTACTAATGAGATGCTCTGAAATAGAAATGCACTGTTGGAAAAAAACACCAAGGCGGCTAGCGCTTAGCATCTCACAGCGAAAGCACTCCAACAGAGGAGCTTTAAAAATACAACTGATGATGCTATAAATGGTCTCCAAAGTCATACTGCAATGAGGAATCAGTCTAGAGTTCATTAAGGCTTTGTCAATCGCCAGTAGTAAACTAGGCTTAATACCTCGACAATTAACTAAAGATCTCATCGTTATTCCTCTAGCTATCCTTATACATGTGGCTGTGGGCTATTTATCTGCTTTCTCTCTTACTAGCATTACAGAATGTTGTTCTTTTACGTATATAAAGCAACACAATGCATCAACAGCCACATACGACCACAGACTGAAGAGAACTGGGCATCCCGTCCGCTCTGCCATACATAAGCTTCAGATCGGCAGATTAGTAGTTGGGTGGGTGACCACCAGCGAATACCTGCTGTTGTATGTTTTTGTCTTTTTTGTCTTTTTTGTCTCTTTTGTCCCTTTTGTCCCTTTTGTCTTAAAGTCATTTGGAATCCGCACTATCTTAAGGCTGGGCAAATATATATATATATATATTTGGGTCGAGCTCCGTCTGGGGCATGTCGAGACCTGACGTCCATGGTATCCCTCGCTATACGACCTCAACTTGAAAATGGTGTACAATAGACTTGGCATAGACATATTCAGCGTCTCGCATTGAGCGATGTTAAGGTGTCGCTCGGATAACGCAAATTCAGAGGACGAATGACAACATTTTGTCATTCAGTGGATGATGGAGGTCATGGAAGGGAATTCTGGACTGCCAGCGACAAACCAAAGGTTGAACGTCGGAAGGATGAAGCAGCCACCTGCCTAGGTATCTAAAGGGGTGAGAAGTCGCCATGATCTACGAGCTAGAAACGCTTACACAACTTTCACCTTGGCTCTCATTACATACACTGCGCTCCTCTTATCAGCCATCAACATGAAGGTCTCCCTCATTCCATCCATCCTGATGGTCGTCGCGTTGCGCAGTTTAGCTGCCGGCTAACCAGTCGACATCCAAATTGATGTGTCCGGCGCCTCCAACAACACAGGACGATTCTCTCTTGTACGTACCCATCCAAGACTTGGTGTACCCTGTTCTATGTTCTCCCTGTGCCAACCCAGTTGGTGAATTGGATGGGTGGACATTTCCATAACATTTGCTTGGGTTTAAACCCTGGTTTCCTGAATTTCAAACTTGTTTGCTAGGGATCTTGTACTTGCACTCCCGTAGATAGTGCAAAGTCTTCCCTCTCCGTCAGCCCTCTGTTCAGATGTCATTATCCAGCCATTCGTCAATGAATGCTAAACATTCTGATTCGTTAGTTTCCCCACTCCACTTACCTGCAACCTCGAATCCACTGCATCAAACCATAGCGCTTGCCTTTAGTGGCGTGGGTCAACCCCACACACAAGATAACCCACGCTGCCCCGCGTTTGCAGTCCGTGAACCTTTGTTTGCTTGCCTCCTTTTCCTTCAACTTGCCCCTCACCGCGACTCGATGCAGCACCATCTCCATCCCGGATAACTTTCCACCAACGCCCAACCACCGGTCCCATTCGAGATGGCAGAATCACGCAACATGGACCCCAACCTCGGCACCGGGGAGGAGGACTGGCCCGAAATCGACGTAGATTCCGACACAGAGGAAGGCGCCGAGGCCATGCGGCGCGCCGACGCCACTCTGCACGCGACCATGGAGCGCTCCATCCGGCAACGAAACCCGCAGTCAGCCCATGACGCCATCCCGCAGGCCCTCTACGTCAAGGCCCAAAACCACCAGGACCAGCTCACACAGGAGGAACGCCGTCTCCTCCTCAGCCGCGGCGACGTCGTGGGCAAGGCGCTCGCCCATCCCGATTCCCTCATCGCAGACGAGATGCACCAGGTCCTCCTCTGGCCGCCGCCGGACGTGGTGCGCGCCAACATCCAACGCGCCACGGGCGGGAGGCTCAGCACGCCCAGCGAGCTCTACGCCAAGGCCAAGGATGCGATGGACCGCGGCCAGTTCGAGACGATGCTGAACGACGACGAGATTGCGCTGCTGGCGCGCAGCTTCCACGCCATGGACGACACGACCTTTTCCGCAGGAGCAAGAATGGCGGCTCTTGGTGCGCCGGGGACCGGACAGGCCATGGCGCTGCTATCGAGCCGGCTGGGACTGGAACTCACCGTCTTTCAGGCTGCTGCGCTACACCAGATGCGACAGATGCGACAGATGGCGCCGGCGTTTCCCGGTCTCGGTCCCGGTTTTGCCACGGTGCCGTCTCTTCCGATGCCAGGACTGGGATTTACTGCCACGGCGGCACCGCAAGATCAGTTCGGGCAGGGACAACAGCCTCTCGACACCGTCATCGGCGCCATGGCCTCTCTCCAACAGCAGCGCGACCTCGGCAACGTGACAGACGAAGAGGTCGCCGCCCGCAACAGGGATTACCTCGTCGCCCTCCGAACCGCCTCCTCCCAGTCCCGCCTTCCCTACCCCGCTCCCACTCTGATTGCTCCCACCGGCTTCCCATCAGCATTACCATTACCACCCGTGTCGTGGCCCGCGACACCTCCCCCTCCCTCGCGCACCGACCTCTTCGGATCCGGCCCCTGGCCACCCGGCGCCACGCCGCGCGATCCCATCGCCCTCTTCCGCGACGACACGCAGCTCTCGGGCTTCGACGTCCTGCCGGGGTGGTCTGCCCTCCCCGAAGACCAAAAGGAAGCCTACCGCGCCCGATCCGAGACGCTCCGTCGCGAGGCCTGGGCCGAGCATGAGACAGCCCTAACCGAGGGGACATCACCTTTTGCCCTTCCTAGGAGAGAGGAGGCGGGGCAGCGGCAGCCGTGCCCGGGGAATTTAGCAGGGCTTGAGAGCGGTGGAGAGAGGTTCCCTGGGGTGCCGGGCATGCCGACTATTATCACGGGGCTCGAGGTGTTTCGCGATGAGCTGGGGGCGGGGATGGAGTTTCAGGAGGTGTTGAGAAGGTGGGATGCCTTGACCGAGGGCCAGAGGGAGGCGTATGAGGAGAGGGCCGCGGCGGCTAATGCTGCTGCCCAGGCTGCGTATCGGCAGGGGAGGAGCTTGTAGATTACAAAGGTAGGAGCTATAAGACAACCCCTAGGCGCCTATAAACAAGATGGATGGGAACTATAAGCAAGGACGACATAAAGTTAGCTCTAAGACTAACTAGTAATAGAAGCTAACCTATAATGACTTCTTAAACAGGCCCTTAAGAACTCAATAGTTGAAATCTTAGCATAGGATATACTTTCTAACTCATCTAGAATAGAGTCTAGTCTAACTATAAATCTATCTACTATTTATATAATCTCACCTAAATAGGCATTACTTAGCTATTAGACTAAAGGTAGGTGAATACTCTTCTACAGTCTCTACATGTAAGACATGCATAAAGTGAGAACTAAATATCCTCATGCAATAGTTGCTAATATAAGACTAAGCTTTAGTGTTGTTAGCGTTTCCTATTCCTAATTTAGTGTTATAAACTTAGCGTGAATGAATGTGTTTTAAGCTCTATTTGTTTGTGAATGAGGTAAAGATTAACGTTAGGCTTAGATCTAATGGCATTGTTATTTATATAAAAAATAGAGGAAGAGGGTGTGGTATAAGCTAGGGTTAACTCACTAGTGTATTCTGTAAGGTTAAGAATATGTTGTAGGCTTTACAGTAATTTTCAACGTCGCCTTTCATCATATGCCATCGAGGACTTTTAGGGCACCACTAAATGGACATCATGAGTACTAGAGCAGGAACCATAGGGGCACCTAGCTAGAGTCTCATTAAAAGTCGCTGCTGAGCAGTGTTTACTATGAGATTGGCGGCGAATCCTAAAGTGATGCCAAATGCAACCCTAACAACCATAAGTATGAAAACATGTTTTATAATTTAGGAAAAAATAGGTTTCTCACTATTTGCTAACATGGTGCTCCCCCCCATTTCCGGGGCTCTACAATGGCATGTACTATACATATTGTTATATTTATATAACAGCTTTTGGCCAAGTTTAATGAACATCACATTTAATTATAACATGATCAAATGTAAAAGTTTACTTTGCATGCAATTAAACATCTCTAGGTGAGAGACTCTCGAGATACTCTGCTATCTTCGTATAACCCCCTGCCCTAGCCTGCTCTAGAGGCGTCCTACCAACGTAAGGGGATTTAACTGTAAGATCCGCTCCATTCTCGATCAAGAACTTCAAGTTGGCGATCTGACTCTCGCGGATCGCCCAGTTGATAGGGGCCCCGATCGAGCCGTTCTTCGGCTTACCTTTATCGTCGGGCTCATTAATATCGACGCCTAATTCCAAGAGGCGTGCCATGAGCCGCGTGTCGTTGCGACCGAGCGGTCCATGGGCACGAGCAGCAGCAGCATGGTGGAGGGCAAGGCTGTCTTCAAGACGAGCTCCATGAGCGATGAGTTCGTCAAATATCTCGACAGTACTACACAGAGCGGCCAAGTCGAGGAGATGTCCATCGTAGATTATGCCGGTGCATAAACGGCCAAGGTTGGGATCTGCTCCGTGAGCAAGAAGCCACGTCACAAACTCATGATCCTGAATGACGTCGCTGACGCAAGTAAGGCCAGCTTTAGGTCGGTCTGATATACAGTATTCTTACAATAAAGCAGTACGACCACCATAGTCGGCGGAATTGACATCCCAGCCACGCTCTACAAATAACTTAAAGAAGGGTAAAGATTTCTCCTTCGAGGCGTAACTGCCCGGCATGATGTGAAGCACGGGCTTATCCATCAGGGCGCCGTGATCGAGTAGATATCTCCCGATCTCGAGCTTGTCTGCCATGACGGCAGCGATGAGCGCCCTCTCAAGGTACTCATCGGGTGAGTAGGACGCGTCGGCGACTAGGCTGGTGACTTTGGCGAGATCGCCGGCGCGGACAGCTTCTACAATGGTTTCGGCTGGGCTGCGGTAGGGATGGTCGCTAGGGATCCATGTTTTGAAGCCTGGGTCTGTGGTAGTGAAGCCTGGGAATACGTAAATCCTAGAGCCATCCGCACTCCTCTGTAGATCGCCATCTGGCACTGGAACCGGCGTGGTATTCTGCATAGCGGTAAGACTGTTTACGACTCTATCGAGGAAAATTGTGAATGAGAAGAGAAGAGGTGCGAGTAAGAGACTACTAGGAAGCTAAAGGCAAAGTTTTACCCCGCTTGACACGGCGGTAGATCGGCTTTGAAACAACCCTTGCCTATAGTTTTAGGGCGGTCATGGGTTGTGGCGCAGTCGTCGGTCCGCCCCGGCGCAAGAGCGCGATCGGAAGCAAGTGTGCGATTTCACAGCAGAATATGTAAGTACCTCTACATAGTAAATTGTATGTAGAGATACATAGTAATTATCACAGATGAAATTCAGCGCTGCTATCATTGATTTCTTCATTCCTGCCATAGGACCCCAAATTCCAAAGACGCAAAGCCTCTACAGCAAGTACAATCTCATTCTAGGATTTCGTCAAGAGACGGTTATTGTCTGGGACCTCTTCCATTGCATCTTCAATGCCCTTTGCCAAGTGAAAGAAGGCTGAAGCGTGGGCTTCAACCTCTGGTTTGAAGGCGTTATGAACCATTTCATGAGTCGCATCGTCTTTGAGAGTAATGCAGTAGGTAGAATCGTTGGTGAGAGCGAGCAGAGCAGACCAGAGCCGGCAGAGCACGAGAGCGTAGGAGCCTGGGAGCGCAGGAGCACAGGAGCGCGGGAACGCACATGACATAGTATCTATCGCTATCTCATTATTCCCATGGCCCTCCTTCTTTTTACAAGCTAAGTAAGGTTACTTACTAGACGTAGTATCATTTTCATTTCTTTGATTACATCTAGAACACCTGTACATCTTGCTCTCCAATCCATAACTTGCTTTCGCAGCTGTGGCATTCCACTGCTTTTTGGAATATTGACATCCCGCTCATCTACTTCATCTGATCCAGCCCTTGAGCCTCTTCATCGATCCTCACGACCAAGGCTCACCAGCCGTACAGCAAGGCCGGCATGGAGGGCCACTAACCCAAGCATATGTCGAGGACGCAGACGACTCCGAAACCGAGCAGACTCAGCCTTCTACCCTCTCAGCATATCACACAGGAAGACGAGAATAGCCCTGACGACGACGCTGACCAGCACAAGAACCCTTTTGTCGACCCTCACGACCAAAGCACAGTCGGAAGCCAATCGTCAAGGGTTCGCTGAGGGATAGGCGCTTACTTACGTAGTCCGCTGGCTGCAGGACAGTAATACTACCCAGTACTTGGAAGACCATCCAGCTGCTCGTGATGCGATTATGATAGATGTTCAAGAAGTTGCACGCCCGATTTTCCTGCCAATTCCGGCCCCAACACCTTGCAATAGCGACATAGTCGATTCGGCCTCTAACATGAACATTCCTGCGCTGGTGATGAATCGCTGGTGACTGCTCCATGGTCAGGATGATCGTCAAGATGGTCGGCTGCCAATGCAGGCCGCTACGTCGTCAATATCACAACAGTCAGAGATACACAATGTAAATGCCGTAAACGCAAGCACATTTGCAAATCAAGGCTTTGCACGGAACAGAGGTGGACCTGGGGAGCAGGAGCCCTCAATTCTTATCAGAGAAAGCTTGCAGCTCATCTTCCCTGAACAGATCACACGACGAAGATAATTCACCAGCCGAGGGCAGCAGCGAGTTCTCGATGTACCCTTACCTTCACCCTCAGATCAAAGCTTAAGAATGATATTGTTATAGCGGAAGATAAGGAAAAGTCCATCAAGATTATGAAAATAGACTCTCAATTCTGCAAAACACTCTGTGGATACCTGGTGAGGGTTCATCGATACCATCGGGTGAGGGATGATCAGGACCAACCGGTGCAGGTGGCACTATATTGGGTGGATCAGTGGATGCGCGGCCCCTCAACTTAGCGAGGGGCCGCGAATCCTGATCATGGATTGCGTCATCCCGTCTTCTTGGCGCCGTGCCAGCTTTCACCTTATCCGCACCTATTTCACAGGGAGGTTCCCAAGTAACGCTAAATATCGTAACCGAGCCCGACTCGAACATATACAGCGATCCGAGAACCTTCATGGTGAACAAGGCTTTGATCATTTGTCTTGGGGCAGAGCCGTCTAGTTAAATTGGTCTCCTAGTCAAAGCAATAACTCTCCTCTGAAATCTTCCCCTTCCGTTACGCAGAAGCAACGGACACGAAACTCTGCCGACCCCGTCACAGCCGCCGGAGATCTGCTTCTCCGGAAAGTCCCACAAGTGTTGTAAGAGACAGACAGTACTACCTGCGGATAGAGGAGGAGTTTGGTGCTGAATTAGAGAGGCGATCCCGCCCAACCCGAGAGGAAAGGATGGCAGAGGACGGGCGAAAACTACAACGCTGGCTCGAACTGATCGTGGCTCATTACCGAATCGCCCTTGTGAGCGATGACCACGAGTACTTCCACATATCGTGCATAGAGAAGATGATCGAGCTGCCATCGCTAGCGCCGTCATGATTCAAGCTCGGCACGGATGGTTATCGGTGGAATAGCGGCTGGCCTTGGACATGGGGCCTGATGTGCACTGTCACTTTCCCAACTTCTCACATCCACAACCAGTCTGTCCAGCTTCGAGCCGTCGATATCGCTCTCACTTTCTTCCTAGAACAAGGCTTAGAGGTGGCTGTGTAATCGTCGAAGTTGCTCGACAGTGGGCATTGCGGTTGTAGAGGGATCATCGTCGTCGTTGCGGACAAATCGATCGAAGACGAGATTTCCGTGCGCGAATTCCTCGCCATGAGCTTTCGCTGTAGCGTACGCCGTGTTTTATTCAGATAGAGAGATATCTAGATAGGTGTTGTGCTAGGTGTTGCAGGCTCGTCATGCCAAAAGCTCTGCTTCGACATTAGCAGTTCAATCTTCGCTGAATATTAGATAGATCGGTAATGCCTCTTTCGGGCCATCCTATCTGTGTTTTGTCTTCTTCCTCTTGTTGCAATACTCCTCGGCGGTAGGGAGCTTACGCTTTGAAAACTTCGAGTTTTGTTCGCTTAGTACCATATCTCTGAGAGGCACTCGTGCCTTAACATTAGGACTTTGCATCCTAGTTGCTTTGAATGTAGCGAGTAATACACATTGCTAGCCTAGAACGTCCATAAAATTAAACCATGGTGTCTAATAAATCTCCATTTGATCTGCAATATTCTCCCACCCTTCAACGATCGACGTAACATAATATCGCGTCGTCTTCGCTGTAACAATCTGCACCCATCGCGAGTATACTACTAGCATACGCACCTATATAAAGCTAAGCAGTTGTGAGGATATGATGTGGGCTTCACTCACCTTAACAAAGTTTACGAGTGGCTGCCTTAACGCTTGTTTCACAGCCGTTGAAAACAGAGTATAGAGCTCTGAGGAAGTTATCTTAGTATCTAATTAATGCTCCTTCTAAATTACTAGTAAAATGTATAGGTGTTTGTTTTTCGTTTTCTGTTGAAATAACGCCGTCATCTCCGCTTAGACGCCGTTAGAATATATGTCGTTTAGGATCTGTAAAATTAGATTCCTGCAAAGATCTTAGGTTAGTTTTAATCTTTTGTAAGGCGGATGTGCTAACCTCTTAATCCGCACACTGTTGACAATCTGCTGTGACATGTCCTCCGCAATCTAGCTAAACAATAATGAGGAGACGTATTTAGAGCAGAAATCAGCCGACATCTTAGGACGGAATAATGCCACCATACAATCCTTTTCCCACTTGCAAGGATCGTCGTTTAGGAATTCTTCAATGACACATATATTTTCCAATCTAGACAAGTCATAGGTCTACTAGATCTTTATATTTAACAGCTTAAGTTAGGATTCGTTAGGCTTCACGGTGTTCGCACGCCTTAGATCCTAAAGGATGCTACGGACTATCGTGAGCTAGTGACATCGCATTTGTAGAGAAGAGCACTGGGTTTAATGCTTCCATGCTATGAAATAATCGCATTCGTTGATAATGATTTCCTACAGGCCATAGAAGTGTTACATTGACATGACGTTAAAGTGCGCGAATATGGTAGCCTTAGGCATGAAAAAAGCATCGCGCATTAGTTCTAGTTTTAAGCTTTAGAAGCACGTGATCCTCTAATAGTCAAATGGCTAATGCAAACGATGTCATTAAATTTGGACATCTTAACATCCCTTTCATAGAAGCGCTATGCCTACTCCTTCAACCCTACAAGAATTTAAGGACTCGTTTGAATCGTGGCCTAGTGACTCTTTAGCTACTAGAAAAGACCCTCTTAGACTAGGCAGTTCATGGGATATACGGGAAATTGAAACATTTTAGATTTTACGGAAGCCTTCTAAGAGGAGATTTCCGCTGCTGCTCAAACCCTACATCAGTGAAGCTACAGCATGCATAGAAGAATGCGAGGAGATACAATCCACCATTAGGCTTTTAGGTTAAAATTAGCGTAATTGCACCCACTAGCAGCTTAGCGAACGCGTGGGCAAATTTGCATCCTTCTTCACCTTCCTAGCACAAGTTCTTAAAACTCCTCTTAGCTCTAATCCTTAGCGAGAGCTGAGATCGCAAGTAACTCAACTTTCCGCGAACTCAGTTAGCTTAGCGCTCTCATCCTCACCTCCACAGCCTCCTTCACTGTCTTCTCTCCCATCTTCCCCCATGTTACGAATATCAAAGGCTTCACTATGTGTGTTGCTTGTGTGTTGTGTTGTTCACGTGTATAAAGCAGAAGTGTTCGCTAGCAAGGTAGCTAGCTAGGTGTGCGTTTGTGCACGAGAACCCCATCCTGTATATATAGATCTTTCCTTTCCTCTCTCTTTCCTCTTTTCCTTCTTTTCTCTCTAGATTGAATCTAGCACTTTAGATCCGCATGACCTGCTCTGCGTGACCGTGACATAAGATTCAATCTCCCTTTTCCTTTCATCACTTTCATTAGTGATACAGAACTTGAACAGAACTTGAAATCGAATACAGAATACAAAGATCACGAATGAACACGAATTCAGAACACGAAGAAGATTAAGATACTAATCTTAGAATACGAAACTTAAATAGAAAGACAGAATAGACTTAAAGGCATAGAAGCCCTAGGGCACACGGAAAGAACAAGAACAGAATATAGAACAGATCGATATACTGTTACAGCTAAGCGGTTAGCTGCAGATAGCTATGTCACGAGGACTTAGGATCACGTGATGGATATGAGGATATTATGGATAATATGTTATCTAGATATCTAGAGATATCCTTTAGCACGACGCCTCTATATAAGTAGATAGTATTCCCTTAGATAGGAGCTTCGTGCTTAACTCAATATAGTATCTTACACATACTAGTAACGTGTTACTTAAAGTCTTTGTGTATGATCCCCTACCTATAACACTAGGTCTTGAACGTACAAGACTCACGGGGGTTTCGTTGCGTAAGGTTTAACTTAACAGAGGAGGTAGGGGATCAGACACAAAGGCTTTCGTAAAACACGTTACTAGTATATGTAAGATACTGTATTGAGTTGAGCACGAAGCTCCTATCTAAG
>Ga0209512_1003852_pt1 | contig 13725 bp, 10 predicted proteins | sample frozenSSSSmetaG_FD_184142 | JGI IMG/M metagenome (GOLD analysis project Ga0209512, IMG submission 184142) | Glacier valley bacterial and archeal communities from Borup Fiord, Nunavut, Canada, to study Microbial Dark Matter (Phase II) -... | ecosystem: Environmental > Aquatic > Freshwater > Ice >... | reverse complement strand
GCAAGATATGAATAAAAGAAAGCAAGAATTAGAAGGTGTAAGCCTGAAATTACGGCGGGCGTGTGGTGGGTATGTGTGCAGATAGCTTGCGGAATTTCTTGACTTTTTTGGTCACTTTTTGCGTCAAAGCAAAAAGTGACAAATCATAAGAGCAAAAAATATTGTTTTCGTTATGTAAAAGGCAAATTACCATTATAAATTAAACGCCTATTTCAATAATTATATTATCATTAAATAACTCCAAACAAGAGTATTAATAGTATTGCCTGTTTTAGATGAAAAAAAATAATTTCATTTTGTTAAATTTTATTTTCGTTTTTTTAAGAAGAATAAAATATTTTCTCTTGAAAAATTATAAATATGGAAAGCTAATCTTGATTTCTAAAGGATTAGCTTTTTTATTTTTATTGTTTTTTACTTCTTGTATTTCGTATTATCAAATTCAATATGCCTTTAATTCAAATTTTGAGCAAGGTAATTTGCCCGGAGCGGATGCTGCTTTAAATAAGGAAAAAAAGCCTGATCAGAAAAAAACTAAACTTTTATTTTATTTAAATAAGGGAGTAGTAAGTTCAATGTTAGGTAAATACGAAGAAAGTAACTTATTTTTAGAAAAAGCATACCTAATTGCTGAAGATTACCATGTTAATTATATAAATGAAGTAGAATCCTTCTTATTAAATCCAAACTTTACAGAATATCGAGGAGAAGATGAAGAAATTTTGTTAATAAATTATTATAAAGCTCTTAATTATCTAAAACTTGGTTTAAACAATGAAGCTTTAGTTGAATGCAAAAGATTGAATATTCGTCTAAATCAACTTAGTGATAAATACACATCAAATAATAAATTTAAACGTGATGCATTTATAAATGTATTAATGGGATTAATTTACGAAGCTAACGGTGAAATAAATGACGCATTTATTTCTTATCGTAATGCTGTAGATATATATGAAAACGATTACAAGAAATTTTTTAATTTTGGTGCGCCTGAGCAATTAAAAAAAGATTTATTAAGAACTGCTTATTTAAATGGTTTTACAGACGAATTAAATTTTTGGCAGAAAAAATTTAATATGTCATATCAACCTACTCCAACTAGTTCTGGAGATTTAATATTTTTATGGCATAATGGATTGGGACCAATCAAAGACCAAGATGGTATAAATTTTACTATTCAGCATTCACCTCAAGGATTTATTAATTTTTCTAACGCTAATTTTGGTTTTAATTTTTCTTTTCCATTAAGTGATAGTTCATATCATCAAAGTGGGTTATCACGTTTAGAATTTATTAGGGTTGTTTTTCCTAAATATATCGAAAGACCAGTTTATTTCAACAATGCACAAATTTCATGGAGTGGAAAAAATTTTCCATTAGAAAAAGTTGAAGATGTAAATGGAATTGCTTTTAAAGGTTTACAAGAAAGGATGCTTAAAGAAGTCGGGAAATCTTTGTTAAGGCTTGCTCTTAAAAAAGCAGAAGAATATACGCTAAGAAGTAAAGATCAAAATTTAGGAGCATTAGTTGGAATCTTTAATGCAATAACTGAACAGGCAGACACTAGAGGTTGGCAATCAATGCCACATACTATTTATTATTCTCGTTTATCATTGCCGGCAGGAGAACAAAAAGTTACATTTACACCTCAAAATGCCCATCAAAACAGTGGAGATTCTTCCAACTTAAATGTTTTTAAATTTAATATTAAGTCTGGGAAAACTGTTTTTCATACGTTTAGTTCTTTAGAAACACTCCATCCATCAACATTTATTAAAAGATAAATCATCCATTTAAAAAAAATCTTCGTTATAAAGGTTACTAAAAAGATAAACTCTATATTAATGGTATTATTATAGAGTAATTATTAATGCTAATAATAAAAAAGTACAATTTAAACTTTTTATTATTTAGTAATTTAATAAAAACGTAAACTTTGATTTTTACTATTCCTTTTATTTATATTAATAAATAAGATTTTTTTTATAGGTTAATTTAAAGAATTTTAGAATTATTTTTTTTTATAAATTTTTTTATTAAAAAAAAATACAAATTATTTAAACCTTTTTTATTATTTTTGTTCAAAGGATAAAGTTCAACATCTGAAAAATGTTCTATTTTCAACTTTAAAAAGCAAGCATTGACAACCCGCTATTCAAAATTTACAAGAAGTATTTATTTAATTGGAGATCTGATTCTTCTGAATATTTCATTCTTATTAAGTTATTTCGTAATCTTCGGGCATTTCTACCCTGTTGAAGATCATTATATATCCCTTCATTTTTATTTTAATTTAACTTGGATTGTTACAGCCTTTATCATAAATATTTATGACATACAAAGGGTAGCAGGCAATAGAGATATTATATTAAATATTTTAAGGCTGTTTTTTTTACATATTTTACTTACTACTGCATTTATTGTAGTAAGAGAAGAAAGTGTTTATTCACGCAATTTCTTATTCCTTGCTTATGCAATCACTTCAACTGCTGTAGTATTTTGGCGTTTAGGTTCCGTTTTCCTTTTTAGGTTATATAGAAAAGCAGGCGGTAATTACCGTAGAATTATTATAATAGGATTTGGAGAAACAGGTAGAGAATTAAAACGTTATTTTGACTTACATCCTCAATATGGGTATAGATTTCTAGGTTTTTTTGATGATTATATTGATGGGGTACCTGATGTAAAAGGAAAAACAGAAGAAATTAAAAATTTTGTAATTAAAAATCATGTTGATGAGATTTATTGTTCTTTAGCTGATATTAATAATGAAAGAGTCGATGATTTAATAGAGTTTTGTGAAAATCATTTAATTCGATTTAAAATTATACCAGACTTTACAGGGATTAGATATAAAAAATTCAAACTTGATTTTTATGGAGATTTCCCTATAGTAACATTTAGGGATATACCATTAGATGATCATTTAAATCAATTTGCAAAGCGAGGATTTGATATTTTATTTTCTTTAACTGTTTTATTAGTAATAGGAGTTTGGATGTTTCCTATAATTGCAATTTTAGTATGGTTGGATTCACCAGGGCCTATTATTTTCAGGCAAAGAAGAAACGGAAAGAACAAAAACATTTTTTGGTGTTATAAATTTAGGAGTATGCACATTAATAAAGAATGTGATATACGTCAAGCATCACGAAATGATGAGAGAATAACTCAAATTGGGAAATTTTTAAGAAAAACCAGTCTTGATGAATTTCCACAGTTTATTAATGTTTTACGTGGAGATATGTCCGTTGTTGGTCCTAGACCTCATCCATTAAAATTAGATGAGCATTTTGAAACTTTAGATCATTATCGTGAGAGACAAATGGTTAAACCCGGAGTAACAGGTTTAGCCCAAGTAAAAGGATTAAGAGGTGAAACACCACATGTTCAATTAATGGAACATAGAGTACAAATGGATAGCTTTTATATTAAAAAATGGTCTTTCCTACTCGATATAAAAATAATTTCTATGACCCTTGGAAGTTTGGTGAAGGGAGATAAGAATGCATTTTAAATTAAAATTTTCTCTTTAATCTCTTTTTGATTATTTTCTAAAACCTCTAACATCATTTTAAAAGTTTTAGATTTTATTTCATCAATATCTTCCCTTTTTAAATTAATAGTAGAAATTGCTTCCAACACTTCAATATTAACAATCCCAGGAAAAACATTCGTCTTATAGGGTGGTAATATTTTTGCAGTGTTCGATATTATTATTGGTATGATAGATACTTGTGCATCAATAGCTAATTGAAATGCACCTTCGTAAAAATCAGTAAGATGTTTTTCAGTCCGGTTCATACTCCCTTCCGGAAAAATAAATATTGAAGTTCCCTCAATTAATTTTTTCCTCATTTCCAACATACTTTTTTTCCGGCTTTCAAAGCTATTCCTGTTAATTACTACAACTACCTTTGGATAAAACCATCCAAAGAAAGGTACTTTTTTCATTTCTACCTTACCTAATGGCATAAATCTGGTATTTATAGCCATAAAAGCTGCTGGAGTATCTAAAAATGATCTATGATTTGAAATAAATACCGCAGGTAAATTTGTATTTGTTTCTTCTTTATTTTTTACTCGATAAATTATCCCTATTAATAAACTAAAAAGAAACCCCCAAGATTTTAAAAAAAAACAAGATAAATATCTACCAAGTTTTTCTCCAAACACTAATGCAAAAGCACTTAGCGGAAGAAAAATAAACATGCATGAGAAAAAAATAACTGAGGAATAAAAAAACCAGATTTTTAATAAAATCTTTTTTAACATTTTTTATAAAATTTGAACAAATATATAGATTTGTTATCTTCTGGTAAGGTTTTAAAATTAATTCTATATGAAATTTAAAACTTTTTATTCTCAGTATCATAAACTAAATTAAGATTCTAAAAAAATTATTATTTAAAAGAAGAAAGAATAAAAAAGAGCCTAAAAGGCTCTTTTTTATTCAAATTAGGTTTGAGTTATATTTTTAAATGATGGTAAGGTATTTAGCATAGGCATACCCTTCATCTCCTTTATCTGTTCTAACTAACCACCACTGCTCATTTGACTGGCTTATTAAAGAAATAATATCATTACGCACTGCCCTACCAACAACGGGTTGATCCGTTCCAGGCCCCTTACGAATATTTAAATCGGTATTTTCTGTTGATACTTTAATTTTACTTCCAGGAACTGCAGGAGTTACATTTATATCTAATATTAAATCACCAGCCCTAAAATCGGGATCTATTTTGTCATATATTACCCATAAGTCATCTTTTACTTTACCAGTATGGGCAACGCCCGTGATATTTAAAACTCCATCTTTTTCTTCTATTTGTAAATCGGCCACATTATTTATTTTTGCAGCATCAATTAATTGTTTATATTTTTCTTTTAGTGCCATGTTATTTTATGGTTAATTTATTTTCAATTTTTTTAGGTTTTAAAGAATGGAGCATTTCCATTAATTTAGGCAACTCAGATCTTTTTATTTCACCTGTTAAAATAATAATACTGTCTTTTACATCTCCATGAACAGAAGGCAAATCTTTTACAGCATCATTTACTCCCTGATTTAAGCCTTCATTTTTAGTTTCAACAACTGGTAATGGAATGGGTGCAGGTATTGTAGTATTGTCAATCACAGACTTTACTCCTTTAACTCCGTTAGCAGTTTCGATAACTAATGGTTTTGAATTTTGGTCTTTTATTTCCCCAGAAATAGTTGCCACACCATCTTTTACTTCTGTATTAAGGTTTGATAGCTCAGGGTTTGATTTAAATTTTTCACTTAATGCAGATTGAATATCTGAATCCTTTTCTTTGCAACTTGATAAACCGATAATTAAAAAAGATAGGAATAAGAATAATTTAGTTTTCATATATTTTATTTTTAGTTAAAAAAAATAATTTATAAAGAAACCATGCCTACTAATTGAGTTATTGTCTTTTTATATTAAGAACTTTCATTAATAGAGTACAATTAATCATCAAAAAAAATAATGGACTTATCAAATTAATTACGGAGAGGAAATTTATAAACTAAAGAAAAGTGATCTAATATTTAAACTGACTTAACTAAAAAACTGCAAGTATAATAAAGCAATTGCAGAACTTGTCATTAAAACGAATGTTATTATTCCTAAAATATTTCCAAAGAGTTTATTGGTATATTCTCGCATCACTTTTTTGTTATTACAAATATGAAGGATAATTGCGATCATTACAGGAGCCGTTATTCCATATAAAATAGCAGTATAAATTAAAGCTTGTATAGGACTTATATTAAAAAAATCTAATGATAAGCCAATTATTAAAGAAACTATAATTGTTAAATAAAATCCTTTTGCCTCATGAAATTTCTTATCTAATCCTTCTTTCCAATTAAATGTTTCAGCTAAAATGTATGAAAGCGATCCACCTAAAACTGGTATCGCTAAAAATCCTGTTCCGAGTACCCCAAGTGCAAAAAGTAAATATGTAATTGGACCTGCCAGAGGTTCTAAAGCCTTTGCTGCCTGATCTACTGAATAAATATTTTTTATTCCTGCAGGAAATAAAACACCGCCTGCTGTTAAAATAATAAAAAACATAACGATATTAGAAAAGAACATTCCAAAATATACGTCAGCTTTCATATCATTCATAAACCGTCTATCGACAATAATTTGAACCTTATTTTGTAGCATGCTTTCTGCTTCCATAGAAGTTTGCCAGAAAAATAAGTAAGGGGAAATAGTGGTGCCTAGAATAGCAACTAAAATTCCTATAAAATCTTTATTAAAATGAATTGTAGGAATAAAAGTATTTTTTAAAATTAATAACCAATCTAATTTTATTAAAAAAGGAACAATAATATATAATAATAAAGTAAGACAGAGCCATTTCATTACTTTTGCTAGTTTTTGATAAGGGTATTTAATAATTACAAAAATTAAAATCGCAGTAAAAAATATACTAAATCCAAAAACAGGTACTTGAGGTATGAGTAAATGTGCAACAGCTCCCATGCCTTGAATATCTGCTCCTATATTTAAAGTAATTGCCGGAAAACTAAATAAAAGCATTAAATATAAAATGCTTTTTGGATAATGAATCTTTAATGTTTTTGCAAGGCCTTGTGAAGTAACAATGCCAATTCTTGCACACATTTCCTGAATTGATGCCATTAAAGGAAATGTAATAAGTGCAGTCCATAAAGTATTAAAACCAAAACCGGCTCCTGCTTGTGAATAAGTTGCAATTCCGGAAGGATCATCATCACTTGCTCCTGTTATAAGACCTGGTCCAAGAATTTTCCAGAATTTTTTAAATGCACTTTGTTTATTTTCCAATTACTAATTCTAAATAAAGGTTAAAAAAATTTAAATATATTTACAAGTTCGCATTTTAAATTATTTCTGATTAAAATATTTAATTTATAGCTTCTTCTTTAATTCTTCTGCCACTTTTTTCATTCCTGTTGATGCCATTTCACTATACATAAATAAATTTGGTCGTTGTTTAACATCGGGCAGATTTGGATCAATAACATATTTTTGTACATTATCAGCAACATAATCCAATAAACCGGCTGCCGGATAAACAACTAATGAAGTACCAATCACAATAAAAATATCAGCAGACAAAACTTCTTTTACTGCTTCGTCCATCATTGGTACCATTTCTCCAAACCAAACTATATGAGGCCGCAATTGCGATCCTTTTTCACACAAGTCACCAACATTAATTTCCCAACCTTTCACTTCGTAAATTAAATTTTCGTCTACCGAACTTCGTGATTTAAATAATTCTCCATGTAAATGTAAAACATTACTTGAACCAGCTTTTTCATGTAAGTTATCTACATTTTGAGTGATAATTACTACATCAAAATCCTTTTCAAGTTCTGCTAATATTTTATGAGCAGTATTGGGTTGGGCATCCAAGGCTTGTTTGCGACGTTGATTATAAAAATCAAGAACAAGTTCTTTATTTTTGTGCCATCCTTCTGGGGTTGCTACTTCCATTATATCATAGCCTTCCCACAAACCACCCGAATCCCTGAAAGTTTTTATTCCACTTTCAGCACTTATTCCTGCACCTGATAGTACAACTAATTTAAGTTTCATGAAGTAAATTTTATTTTAAATTAATAATCTGAAAGCATCATCAAAACTTTTAAAAATTAAAATCTTTAAAATTAATTTTATTTTTATAAAATCAATTATCAGTTTACCGATATCTATATATTCATAATTTGAAAACAATTTTAATATAGTTGCCTATTCAAATTGGCAATTATATGCCCAGCCAAGTAATGAAAAAATAAAGATGAAAATTTGGTTGAAGCAATTATTACCAAAAATTTATTTGTAATGACAACAATAATTTAACAAATACAGCAAAATATAATTTTTATTATGTTTAGTAATGGGAAAAATATTTTTTCTTTGTATCTTATTTTGAAAGAATTTTTTAACACTATTCATATATGTATTACAATTCCATTATAGACACTGTAGGTAATACACCTTTAGTGAAATTAAATAAGCTTGCCAAGGATATTAAAGGTACTATTCTTGTAAAAGTTGAATATTTAAACCCTGGTAATTCAGTAAAAGACAGGATTGCCATAAAAATGATTGAAGATGCTGAAAATTCAGGTTTATTAAAACCAGGAGGCACTATCATTGAAGGTACATCCGGTAACACAGGTATGGGTTTGGCATTAGTGGCTATCGCAAAAGGTTATAAATGTATTTTTACTGTATCTGATAAACAATCGCAAGAAAAAATAAATATATTACGTGCAGTTGGTGCCGAAGTTATTGTTTGCCCAACAAATGTTTCTCCGGAAGATCCCCGCTCCTACTACTCAGTTGCAAGGCGCTTAAATAAAGAAATCGTAAATTCTATTTACCCAAATCAATACGACAATCTTTCAAATACTGCAGCTCATTATGAAACTACAGGACCGGAAATTTGGAGGGATACAGAAGGAAAAATAACTCATTTTGCATCAGGAGTTGGAACAGGTGGAACAATTTGTGGAACAAGTAAATATTTAAAAGAGCAAAAAAAATCTATAATTTCAATTGGATTGGATACTTATGGTTCCGTTTTCAAAAAATATAAAGAGACAAATATTTTTGATGAAAATGAAATATATCCTTATTTGACAGAAGGTATTGGAGAAGATATTTTACCTAAAAATGTTGATTTTAGTTTGATAGATCAGTTTATAAAAGTTACTGATAAAGATGCTGCAATAATGACGCGTAAACTAGCTAGAGAAGAAGGTTTATTCGTTGGATGGTCTTGTGGATCTGCGGTTTATGGCGCATTAGAATATGCAAAAGAAAATTTGAAAGAAGGTGATTTGATGGTTATTATTTTACCTGATCATGGTACTCGTTATTTAAATAAAATTTATAATGACACTTGGATGAAAGACCATGGTTTTTTAGAATCAAGAACTTTTGCAACAGCAAGGGATATTATTTTATCTAAAAATGGTTCTGATAATTTATTTACAATTAAAAATGATTTAAAAGTAAGCGAAGCCATTAAAATATTAACGAAAGAAGGCATTTCGCAAATTCCAATTACTGATAATGAAGGGCATATTGTAGGTAGTTTGGTCGATTCAAAAATTTTAGGCCAGATAATTGAAGATTCTTCTATAAAAGACCTACCTGTAAGTGAAGTAATGGATCCCGCTTTTAAATTTGTTGGAATGGACAATACCATTGACGTTTTATCATCTTTAATCGATAAAGATAACAAAGCGCTTTTGGTAAGGGATGACCTTAACAAAGTACATATTATTACACAAGCAGATTTGTTGATGGCTATGACTAATTAATAAATATTATTAGCAGACGATAAGTTGCTTTTTAAAATAAAATTTACTTAAAATTTAATTTATAAAATATAAAATGGCTGACGAAAAAATAATATTTTCAATGGCTGGTGTTACTAAAACCTACCCGCCTCAAAAAACTGTTTTAAAAAATATTTATTTATCATTTTTTTATGGTGCTAAAATTGGTGTTTTAGGTTTAAATGGTTCTGGTAAATCATCATTATTGAGAGTTATTGCAGGTATTGACAAAAATATACAGGGAGATGTTGTCTTTTCGCCTGGATATACTGTTGGAATGTTGGAACAAGAGCCGCAATTTGAACCTGAAAAAACCGTAATTGAAGTTGTAAAAGAAGGTGTTAAAGAAGTAGTAGACCTATTAAAAGAGTTTGATGAGATAAATGAAAAATTTGTTGAACCCAATGCTGATTTTGATAAATTAATTAACAGACAAGGCGAAGTTCAAGAAAAATTAGATCATTTAGATGCCTGGAATCTTGAAAATAAATTAGAAAAAGCGATGGATGCACTTCGTTGTCCTCCATCAGAAGCGTTAATTAAAAACTTATCAGGTGGTGAAAAAAGAAGGGTTGCCATGTGTCGTTTATTACTTCAACAACCAGATGTGCTATTGTTAGATGAACCTACTAATCATTTAGACGCAGAGTCGGTTGCTTGGCTAGAAAACCATTTACAAGAATACAAAGGTACAGTAATAGCAGTAACCCATGATAGGTACTTTTTAGATAATGTAGCAGGTTGGATTTTAGAATTAGATAGAGGTGAAGGAATACCTTGGAAAGGAAATTATTCTTCGTGGCTTGAACAAAAGAAAAATCGTTTGTCTCAAGAAGAAAAAACAGAATCAAAAAGACAAAAAACACTCGAACGCGAATTGGAATGGGTGAGAATGGCTCCCAAAGCTCGTCAGGCAAAATCAAAAGCACGTTTACAGGCTTATGATAAATTATTAAGTGAAGAAAACAGACAGAAAGAAGATAAATTAGAATTGTTTATTCCTCCTGGCCCTCGCTTAGGAACGAAAGTTATTGAAGCTTTAAATATTTCTAAAGCTTTTGGAGATAAATTATTATATGAAAACTTAAGTTTTACATTACCACAAGCAGGTATTGTAGGTATTATCGGGCCAAATGGAGCTGGTAAAACTACTTTATTTAAATTAATTACAGGAAAAGAAAAACCAGATGCAGGTAATTTTGAAGTTGGAGATACAGTCCAAATCGCTTATGTTGATCAGGAACATGATAATCTTGACCCTGCAAAAACTGTTTTTGAAACCATTACTGGTGGAACCGAACATATCATATTGGGTGGAAAACAAATGAATTCTCGCGCTTATGTGAGTAAATTTAATTTTAGTGGTTCGGATCAGGAAAAAAAGGTTGGTATTTTATCAGGTGGAGAAAGAAACAGGGTTCATTTAGCTGTTACATTAAAAGAAGGTGGAAACTTATTATTATTGGATGAACCTACCAACGACCTTGATGTAAATACACTTCGCGCACTGGAAGAAGGCTTAGAAAATTTTGCCGGTTGCGCAGTAATAATTTCCCATGATCGTTGGTTTTTAGATCGTGTTTGTACACATATTTTAGCATTTGAAGGTAATTCTCAAGTTTATTGGTTTGAAGGTAATTTTTCGGATTATGAAGAAAATAGAAAAAAACGATTAGGTGATGATACGCCTCACCGAATAAAATTTAAAAAATTAGTTTAAAAAATAAAAAAACTTCCACAAAATGGAAGTTTTTTTATTTTCAATATTCGCTATGAGATTATTAATTATGATTGTGTTTTTTTTAAACTGGATGACAATTTATGAATATACTGATATCAATAAATTCATAATTTAATTCTAAATTATTTACTCAAATCGAACCTTGAAAGATTTATTTTATCTCCTGAAAAGGTTTCACTTAAGAAGATTTTATATTGCCCCAGTTGTACTTGTGTTGGTTGATTATTGCGGAATAAATAAAATTTACGATTATTGTCTTCACCAAGACTTTTAAATTCTGAAAGCTCATTCTTTTTCAAATCAATAGAACCATATTCTACAGAACGTAATGGTGTAAATTCATCAAATTTCTTTACATAAAACATAAAAACATATTCATTATTTCCATCTGCAGATTGTTGTAATAAAGTATATGTTGGTAATTGACCTGGTTGAGGTCCACTACTCATAAAACCACGTGCTTTTTTTTGATCCACTTCAATACCATAATCTTTTATTAGGTCGCCAGTATTGCTAAAATGAAAAACATATACTCCTCTATATAAACGAGTTCCTTTATTCTTTCCCATTTTATCAAGATTGAAATCTTGCCCAGTTATAAAAAAATCACCTTTTTTCTCCATGTGTCCTGAGAAAATATCAAAACGTTTTCCATCAAATTCTACATATTTTTTCTGATCGATAGGCTTTGCTTTAAGTTTGTCAAATGTTTCTAAATTTGGGCAAGCCATAAAGCTCATTTTTCCATCTTTAACCCTACCTACTTCAAAGTTAGTATATTTAAGGTTATCCAATTGAAAATCCAATTCTTCTTGTGTAAGCACGCTATTGGCACCAGCAACAGCTGCAAAAGGGTTGTTGGTGTTTTGGGAAAGCTTTTTTTCCTCAAGGTCTGCAGATGTTTTTGCCACAGTACCCATTGGAAATATTTTGCTTATTAATTTTTTATCTGGCCTATCTATTATAGCAGCTCCTGCAAGTGTTACAGAACCTTCTTGATCATATGCCACAGCAATTCTCCATCCGTTGGCAGGTGAATTAAAATTAAATTTTTCAACCACTTCACCTTTTCCATTCATTCTTACATAAGTGTAATTACGAGGACTAGGATCATTTTTTTTTCCTTCAGAAGGCGCAAAAACCACTATCCAATCACTTCCATTTTGTGCTGCTTCGTCTGCAGTAGAATTGCTTGAACTTATAAGGGGACTGCTAAAAACAGGCATATTAGGATAATCAAATTTAATAGACGTTACTTTATTGATATTTACATTTGCGTCACAACTAAGCACATCATAAGTCATTTGGTAACCGGCAGAACTATTTTTAGCTTGTACAGCTGCCAATACAAGTAGGTTACTAGTACTTTCATTTTCATAACTTCCACCAAAAAACATATATTTTTCACCGGTCTCCTCACTTTTTGGTTTTACTTTTTCAAGCATTCTAGCATTACGCGTATAAGCACCTTGCCACCATGACCATGAGTATGTAATTTCTTTTTTTCTAAAAACCAATTTGTTAGTTAAGTTTGCAGAGGCTGTAAGCAGGTTAACACTATATGTTTCGCCTCTAAATTTTATCCAACTGTATTTTGCCCTCACCCTTTCAATTTCTTCTTCTTCCTTTTGCGTATTTATCAAATTTAATTCTTTATCAAATGTATAAGTTTCAACTTTTATTTTAGAAGCAGAAGATGGTAGAACAAAACTCATATCAAAAGTCATTTTTTCATTGTCCGCTGCTACATTTCCCAAATAACCTTTTTTTGCTTTACGTGAAATATTATGTTCTTTTTCGAAAATTGGCACTTGTCCGAAGGAGAGTTCGCACACAATGAAAAAGAGAATTGTCAGTGTAATTTTTTGCATGAGATAAAAATGTTTTTAGTGAATAATTTTTTGCTTATGATTTAGTTTTACTAAACCAATACAAACAAACAGATTTATTCATACCCAGTCCATAAGGCATTTGTCGTATTTATATAATTAATGTAAGTTGGTGCAATTCATCTTCTAATATGACCCAATTAAAACTTTTTACTTACTTATTTCGAATCTTTTATTGCTTCATTATTCTTTCTATATGTTCTTTGGAAATAAATGCACAAACAAATATTATTTCAAAAAATAATTTACGAATAGAAGAATTGCTTATTAAAGCCAAAAAGTTATCAGAAAATGAAAAAAAAGATTCTGCTAAAATTATTTACAAAAAAATAATTGCAATATCAAAACAGAAACGCTTGATAAAAATATTTGCAAAAGCATCGCAAGAACTTGGAATATTATTATACTATGATGGGAAACATGGTGAATCCCTATCACTTTACTTAGAAACTGTAAAATTTCTTGAAATAGGGGATCATAAAAGGGAGATAGCTATAATTTATAATGAACTTGCTACTCTTTATAAAAAACATAAAGATTATTATTTATCAGAAATCTACTTTCAAAAGGCCTTAAAATATTCGCAACTACTAAATGATTTTGAGGGTATTGCAAATGCAAGTAATAATATAGGATTGGTTTACGAAGCGAAAGGTGATTATAAATCTTCATTAAATTGGTATAAAAAAGGTTTAGAAAATAATCGCAAAGCCTCCTCAATTGTAGGTGAAGGA
>Ga0209512_1003845_pt1 | contig 13743 bp, 14 predicted proteins | sample frozenSSSSmetaG_FD_184142 | JGI IMG/M metagenome (GOLD analysis project Ga0209512, IMG submission 184142) | Glacier valley bacterial and archeal communities from Borup Fiord, Nunavut, Canada, to study Microbial Dark Matter (Phase II) -... | ecosystem: Environmental > Aquatic > Freshwater > Ice >... | reverse complement strand
AACCTGCAAATGCCTTTGTTAACCTTGTGTCAGGCTTGATCGCTTACTCTTTTAAACCAAGAAAGCCATCCATTAAGCATAACAAGTTACCAAGAACTTTTATGCTCCTTACATCAAATTGAGGTTAACTAAAATATTTAAACCCGGGCGAAAGTATAAGAAGGTAGGGATCATGCTACTTGATCTTGTCGATGAGAATTACGATCAAGCAAGTATGCTCAGCAATGCTGAATTAGAGATCAAGAGCTCAAAGGTGATGTCGCTAATCGATACAGTTAATACCAGAATGGGTAGAAACACAGTTTATTTTGCTGCACAAGGGATTCTAAGAACTTGGCAGCCTCGTGCTGCTATGAAGTCTAAAAATTACATAGGTGATTGGAATCAGTTAATGGAGGTGAAGTGATTAATCCTACGAGGAAAAAAGTAAGTTATATGCCATACTGTTCAAAGGAGTAATAACAGCCAAAGCTTTAAGAAAACCTGTTTCAGCACTACACGAAATTATCTCGATTATCTCTTCGAGTTGTCTGTCAGTAAAAGGACCAGAGTAAGCAGACTTATCAAGATTTAAATTTTTAAAAATCTCATCTCGTTCTACTTCATTGAATTCACTTAATTCAGAGAGTTTGTCGAGTTTAAGAACTTGGAAATCATATATATTTTTGTTAAGTACTTGATCGTATTCTTTACAATGCTTAGGAAGTGCACTAAAGAATACGTCATCTGAATTAGATGACTTGTCCATGGTAAAATCTTTGAATATAGCAATTATCAATAAGACAGCACCAATTGTCACCATGAAATTATTAAAGATTCTTGACATATAATTTTAAATGATTTTACAGTTTGTTACCACATTATACTATAAAGCGCTTAACTTTGAAAGCATAAGTTAAAAGATTATTGTAGACTTATTACCCAAACCAAATACTTTTACAAAGAATGTTTTAGTGCTGCAGACCTACTTCTATATACATATATAATTAGATTTAGAGTAAGGAAGAAAACTGGAATGTATTCATAAAGTCTTTCAGGAATATTATAGCCAAAATGTTCTAACATACCAGGACTCGCACAGAATATAGCTAGAGAACCATTATATGCAATAGCTCTGTCAAAGCCTCTATTACTCATATTGTTAATTATGATCAGGAAAGTCGAGGTAAGAAATACTCCATAATAACTTTTGTGAAAAAACTCAGTTGTTTCAACAGGGATTGAAAATACCTTAAAAGCCTTCAGACTACCTATAGTTAATGTCATAAAAAAAAGACTTATTAAAGTCGTATTTGATTTGACCTTAAAACTATTGAGTATACCAGTAAAGAGGCTGAGCGCAAAAATCATAGACAGCACACTTAAGAATGAAAAATCAAGTTGTAACCCTTCAATAAAGGATTTATATACTAGCACCAACATGAATACACCCATCATTGGTTCCATGAGCCTGTCAGTAGGAGCGGTAACCTTTTGATCCTCAAATTTGTTCATAGCTTTAATAAAATTCAGTTATTAATATTTATATAGCGTATATGACGCTTAACTACCAATTAAAATTTACCGTTAGTTTTCACAATTATAGAAAAGTTCTAAGGTTTATATTTTTATCTCTCTAAAGTCTGGACTTTTAAGCTAATGAAATTTCTGACATAACAAGATTTGAATCTATTATGTTTTATTTCGTTTACTTAATCCAAATCCTGTTTAATGAACTAGCTTGTCTTAACAGCTCTTTTTTGTCGAACTTGCTTAGGTTTATTAAGTTTATCGCTATGTTTAGCTAGAGCTGTAAATTCCTGTAGAATTTTATGTTCTTTATTTTCATTATCCATAGCATATAACAGAAATCCGTTCAGCAAGGTGTCATTAATAGTGATAGCATTGTGCGCAATAAAGATATCTATGATTTCCTGTTGTCTTTGCTGTATTAGCTCATCGAGCTTTAGTTTTTCTTTAGCTATTTTCTCAATTAATGGGGTAGGGGCTTTCGGCATATAATCACTTCTTTATTTTATATATTAGACTTATATATCAGATATTAGCATCTTATAGTTTTTAGATGCTCATTTAATTTTGCTTCTCTAAAGGAAGAATATCTCATTTCGTTACCGTCAAATTTAATATGACTCAACTTTGATAATGCAAAATCTGAGTTATCAAGTAAGGCTTTATTAAATGAAGTGTTAGTAATAGTACTTCCTCTAAACGATGCGCCGTCTAAATTAGAGTTTATAAACTTACAATTACTTATGGAACTGCCGTAAAAATTTAAACTTCTTAAGTCTAAATTAGACAAATCTATGTTACTTATATCATCTGTTCTACAATTTTTTTCACTACATTCTTTCAGATGGGTGTTAGCTATGAAATCCTTAAATGAAATTTTAGTGGTAGAAGAGTTTAGCCGTATAAAATCTTCTAACACATTTTGACTTACTATTGCATTAGTAGAGGAGGAAAAAAATTTCGGTCCCATAACATCTAGAGTATAAATTGCACACAATACTGAGAAAGTGTATCTTACAATCTTAGATAGAGAAGTATTACTCATAGTTTCTTTCATATAACTTGCTTAATTGATTTAATTCATTGATTTTCTGTCGATATAGACCACATAATAACTATATGTAACATTGGTAATGTTGAATTCATAATTGGACCTTTTGTTCTTTTTATTTAGTTGCTAGCGATCTTAATTGTCCTCTAACCCAGCATTAAAATCAGTATGTTACATTATCTAACTCAGCTCCTATAAAAATAGCGTTAGTAAAATCACAATTAGTTAAAATAGTCCATGAAAGGTAACTACCTGCAAAATTAGCATTAGTAAGATTTGATCCTGAGAAATCGGAACGAGAATCAGATACTAGTAAAGTAGTTGTAATACGGGCATGTTTAAAATTAGAATTAGTTAAATCAGAATTTCTAAAGTTTACCTTACGAAATATTGAATTTTTAAAATTGGCATTAGTTAGGTTTGATCTTTCAAAATTTACATTCATAAAGATAGCATTAGATAAATCTAAACCTGATAAATCAGAATCGGAAAAGTCTAAGTTAGCAACTTTATTACTTAAATTTTTAGTTTTAAGAAATTCAACTAAGCCAATCTTATTAGAGATACGGTTAACATCTTTAAATTCAGTTACAACGCTTTGATCAAAAGAGGGTAATGTAGGATTTGTTTTTTCATTGAAATCAGCTACAAAAGTAAAAAATGCATGTAAAAGTAATATCCACACTGATACGACACTTAATACAGAACCATTCTCCTGAGTATATATTTTTGGAAATAAAGATGTGTTTAAAAGAATACTGATTGAAATTGCATAAATTACGGTCGTAAATATGATAGCTCCTTGAAGTGTAGCCTTAAGATTCTCCTGTATTAAGTAAATCGATAATATAGGTATAAAAATTATATTTATAATGATACCTAACAAGGGCATTACATGAGAATTAACAAAATTATCTTTAGCATTTATTTGTTGGGCATTCATAGTTGTTTCCGAAGTTAAATTTAAATAAATGAATTTTTTGCTTAACGAGTGTTTGGCATACGTTTTCAAACTACGCGCTGCAAGAGATTGAGGATTAGATTCGCAAATAAAGTAAATGGAAGTAACTTGATTGTTAAGCCAAGCAAGTTTTCTACTTCAAATAAACATTTCAAGGATTTACACATGAGAGGATAATAGGATGTTAAGATGGTCTTATGATTCACTCTATGTTTAGGAAAACTATCCATAAAATTGATAATCTTATTTTCCTCCTTATAAATAATTCCTTTAAGAAAAAAAGCTAAAATTAGACCCAATAAAGTATTCCTGTAAATATTTGCTGAAGGATGATTAAAGATAATTTCTAATTGAGCAATTATCCCTAACGTGAAAAAGAAGATCAGGAATAGTTGGTAAATTTTTAGGTAAGTTGCCTCACGTAAATTTAAATTAGTATGAAGTTTCATACGATTTAGCTCTTTCATTGTTTTTAGCATCTAGGACCTCGTAAGCAATTAGGAATGATAATACAAGAAAAAAAGTAATACCAATTACCAGTAACAGACCAAAACCAATCAAGAAAAAATGACAAATATAAAAAAAGCATTTTTTTAATGAATGAATTATAATTTTCTTTTTTTCTCATAGCGTAATTTACTAAGTCTATTTAACTACTAAATTCAATATATATCAATAATTGAAAAACGCAATAATAAAAATATTAAAAACGCTTAAATAGGAATAAAATTATACTTTAATTAAGTATTATATATAACCTATTTTACAGAACAATAAAATACAAAATTTAGGAAATATCTTTTTCCATATTTAGTACTTTACAACTAATACTTACATTACTTAAAAGTAAACTAACATGGGTGAAGAATGAGAGATAGATTTATCAGAATGTGAAACTCTGTATTTGTAGATTATAGAGGAGAATAATTATGACAAATTTAATTAACGGCAGTTGTGTTTAAGGAAGTGATGTGAGTAAAATAGGCTTTGTTCGGGAGGCCTCTTAAATTAGTTGCTTGTAAATAGGCAATTCAGTAAAATTATCAGCAATATCACTAAATATGAAGAATAAGTATACTCTACAAAGAGGCAATAAAACTAAAATCTGAAACAAATTCAACTACAGCAATTAAAAAATCTCAATATAAAGTAGTAAATTGGCCTGTTTATAATAAAAGCCCAATTTTCATGTATCAAGCGTTGTATTGGCACCAGCTTATTAACTGAGAATGATACTTCTAAAAACAGCAGGAATAATGCATTTACTCACTTGTTTGCGGGGCTTATTAATTACCAACTCCGTACTGATAAACCTTCTTTAGATCAGTTGCTAAAACTGAATCCTTAAACATAGTTCGGGTTATTATAGTTCGAATTCATATTGATTAGATTGAATGTTCTCAAAGAACCTAACGCCGATCCCAATTAGTCTAATCTCGAAACTTTTAGATTTTAAAGCTTGATCAATCAGAGTTATAAAATGAGACAACTCACATGCACTAAACTTTCTTTCAATAGTTGTCCGGGTAAAGTCTGTAAATTTTAATTTGACGAAGGAAGTGCTAACAGGATTATTTGGGTTTCTACTTAATCTTAGTTGTAACTTGTTATACAAACTGCTTAATTTGACTTTGCATTCCTCGAGTGTCTTTACGTAAGTTTCAAAAGTTTCCTCTACACTTACGGACTTGATGGGTCTTGACACTTGCACCATTCTATTATCGATGCCTCTTGAAAGGTAATATAGATCTCTTCCGTGTTTACCAAGTTTATCAATCAAATATTTAATATCTAAAGCTTGCAGGTCTATACAGGAACGAATACCTATATCATTTAACTTTTTCGTCATAACCCTACCTACCCCGTGCACTTTATTGATAGGTAACATACTTATAAATTGATCTCTATCCTGAGGCTTAATAACAAATTGACCATTTGGTTTATTCCAATCACTTGCTATTTTTGCTAAAAACTTATTAAAGGATATTCCTGCAGAAGCAGTTATTCTCTCTTGCTGGAAGATATCATCTCTGATGGCATTAGCAATTAGTGTAGCGCTACCATTACAATTAGCAGACCCTGTCACGTCCAAATAAGCTTCATCAAGTGACAGTGGTTCAATGATATCAGTATATTTCTTAAAGATTTGCAGGATAGATTGAGAAATACTCCTATATTGCTCCATTTCTACAGGTAACAGGATAAGAGCAGGACATTTCTCAAGAGCTTTCCACAAAGGCATTGCAGAACGTACCCCGTACCTTCTAGCTGCATAATTGCATGAGCAAATAACTCCTCTAGTCTTGCTTGAGTGACCGACTGTGACAGGTTTATTAAAAAAGTGTTGTTTATCTCTAATCGAGGCAGAAACGTAGAAACAATCCATATCAACATGAATAATCTTTCTCGTAAGTATTTCATCGATATGTATTTTATAACTACTCATACCAGTATTTTACAATGGTTTTCATTGAGGATGAAAATTAATTTTATACTAATTGAGAGGCTGATAGTGAATTTTTGCAAATAGCTCAAGATTAACAATTAGATGAAAATCAGGGTGAAAAATTGTAAAGAATAAAAACTAGACCATTATAATGGAATCATTGCTTGGTTATTATTAATAAGATGAGCTAACACTCAAAATTAAAGTTGTTTCTATATAGATTTTTGTAATGAAGAAGGCTTGCTCCTGAATGCGTAAATTAAAAGGTTCAACATAAGAAAAAATACAGGAATATAATTGTTAAAACTTTCTGGAATATTATAGCCAAAATCTTCTAACATATTAGGACCTGAACAGAATATAGCGAGGAAACCATTATATGTGATTGCTGTATCAAAATTTTTGTTACCCATGTTGTTAATTATAATCAAGAAAGTTAGAGTGATAAACATCCCGTAATAACTTTTATGAAAAAATTCAGCTGTTTCAATAGGAACTGAAATTACCTCAAATGCTTTCAGACTACCAATAAATAATGTCATAAAAAATAGGCTTATCAAAGTCGTATTTGATTTAACCTTAAAACTATTGAATATACCAGTAAAGAGACTAAGCGCAAAAATTATAGATAGTACCCTTGAGAATGAAAAATCAAGTTTTAACTGTTCAATAAAGGATCGATATACTAGCGCCAACATGAATACCCCCATCATTGGTTCCATAAGCCTTTCAGTAGAAGCGATAACCTTTTGGTCCTCAAATTTGTTCATAGCTTTAATAAAATTCAGTTATTAATATTTATATAGCGTATATGACGCTTAACTACCAATTAAAATTTACCGTTAGTTTTCACAATTATAGAAAAGTTCTAAGGTTTATATTTTTATCTCTTTAAAGCCTGGACTTTTAAGCTAATTGAATTTCTACTGGTGGCTCTTCTGAAACTTTATAATGGGATGGAAGCGTAGAGATTAATTTGTAAATGAGTAATTCATGAAATAAAAATTCTACGTGATCTATCGTAACTGGATATGGCGTTCAAACATGAACTTAAGCCATCGTATGTTTCATCATATATTAATTGAAATTTTTCTCTATCAGCTTTGGCAAAATCATATCCTTCCGCTTCTGAATTTTTTAAGAAACTTTGCACTTCCTTTCTAGCAGCATATAAATCTACAATAAATTCAAGATATACATCTAAAGCCTTGCAAACAATATGACTGATTTGCTCATTTGAAGATTCAGTACGATTCATTAGGCTACTATATAATTTATTTGTTAATTTAAATGAAATAGCACATTTTGGTAAAGTATCTATCTTAGAAGTTTCATGAGAATTTTTATCGTTCATTGAATTATGTCTAGATTTAAGACATGAGAGCGAGCCATTATCAAAATTCATTGTTTTACATAATTCGATTTTATCTCTTTCACAGTCTTCATCCTCTTCAAAAACCTTCAGTTTCTTTGGAGCAAGGAAAGCATTTAAAACAATTTCTATTAGTTTATCTTGTTTTAAAGGATATAACTTTAATAATGAGTCCTTAAGTCTCAGATGTAACTCATCGGGTATTTCTGCAGTAACAGTTTTCATAATTAAGATCTTTTAAGTTATTATATTACACAACTATTTAAAATTAAAATGCTGAATCAACAAATTTTAACGCACCAGAATGATTTTGCAATCTAATTTTAATTTTGCCCAAATTTTATCAGCGGTATAAACAGGTAAGCCAAGTTGAATTCCCAAATTTATACATGCCCTATCACCAAGCGAGAGACCAAGATGTTTGGTGCCTTTTTTAAGTGCAGCACATTCAATGGATTGTTTGAAATCAAAGGGCACTATTGAACTAATAAAAGGCTCTATTACTTCTTCAGCTTCTTTTGGACTCATTTCTGAATCTAGTAGAATACTTACTACTTCAGAAGTGTTTACACTAGACATGACTATGTTACCCAATAATTCTTCTACCACTTTAGCCCCTGACTCATTCTTTATTAAAGCAAGTAATGCAGAAGCATCCACTACTACCTTACTCATTTGCAGCTTCTACTTTACGTTCAGCAAATAGTTTATCAATCATGCTTTCTTCTGATGAATGATATTTATTAACTATATCCCTTGCTTTTTGCAAGCTAGCCTTAATTGGAGTAAGGGTAAGTTCATTATTGTGGATATTAAATATTATCTCATCACCTACTTTCAAATTAAGGGACTTACGATAAACAGATGGTATCGAAATTTTACCACCTTTTACCAATTTAGCCTTATTTAGCATATTTAAAACCTATATTCTATACGACACATAATTTTAATCATACCTTATTTTAAATTTAATGTCAATAATAAAATAGGCTCTATTTATAAACTAGATACTATAAAACTTTATTTACCTCATCTAATTTTGACACTTTTCAAATATAAGTACTCTAATCCCCTTGGATTTATGGGAGTATTGGTCAATGGACTTAATGCATGACAGTTTAGAGAATGGTAGGAACTGTCATTTACTGAATGTTATTGATGACTTTAACAGAGAAGGCCTTGGTATTGAGGTAGACTTCTCACTCCCAGCCATAAAATCCAAATCCTGGGTAATGAATTAGCTTGCCTTAATAACTCTTTTTTGTCGAATTTGCTTAGGTTTATTGAGTTTGTCACTATGTTTAGCTAAAGCTACAAATTCTTCAAGAACATGAGAATCCTCATTTTCATTATTCATAGCATATAATAGAAATCCATTAAGCAAGGTATCATTAATAGTAATGGCATTGCGAGCATTAAAGATTTCTATGATTTCCCGCTGTCTCTGTTGCATTAGCTCATCGAGCTTTAATTTCTCTTTAGCTATTTTTTCAATTAGTGGGGTAGGAGCTTTTGGCATATAATTACTTTTTTGTTTTGTGTATTAAACTTTATATCGGATATTAGTATCTTTCAGTTCAACTTAGTAGATCTTTGAATCTTACTTTGCCTCGACTTGCTTGATTGTTCTACTCAATCCAATCCTATTTTGCTCTCAATTCTTTCATCTTTCGATGGCATCGACGCCACACAAATGAAGATATGTGTAGCAAGTACCGTAATCACAAAAGGCAGTAAGTATGGCATGTTAGTTATAGTCAATATTTGGCTGTAGCATGTACTAATAAATGGCAAATAGAAGATACTATATATAAGCTTTACGAATAAGCCACCGTACGGTAATACGAAAGCTAGCGAAATGTAAATGAATGGAAACAAAATAATTGTGTGAACCCAACTTATTTCCAAACCATATTTCAATACAAGTACTGTCATTATGGGCTGACATATCAGGAGAGATGAACTTAACCACATAGGTATAAATTTTTCAGCACGTTTAATATAGCCTAGTCTATACTCAATTGTATTTAATATAATTATAAAAAAGCTCACCATAAACACGTGTATTAATGGATAGATTGGATTCATAATTTAACCTTTTGTTTTTATCATTTAGTTGTTAATAAGCGCACTATGCTCTTAATAGTGACTACCTGCAAAATTAACATTAGTCAGATTTGATCCTGAAAAATCAGGACGAGAATCATTTAAAGTAATTAATTAGGTGTATTCATCTACTAGATTCATTATATATTAGAAATTAAAAAATACAATAATAAAAGATATAAAAATTCATAAATTAAGTATAAAGCATTCTCTAACTTAAGAATTAATTATACCTTTAGTGAGAGCCAGATGTTCCATAATTAAGGGATAAATTAACCCCTTATGTATAGTAACTATAGCTAACGATCATAATAATTCAAATATACTATTTTAAAGCAATTCATTAAACTTAGTTGAAACCAGCTCTGTACCTTACCTTAAAGAGGAATAAAAAGTGAATTCATTAGAATATAATGTTCTGCTTTTAGACAGAAGTTTTAAATAATAAAAAAGTACCGTAGTTTCTGGAAGTCAGTAGCGCGGAATAGTGATGTATAGGAATTGTCGAAGGCAATGACTGGGGTTACTTTTATGTTGATAAAATTCATGGAACTATTTTAAAGAAGAGATAATTTTAGATGAGTAGTAGGTATTGTAAGAAATACATGCGCAAGTCATACAGAGATTAAGATTTCTATTACAACATAAAATATGGCGATTTAGCACCACGAGTAAATAGCGTAATTTTTTTCGAGTTAAACAGCTATATGGACAATCACGTATCTCACGAAACATTTCATTCAGGTGTCAAAATCTACAAGTATGACTTGCACAAAAAAGCAGGTTTATTCACAAAGTAGTAAAGGCAAAGTATATTCGTAATTCATTCTTTTTTGGAGAATGCGCATATAGGCATTGTGACCAATGCCTGCGCTTAAAGAGTTTTTGAATAGTTTAGTTTGCAATGGCAATATTTAGTACAAAATTTTCAGCGGTTAAAAGAAGTCAAGGCAAGAATGCCGTTGGATCTGCTGCATATATTTCCAGGAATAAATTGACCTATACTGGGACTGATACACTTACCGGTGACCATGTAGAGCAAGCTTTTGACTATACTCCTGATAATGCAGGACTAATCCATAGTGAGATACTAGCTCCTGCGGGTGCTCCTCATTGGGTATACGACAGGGAACAGTTATGGAATAAATGTGAAGAGGTTGAGAAGCGTAAAGACGCTCAAACTGCGTTAAAGTACATGTTTGCCTTACCTAAAGAGCTTACTATGGAGCAGAACATTGAACTCGCACAAGAGTTTGCTAAAGAGTACCTGGTCAGTCAGGGTATGGTGGTAGATATGGCTTTGCACTTTGACAAGGAAAATAATCCTCACGTGCATTATCAAATGACAACTCGCAAGCTTGAAGGAGAGGAATTCGCTGCTAGAAAAACACGGGATTGGAGTAAATCACCTTTTGTTAAGCATCTTAATAAAGGAGTCGCTGACACCATAAACAAGCATTTGGAGTTGTATGGTCATCTTGATAGGGTATCACATCTTTCATTCAAGGATAGGGGGATCGATCTAAAACCGGGTATTCATGAAGGACCGGGAAGATATATAAGGAACTCGGAGCTTGCAAGAAAGAATAAGGAAATTCTGCTCGAAAATTCTAAGAGAATTGCTGAAAACCCTGAATTAGTACTTGATAAACTATCAATAAATAAGCCTGTATTTACCAAGGAAGATATTGCAAAGGCCTTAGATAAAGTTATTACCGATAACTTGTTAGAATTAAAAACAACCGGTAAAGATAACAATATTGAAGAACTTAATCACTTATTACAGCAGGAGTTCTTAAGCGCTTATGCTACCGTTATGGCTTCTGAACAACTGACCTTAGTGGTAGAAGAAGACATACGTGGAAGGACATTATATGCGCTAACTAAGAGACTGGAACTAGAAGAAAGATATGAGCAAGTAGTTCATGAATTACATGAAATAGATTCCCATAAATTAGAATATAAAGAAGGTAATAATGATAAAGAAGGAACAAGCTATACCTTAAGTAAAGAACAAAAGAGGGCCGTAAAAGAGATATTAGAGGGAACCAATATCAGTGTTCTTGAAGGGATACCTGGTGCAGGGAAAACCACGGTAATGAAAGAGATTGTAGCATATTACCAAGCAGCCGGTAAAAGAGTAATAGGAGCGGCTCCAAGTTCTGTTGCTGCATTAAATCTTGCAAGTGTGACCGGTATTGAGGCAAAGAATCTCGCTCAGTGGCGTAAGATTTGGCAAGAAGCAGCAGGACAGAAGTTTGAGCTTAACTTAAGAGCCGATTACTACAAGGAAGAACAATACCAGCATGGACAAAGCTCGTTAACTGCAAATGACATAATCATAGTAGATGAAGCTGGAATGGTTGAGCTCAGCAATATGGACTATATGTTGCAAGAAGTAAGAGTTGCTGGAGCTAAGGTAATACTTGTTGGTGATAATAACCAGCTATCTGCTATAGGAATGGGAGGGGCACTGAAGAAAGCATCTGGTATTGTTGGAAGCAGCAGGCTTGTGGAAGTCAGACGCCAGAAAAATAGTGAGCATGCAAGAGCAAGTCAGCTACTTGGGGATTATAAAATAGCTGATGCATTAGATATTTTACATAATGAAAAGTGCTTTAATATTTGCTCAAGCGAAAAGAGTGCAAGAAATACTTTAGTTAAGGATTATGTCAGTAGTTATCTCACTAAGGCTTCAGCCTTAGAAAGGGACGACATAGTTTCTAGTGATGACAGATCGCTTGTAATCGCTGCTTATACTAATAAGACTGTTGATTTGCTCAATAAGCAAGTAAGAAGCGCATTAAAAGACAGCGGTATAATCAAAGGAATTGGTTACAATGTCAATCTAGGTCACAAGAGTTTAGATCTATGTATTGGAGAGCAGGTTGTATTTAAGCAGAACAACAGTAGGCTTAATATTCTAAACGGTGAAGTGGGAACTGTTCTCTCAATAAACAATGATAACAGACTTACGCCTATTATAAAAGCCAGGATAACTAAAGGGGACGGCTCAAGCCATATAGTAAGTATTGATGTTGTTAAAGACAAGTACCATTACATCGACTATGGCTACGCTTTAAATGCTCATAAGCTGCAAGGTATAACGGTAGATGAGACTTATCTCATATATGAGAAGGAAATGGGGTATGAGGCATTTAACGTGCTTGCAACTCGTCACAGAGAAAGACTTTCTATCTACGCAGCAGAAAATACCTTAAAAGAGCATATTACTGCCAAACTAGGTTTTGGTAAAGAAACTGGCAAACACGTCAGAAACATTGAGGAAAGCGGAGATAGACCACTATGGCTGACAGGACTTGGGATAGGAATAAGTAGAAGAAGCAACCTAAACTTTGCTCGAGACTACATTAGCGGAGAAACTAAAGACAAACTATTGAGCACCAATGACCAGGTTATTAAAGACTATATAGATGCAAGAACGCAAACCTTAAGCTACATACGCGAGATCAATAGTTGGACAAGTAGGCAATCCTCTGTCAACGGATCCAAGCGGCCGCCATTATGGGAACATGAGTTATGGGAGAAATATACTGAAGTCAAAGCTGCGAGAAACAATGCTGCATCAGCAATAGTAAATAATTATCCTGATTTTGCAGCTAGAATAAGCCAGCTTGACCTGAACTTCACTACGATTAAAGAACATGCAGGAGACAAAAGCCTTAAGTATAACATTAAATATACGGATGAGCTTAATACCGTAACGGCTAATGACCATTATGTAAAGCTCATCAAGGATCTAAAAGCTCTTGAATGTAAACTAGACTTAGGAGAGAAGTTCAAAGGAGCTGAGGCTCAATCTTTAGTTAAGACATTTAAGAGTAATCATTACGAGCTACAAAGTAGCATAGCTGAGCTTAAGGCAACTATTGCGGTTTATGACAGACAGATCGTGCAAACTCAAGAGAGAAAGTATGAGCTTGAAGATCACGTACTCAACAGCCAAACCTACCGAAATGAACTTTTCCCTAATTACTTAAGGACAATATACAAAGCAGATCCAAGTGAGATTATTGCCAACTGGAATAGCTTGAAAAACAAAGCCGGGCTTGAAGCAGCATTATCTCAAATTAAAGCAAAACCTGAAACCTTAAACCCTAAGCTATTTGGTGTAGGAAGTTTGAAAGGTACAGGCCTTGGTACAATATTGGGTTCTGTCGCATCTGTGAGTGAAGATTATAAATTTGAGCGATACGGCCGAATCCCGGACATACTACGCCATCAGATTTGCAAAATTGTTGAAAGAAGATTGGCAAGCAGTTTGATCGAAGATTTGT
>Ga0209512_1003842_pt1 | contig 13750 bp, 19 predicted proteins | sample frozenSSSSmetaG_FD_184142 | JGI IMG/M metagenome (GOLD analysis project Ga0209512, IMG submission 184142) | Glacier valley bacterial and archeal communities from Borup Fiord, Nunavut, Canada, to study Microbial Dark Matter (Phase II) -... | ecosystem: Environmental > Aquatic > Freshwater > Ice >... | reverse complement strand
GAGTCTGAAGATGCGATCGCCGCGCCAGTTCAGGCGGCAACGGGCTGAGCAGATGCGCCGCGCTCAACTCGAACAACCGGCGCTACATTGCGAATAGGCCGTGTCCGGTTATGCGGGGGCAAGACCAAAAGTAAGCAACCGCACCTATGACCCAGCAGTGTTCTGCAGGCTGCCCCGTCCATTCGCGAGTCGCCTAGGCCAGGCCCTGCGGTCCCTGAGCTCGGTCCAGCAGCTCATCTTCTTGCTGCGCCGTCACGGCGCGCTCGACGGCAAGTCGATCGGTGAGTTCACCTCCAGCGCCGAGCAGACGCGCGCACTGGAGCTCGCACAGAGCTGGGCAGCCGAAGAGCTTGACGCCACCTAGCAAGGAGACGCTGCATCATCGGCCCGTGCCGGTCCTGGTGCCCATGGCTTCGCTGGTCCGCATGAGCACGTCGCCAGCAAGAAGACCGTTTTGGTCCACGGGCAAGCGTTATCGCTTCGACGACCCACAAGGCAAATTTGGGGTGCTCAACAGGCGACTCGATCAAGACGTCCTTCGCCGAATCCGTGACCCACGAGCGGGCGCTGTTCCAGAAGGGCGCCTACGTTGTAGAACTGGCCGACATCCTCGGCCGGCGGTCGGTCTGGTACGACAACGCGAAGACGGAGCTGACGTTTGCCGATTTGAGCGACGCGCACATGAAGGCGCTCGGGATGAACAACGCGTCTCAGCGGGCTACGCTGACCCTCAGCGACTGTCGCGGGCGATTGACCAGGCGAGCCCCGGTTGGAACGGCATTCGTTTCGTGAGCCGTCAGCACAAGCGGGGGCACGCCATGGCGATCTCCGAGCGCAGCGCCTTGACCAGAAGGGCCACGCGCGAACTGACCGGGCCGGAGCAAACCACACTTTGCGCGGCGTTCGACGTCCGCTTGATCTGAGCCTCGACCCGGGCGTAGACGCGTGAACGAGCAGTCATCGATCCGGATCTGTCGACTTCGACGCCCCGATTCATCACGGATGATAACTATCATTATCATTCGTCGGTGTGAGAAAGTCCGATCGATGAACCTCGCCATCGTGCTCGTTGCCACCTTGGCCGCGGCGTGGCTAGTGGGAGGCTCGCGGCGCGGCGGGCCGATTTCGCTCCACGCGGTCCTTCTAATGGGAGTGCTCAGCACCTTTGCACATCTGGCGGAGGTTTTCCAGTGAGCACTCGCTGGCGCTCCACAAACGCGAGAAAGCTCAGCCCCGGTCACTTCGCATTCATGCGCGCCCTGATCCAGGGAATCCACCCCCAGGCGAGCTGGGATCGCTACCTCTCGCTGGAGGGCGAACACGGAGACCTCCGCAAGGTCAAATCGACCATCGCCTGGATCCGCGGCGAATTTGCGGCTGCAGCGCGTCGGCACGCGAAGCCGGGGACCGCCCGGCTGATTCTGTTCGACCCGGAGCGCGTCGAAGACACCGATGTGCTGCCGGGCCTGGCTGCTTTCGCGGCTGAGCGCGGGCTCGAAGACTTTTCAGAGGCCGAGCAGCAGCTCGCCTTCGTCGAAGCGTATGGACCCGACACGGATGTGGAGCAGCGATCGCGGCGCGCTCGCCTGATCCGAAGGCAGCTCGAAGCGCTGCGCTGGCTCGAGCGCCTCGTCGCCCAAGATCCCGGAGGGGACGATCACGTCACCGCCTGGTTCGAGCCAACGCTCGCCAGCCGACTGGAGCTGGCCAAGCTCAGCACGCTGGCCGACGTCGCCGGCCGGATCAACGGAGTTGGCGCGCGCTGGTGGACCGCCGTTCCCGGCGTGGGCGCCATCAAGGCGCGGCGCGTCGTCGACTGGCTGCAGCAAAACCAAAGCTCCACCGGCATGCCGATCGGCGGCCACGTCGCCGTGCCGCGAGGGCAGCTACGGCCGGCGCAGCTCGACGAAGTCACTGGAAGGTCGACGGCGGTGGTGCCGTTCGAGAAGTTCCTGATCCCTGCCGAGCTCGACGGCAGCGAAGGACGCTTTCGAGCGCCGCTGCACCAGTGCCTGCTCGAGGCAAAGAACGACTACGAGGCGATCGCCGCGTGGCTGGCAACGAAGCACGACCCGAACGGAACGGGGAAGACGGCTACGCACCGGACCTACCGGAAAGAGGCCGAACGGCTTCTGCTCTGGGCCATCCTCGAGCAGGGGAAGGCACTCTCGTCACTGACGGTCGAGGACGTGCAAGCCTTCAAGTGGTTCCTCGTGGCGCCGCCGGCGCAATGGTGTGGACCGCGGCATCAGCAGCGATGGTCGCCGCTGTGGCGCCCACTCGAAGGGCCGCTCGGACCGGTGGCGCTGCGCCAGGCCATCGTCATCCTGCGAAGCTTGTTTGCTTTCCTGGTCAGTCAGAACTACCTGATCGGCAATGCCCTTGCGGGGGTGGCGCTGCCGCGCGAGACCGGCCGGGTGCTCGGATCTCAACGGACCCTCACATTTGCTCAGTGGGACGCGATCGAGGAGCGGCTCGCGGCCATCGCGATCGACGCCGTCGGACGCCGGCGCGCGCGCGCAGTTCGCTGGCTCTATGCGACAGGGCTGCGCCTCTCGGAGATGGCAAACGCCCGGTGCGGCGACCTGCGCGAAGTCGACTACCGGTTGCCGAACGGGAAGCAGGACACCGGCTGGCTCTTGAGCGTGCTCGGCAAGGGCAACAAGCTGCGCGAGGTGCCCGTTCCCGTGTCGCTGGTCGAAGAGCTCGAGGAGGAGCTCGATCGGCATGGGCTCGAAGCGGACGGCACCGCTGAGAGCAACCAGGACGTTTCGGTGCTGGTACGGTTTGAGGATGGGAGCGCGCAGCCCTGGTCGATGTCAGGGCTGGCCAAGGGCATCAAGGTTTTGCTTGCGGAGATCGCTGCTGAGCTCGAGGCGGACGACGCGAAGCAGCTGCGGAAGACCAGCGCGCATTGGCTTCGGCACACGCATGGATCGCACGTGCTCAACGGCCGACCGGGGGAAACGGGTGTGCCGATCCAAGTCGTGCAGAACAACCTCGGGCATGTTTCGATCGGAACGACCGTGGGTTATTTGACGACCGAACGGGACATGCGACTGGCTGCAATGCGAGGGTTCGGTGCGAAGCGCCATTGAAGCCAACCTAGGAGACGAGAGTCTCAGGCAGGCCGAAGAGCTTTCTATGTTGCTTCACAACCCCGCCCGAGAGGCGTACCATTCGGCTACTTCTAGATAGCCAAATGGAGAAGACATGAGTGTCGTACCTGTGCGTCGGGCCGCGTCATTCTGGCCGACGTTCCGAGGCCACAAATCACCCGGTCATCAACGCTCGACCTTTGAAACGTTGGTCCATGAGGTGCTCGCAACACCAGAGGTCGATCTCTACAACGCGATTGAAGCTGGCGTGCCGACATACATGGTGGACGTGATCGCGGCCGCTACGGGAGAACCAGCGGCCGACGTCATGGAATTCATCGGGGTCTCACAGACCACGTTGAGGCGTAAGGTGGAGGCCAAGGAGCCGCTCCCGGACGTGGCCGGTCACCGCGTCATGGCTTTTTTGCGTGTTGCGGCAACGCTGCGGCGGCTCCTCAACGAGAGCGGGGACCCCGAGCAACTGACCCAGTTCGATATGGAGGCTTGGCTCTCGCAGTGGATGCGTCAAGCACTGCCGGAGTTCGGCGGCAAGTCCCCCGCCGAAATGCTCCGCAATCCGGAGGGCCAGCGCGCCGTCGAGCAGATCCTCGAGCGCATGCGCGGCGGGTTGCCGGCGTGACGGTGAGTTTGTGGCGCGTCGCTTCCGACACGCCACAGTGGACCGCCGAGGACATGCTCGGCAAAGGCGCCGCGCACAAAGGCGCGCGCTGGAACCATCCGGGCGAGCACGTCACGTACGCGGCGACATCGATCTCGCTGGCGGCTTGGGAGACCCGCGCACATTTCGGGCGCGGAGCCTCACTGCCTTGGAATCGCTACCTCGTCCGCATCGACGTTCCCGATAAGGTCTGGGCAGCCCGTGAAATTCTGGCCCGTTTGCCCAAGGTCGGCTGGGACGCCATACCTGAAGGCCGTGTTTCGCGAGCTATAGGATCGGCGTGGCTGGTTACGGCTCGCACCGCCCTACTTTGGGTTCCCTCGGTGATCATCAACGAGGAGGACAACGTCTTGATCAATCCGGCTCACCCTGACGCCGCGAGGCTGACTGCGACGAAGGTCCGCCGATTCATCTACGACCACCGCGTTTAACGGCAGCAGTCATGAACGTGCAGCGACTGGAAAACGAACTCTGGCAGGCGGCCGACCAGTTGCGTGCCAACTCCAAGCTGGCCGCCGCAGAGTGCGCGATGCCGGTGTTGGGCCTGATTCCCCTACGCCATGCTGACAACCGCTTCAAGGCTTTCATGCCTGAGATCGAGGCCGACATTCCGGGCAAGGTACCCGCCAAGTAGCGCGAAGAGTTGATCAAGCTGGGTTCCAGGGCAAGGCCGAGCCGATGTTCCTGCTGCTGGCAGCCGGTGCTTTGTACCTCACGTTCGGCGACTTGCAGGCAGGCCGGACGCTGTTCGGCTTTGTGCTGGTCACGCTCGGTCTTGCCCTACATCAGGAAGGCAAGACCGAACGGGCGATCGAGGGTTCTATCGCAGTAAGTCGGTACGCGTAAGCTGACTCGATGGACTAGAGCAAGATAACCGAAGCGCTTTGCACAACTTTGAAGCGGCTGCACTACCCGATCGGGGTGATGTTGGTGTGCGTTCGCTGGTATGCGGCCTATCCGTTGAGCTTGCGGCAGATCGAAGAGATGATGGCCGAGCGCGGGGTGCCGGTCGACCACGCCACGATTCACCGATGGTCGATCAAGATGATGCCGGCGCTCGCAGCGGTGTTTCGCCAGCGCAAGCGGCCAGTCGGCTCGAGCTGGCGAATGGGCAAAACTCATATCAAGATCAGCGGCGAGTGGAAATACCTGTACCGGGCGGTGGACCGCGTCGGGCACACGATCGACTTCTTAGTTCGCGCCAAGAGGGACCTCGCCGCAGCACGGTGCTTCTTCGAACGCGCCATCGACCTGTACGGCGTGCCCGAGAAGATCACGATCGACAAGAGCGGCGCCAACACGGCAGCGATCGTGAGAATGCGCGCCGACAGCGGTGCGGACATCGAGACCATGCACATGATCAAAAAGGGGCAGCTCGAGTTCGTCAAAGACGGAACCTCGTCTGCTGCTGACAAGTTCTACTCCTTGGCCTTCTGAGGCGCACCGATTCGACGTCACTTTCACCCTCTCTCTGCTATCGCGACAGAGCCGTTTGGCGCGTGCGGCACCCGGTGCCACCGAGCCCGCACCACTTCAAGTACCGCGCGGCGTACGCCTCGTAGGGTTCGACGACGAGCGCGGCAAGGGCGACCATTGTCACGTCGGCGGGCGCGAGCGCGCCTACACGTTCGTGTCCGTCGAGCAGCTAGTGAAAGACTTATTGCGGCGGTCGACGCCGCACGGAGAGGCCAATGAGCCAACAAACGCTAACGATCACGCTGCAGCCGGACTGGAAAGCCGCGCTGCGCGAAGCCGGTCGGCACGCCAGCGTGCGCCCGTACCAGGTCGAGGTGTTGAATTTCGAGAGCCCCGGGGCGTTCTTCGGCCTCATGACCGAGCGCCGTTGGGCGCTTGTCGGCGCGCTGCAGGGGCAAGGCGAGATCTCGCTGCGCGAACCCGCGCGCCGCGTCGAGCGCGATGTGAAGCGCGTTCACGAGGACGTGCAGGAGCTGCTCGAGCTCGGCCTCGTCTTCGCGGCGAAGACGGCGGCGTGGTGTGCCCCTTTGCCACCGTGCGCATCGACATGGAGCTGCACGCGGCCGCCTGAAGGGTCGGACGCGAACGCGGCGGGTACATCCGCATCAGGCTTAGCAAGCCGCGCGCACGGCAGCTGAGGGAAGCTTTCGCGGAGCAGGCATAGCAAAAGGGCGAACAGAGAAGCGCGTTGAACTGGGCTTGCCCGAGTTTGCCTACCGCTACGATTCGAACCGAAACGGGAGATCGTCCCAAGTCGATCAGACAGGAGTCGGGAGCCGGTCGACGCGGGCAGGGCGCTCGCAGAACTTCAAGACGCCAGGTTCAGCTTCGAGGCGGATCCACTGCGAGAAGCCGAGGTGATCGAAGAACCGGACCCGGCGGTTGAGCTTAGGGCTGTAAGCCTCGAGCAGCCGCGCGCCACGGGGTCCAGTCGCCGCCACCGGCGAGCGAAAGCGTGCGGCGAAATCCTTCATGGATCAACACGCTACGCACCGCGGGCCGACTGGGGGCCCTACTACGCTGATGACAAGAAAGTCCGGAAAGCCAGTGCCGGCGCGGGTTAGCGACCCGTTAGAGTCTGCCGCCTAGGGTTTTCGGAACCATTACACCCGGCGTCCCGTCTGAAGGCTCTTTTCGTCGATTCCATCAGTGTGTCGCGTCTTGGCCGCTGCTGGGCGGGCGGTCGCACCGACGATTCCCGCATAGCGTCGGACGTCTCTGCCGTGGCCACAAAGGGAACAAGCTCCGCGACACTGGTCCATCCGACGGACTGAAACTGACCCGATGGAGGCTCATCACGGCCTTCCATATATGCGCCGGTGGCCCGAGAGATGACGTCGGCCCTTCCATGCCCAACAACCCCGCCGCGCCTTCGACGACAGGTCACCAACTCCTGACCTCAGTTAGCAGCCCTCATCGCTCGCTAATAGAGGCCCTCCTGCTCGGACTCGTCGCTGTTGCTGCTCGCGCTTGGGTTCGCGCACCTTGGCATCGAAGTAGGCGAGGGCGACAGTCTTGGCTTCGACCTGTTCTTCGCGCGCGGCGCGAAGAGTGTGCGACTGGCCCACACTTGGCCCGCGGACGTAATGCGCGACTGGAGCGGACTGGGTAGCACCTCGGTCCCGGCGCTATTTGCGGTCATCACGACTGGCTACCTGGCGCTGAACGCAGCATGGGCCACCGCAACCGTCGTGAGCAGTTGGACGCTCGCAGGAACGCTGCTGGTCGACACCTTTTAGGGTGCGTTCGGGCGTTAGAGACCGGGCGCGGGGTTGACCGACCTGGTCAAGGCAGGACCGAGTTTTCCAAGCGGTCATGCGAGCATGTCAGCCATCATTTTTTGACGGCCGGGACGTTGCTCGCGAGCACACGCTCTCGCCGATGGGAGCGCGCGTACATCCTGCTGGTCTCCGCGCTGCTGGCAATGCTGGTCGGTGTGAGTCGAGTTGGGCTGGGCGTTCATTGGGCCACCGATGTTCTCAGCGGGTGGGCGTTCGGGGTGGCGTGGGCCATCGCGGGGCTGCTGCTTTCACAATGGCTTGCCTCGCGAGGCACTGCCCACTAACGACGTGCTTAGGAGCAGCACAGAGGCGCCGCTAGCCCGCGAACACACAGAGAATCAGTGGATGGCCTCGCCCAGCTTCCGCACACTGAGACAGATGCCCCAGGGCATCTGGGTGCTCGGCTTTGTGAGCATGTTGATGGACATTTCCTCGGAGATGATTCACAGCCTGCTCCCGCTTTTCATGGTGACGACCCTGGGAACGAGCGTCGCGGCGGTGGGCCTGATTGAGGGACTCGCAGAATCCACGGCACTCATCGTCAAGGTGTTCTCCGGAACCCTCAGTGATTACTTGGGCAAGCGCAAAGGCTTGGCGGTCCTGGGCTATGGGCTTGGAGCGCTCAGCAAGCCGCTGTTCGCCATTTCGACGAGCTTGAGTGGCGTCGTGACCGCTCGACTGCTAGACCGGGTAGGCAAGGGAATCCGGGGCGCGCCACGCGATGCCCTGGTTGCAGACATCGCGCCCGAACATTTGCGCGGGTCCGCCTTCGGTTTGCGGCAAGCACTCGACACCGTGGGCGCCTTCGCGGGGCCGCTGCTCGCCGTTGCTCTTATGCTCTCCTGGTCCAACAACTTCCGAGCGGTGTTCTGGCTCGCCGCCGTACCCGGCGCTTTGGCGGTGGCCCTTTTGTTCTTCGGGCTACGCGAGCCACAGCGCGAGCGGGGGCAGGAGCGCACGAATCCCATCGTCCGGGCCAACCTCGCCCGGCTAAGCAGGGGATATCGGTGGGTCGTCATTGTTGGTGCCCTGTTCGCGCTGGCACGCTTCAGCGAAGCATTTCTAGTTCTGCGCGCGCAGCAAATTGGCATTCCCATCGCGCTTGTTCCGCTGGTGATGGTTGCGATGAACGTTATTTACGCCGCTTCGGCGTATCCCTTCGGCAAGCTCTCAGACGCGATGAGTCATCGAAAGCTCTTGGGCCTCGGCCTCCTTGTCCTCGTTGTTGCCGACCTCGTTCTGGCTAGCGCCGAACACCCGGCTCTGTTGTTCGTCGGCGTTGCCCTTTGGGGCATCCACATGGGAATGACGCAGGGCTTGCTGGCCACCATGGTCGCCGACACGGCGCCAGCCGAGATGCGCGGCACGGCTTACGGCGTGTTCAATCTGGTCAGCGGCCTCGCAATGTTGGCGGCAAGTCTCTTAGCCGGCATCGTGTGGGACCGATATGGTTCCTCATGGACGTTCTACGTCGGCGCGGGCTTCTGCGCCATGGCGCTTTGCGCGTTGGCCTGGCAACCGCACGGCGGGGTGCAACCAGAACGGCCGCAGGGTTGAACCAGGGGCTGCCGGTGGCGAACGTGTCTTCTATCGTGGAAGAGGAGGTCACGGAACTGCTCCTCGGCCTCGGCCTGGCTCATGTGCAGACGATCGACGGGCGAATTCTCAGCATCACTCGCCAGACTCCGGTTGACCCCTCATAACGTCACCATGTGCGCGTGGTGGGTTCTGTCGCAATACGCACGAGAGGCTGAAAAAAACTCCGAGGTCGATTGCCATCAGAAGGTCTCGCATGTTTTGATGCGTGACGCAGCGATCGGCCGGCAACGGAGGCCGGCCGGCGTCCACTTTTGACAACAACCCCTGGAATTCAAATGAACATGCACTTGAGCCTCACGCCGCTGATCTCTCTGATAGCCGGCGTTCTCATTCTGGTGATGCCCAAGCTGTTGAACTTCATCATCGCCATTTACTTGATCGTGATTGGCCTGGTTGGCCTGTTCGGCTCAGGACATCTGAATCTCACGTAATCCATCAATCTCTCGACGCGCGGCAGCGAACTGCAGGCAATGTCATGCCGTACCTTCCCGGCCTTGCTCAGCGCTGTGCCTGAGTGGTACGCGGGAGCGAATCGACCGCGCTCCCCGCCCCATCAACGACACGCGCGAGCCCGAAGAGGGCGCGCGATGTACCGCCGCATCGCGGCGCACTTCAGTGGGTTGGCTTGCGACTTGGCTCTACGCCGAGCGCAGCTGGGCGGGCCCTACGGTGGGAGATAAGCCGAGCGGCAAGAGGGAGCGGCTGCCAAGCGGCTCTTCGTTGTTGAGGGTCTAGCTTCAAGCCGCGCAGTGGCTACGAGGCGGACTGCACGGCGCCTGCTTGAACGCTCGCAGGGGCCACCCAGAAACGACGAAGCCCCGACTCGCGGGGCTTCGTCGTCAGACGGGACGAGGCTGCTAGAGCGCGGCGTCCTTGAGTTTTTTAAGCGAACGAACCTTCAGCTTCACCGATGCCGGCTTGGCCGCGAAGTCGCGTTCGACCTTGGTGAACGGGTCGATGCCGCGGCGCTTCTTCTTGGCCGGCACCTGCACGGCCGAGATCTTCAGCAGACCTGGCAGCGTGAAGCTACCGGCACCTTTTTTGTGCACCGAGGCCAGGATCGTGGTCTCGAGCGCAGCCATCACCCGCTTGACAACCTTTGGCTCGGTGTCGGCCTCGCCGGCCAGGTGGGCGATCAGCGTCGTACGCCCGAATGTCTCTTTGATCGGCTTCATCGGGCTGGCCGGCTTCGCAGCGGAGCTCGATGAAGACTTGGACGCAGCCTTTTTCGCGGTCGTCGGTGATTTCTTTGCGGTTGCCATCGGGTACTCAGGTTGGTTTCGGTGTGTTGTCCGCAAGAGCGCGGCCTACTGAAGATTGTAGGCAGCGCTTTTAAGCTGTGCGGTGCAGACCCGGGTGTCGCAGCTGGCCTGCGTCTCGCCATGGCGACGCTTGTCAACTTACCAGGGGGCACACATGTCTGACGATCCAAAAAAACGGGTCTGGATCGCAAGCTGATTGCGTTGGACGAGCCCCACGAGATCAGGTCTTGGTGTGAGTCGCTCGGTTGCACGGCGCGAGAGCTGCGTGAAACGATGCAAGTGGTTGGCGACTCTGCCTACCAGGTGCTTGAGTACCTCAAGTCGAAGCGATGAACCTCGTGGCGCAGGAACGCACCGAGCTGATGAGCTGCACCGAAGCAGGCGCAGCGGCTCGGTGCAGCAATATCGACCACGATGCGAATCCGCATCTCGCGCCGCTGCGCGTGCTGGCCACCGATGTCATACGCCCACGCAACCTAAACATCTTGCAGGTAGAAATGTGGGACTGCGCTGATGTGCGGACTGGCGCTTGGCTTGCCGGGACGCCGGGACGCCGAAATGCCGGACCTCTGAGGTCGCGTTCCTCGTCAGGCGCGGACCTACGGCGCTTCTACGATTCCACGGTTTGAGCAGGCAAGTGCCGTCTTAGTTCATCGAGCAGCCATCGCCCTGCTGGTCCAAGAGCTCGATCGCGCTTGTGCGCGGCATAGATGGTCAATCCATCGCGTGGAGTTGCATCGTCCACGATATCGATGGACACCAGCCGTCCGGTTGCCTTCGGCCCCGTGATGAGATGCTCGGGCATGCGGCACCAGCCGAAGCCGGCAAGAAGAAAGTCGACACGTCGGCCTAAGTCAACAAACCGCCACAGCCTGGCGCTCGCCAGCCCGTAGTTTCCTTGCCCAGGATCGACCGGATCGGACAGCACGAGCTGGACATGCGGTTCCAGGTCGCTCCGCGTTACCGGGCGGTTCAACTGCGCGAGCGGATGTGTGGGCGCCACTACCGGTTGCATGCCGATCCGAATCAGCGGATAGGCAGTTATGTCCTCGGGCACGGCCGGAAGTAGCAGGCAGATCGCCAAGGAAACTGAGTCGCTGCATAGGCGGCGGAGGGCGCCGCCCAACCCTTCGGTCGAAAAACTGACCGGCAAGTCCGGAAAGGTGTTGCTTAGCGCGCGAAGACTCTCGATCAATGGTGTCGTCGGCACCAGGGGATCGATTGCGATCGCTAGTTCCGACTCGAGCCCGCCGCGCGTGTTCGCGGCGACCGCCTCGAACCGTGCTGCGCTTGCCATCACGAGCCGCGCCTGTTGGACGAGCACCCGCCCCGCATCAGTCAAGGTTGGTCGGTGACCGCTGCGGTCGAAAAAGCGACCCCTTGCAAAGACTCGAGAGTGGCGATGGTCTGGCTGATGGCCGATTGCGCTCGGCCGAGGCTGCGCCCAGCCGCTGAAAAAGTGCCTATGTCTGCGATCGTCACCAGAACGCGCAGTTGGTCGAGGGTCAACCTTCCGATCATCTACATCACCCAACCTGATGGAAAGAATCACATTTCCATCGCTTCCGCATAAGGAGTACGGCACCTAGATTCGCTGCATGCAACCGACTTACTTCATCAACCATGGGGGTGGCCCGTGCTTTTTCCTGGAACCAGGACCGATACGGGAGCCCTGGAGCCAGCTGGAAAAGTACCTCCAGCAGTTTGCAAGCGCTCTGTGTGAACGGCCGCGCTCAATCCTCGTCGTCTCGGGGCACTGGGAAGAAAGGGTGCCCACGGTAAACGCAGGCGTCGCTCCGAGACTGATCTTCGACTACCAGGGCTTTCCTGATTACACCTACCGGCTGACGTGGCCGGCCCCCGGCGCGCCCATCCTTGCCGCCCGCATACGCGAGTTGCTCGGATCGGCCGGGATCGAGAGTGCACAGAACACCGTGCGGCGCTGGGACCACGGTGTGTTCGTGCTGATGAAAGTCGCATTTCCCGCGGCTGACATCCCCGTTGTGCAGCTGTCGCTTCAACATGGCTTAGATCCCGAGACCCATCTCGCCATCGGCCGCGCGCTGAGGCCCTTGCGCCATGAAGGCGTGCTGATTCTCGGCAGCGGGCAGTCGTACCGCGACCTGCCCGGTTTCATGGCTGGAGGGGGGCAGATTGACGCGGAGGCCGAGGCCTTCGACGACTGGCTGCGCGACGCAATGCTGGCTGGCACCGATCGCGATCGCGCGTTGGTCGAATGGGCGAAGGCTCCAGGTGCACGGGCCGCGCAGCCTCGTGAGGACCATCTGCTGCCCTTGATGGTGATCGCCGGGGCTGTATCCGGCGAACCGGGACACACCGACTTCCATGGGCACGCACTCGGAAAGCCGATTTCCTGCTTTCGATTCGGCTGACCTTTTCTCAGGAGATTTCTATGACCAAGCTTCTCGTTATTGAAACCAGCCCACGGGGCGATTACTCGATCTCACGCAACATGACCAGCCGCTTCGTCGCGGAATGGCGGGCCGCGCACCCGAGCGGTGAGGTGGTTATCCGGGATCTGATGGCGACCGAACTTCCCTTCGTGACGGCCCCCTGGCTCCAGGCCTATTTCACGCCATCCGGGCAGCATTCGCCGGACATGAAAAACGCGCTTCGGCTGTCCGACCTGCTCGTTGGTGAACTACTGGCGACCGACCACATCGTCATCGCCACGCCGGTTTACAACGACAACATTCCGGCGGTCCTCAAAGCCTGGGTTGATCACATTGTGAGCAAGGGACTGACGCTTGGCTTCGATGGCAAGGGCCTCGTCACCGGAAAGAAGGCGGCGGTCTTGATCGCCTCGGGTAGCGTGTACACGGAAGATTCGCCTATCCGCGACCGAGACATCGCGCCGCAGTACCTTCGTCTTCTCTTGAGCGTCATCGGCATTACCGGCGTGACCTTCGTGGCCGGCGGCGGTGCCAAGGTTGTCGATCTGCGTGAGCAGACGATGGACGAATTTCTGGCAACGCTACGGCCCGCCATCGACCGAGCCGCGGCTGCTTGAGCGGCCGTCAGGCGGCCAGGAGACTTGTTTATGCCGATCCCCCGGGGACCACCACAACCTGAAAGGACATCACGATGCAAGCACCCGTCATGGACGTCGAAACCTTTGCGCGCGTCGGCGCGGCGATCGGCATGCGGGTGGAGGACGTGCCCGTTCAGGGCAGGCGGACCTGGATCCGCCTCCACGAGAAGGGCGGCAAGGTGCACGAGTGCCTTGCCATCACAACCTCGACATACCTGCATGCGTACATCGAGCAGGCGGGGCTTCTGGTCGAGGGGAAGGGGTGGCTCTTCCGGTCGGCGATCGGCCGGGCCGGGCAGCTGTCAAAGCACCTTCGGTCAAGCTCAGCCTGGCGGCGCGGCGCATGTTCTTCGACTGGCTGGTGGTGGTGGGGCACGTGATGCCGATGAACCCGGCCAGCTCGATGCGCGGGCCGCGGCACTCGGTACGCAAAGGCAAGACGCCGGTGCTGGCGGCCGAGGAGGCGAGGGCGCTGCTCGATGCGATCGACATGACGACGCTTTCAGGGCTGCGCGGTCGCGCGCTGGTGGAGTTGATGGTCTACAGCTTCGCGCGGGTGGGCACTGCGATCGGAATGCGGGCCGAGGATGTCTACGTGCAGGGGCGGCGCACCTGGATCCGGCTGAGCGAGGAGGGCGGCAAGGTGCACGAGATGCCTTGCCGTCACAACCTGGACGAGTACCTGCATGCGTACATCGGCCAGGAGCAGCTGGTCGACGGGAAGGGATGGCTGTTCCGCTCGGCGATCGGTCGGGCGGGGCAGCTGTCAAAAAACCCGATGCGCCAGGCCGACGTCTACCGGA